>Ga0207646_10000248_pt1 | contig 73450 bp, 71 predicted proteins | sample KBSK5502metaG_FD_184343 | JGI IMG/M metagenome (GOLD analysis project Ga0207646, IMG submission 184343) | Corn, switchgrass and miscanthus rhizosphere microbial communities from Kellogg Biological Station, Michigan, USA - KBS K5-50-2 metaG... | ecosystem: Host-associated > Plants > Roots >... | reverse complement strand
CCGCAGGTTTTGCTATTTTCCTCGTCGGTTTCAGCCGAATTGCTCTTGGCGCTCATTACTTCACGGATGTGGTTGGCGGAATGTTCCTCGGGACCGCGTGGTTGACGATTTGCGGGTTTGCGGTCCGACCGCTGCGTCGCGCGGCGTCGCCAATTGCTCCAATCGATGTCCTGGCCGACGCTGCTCCGGCACTCGTGCCGGTGCCGGTCATGCAAACCGATACTTCAGTTGCTGCGCCTGCGCCAAATTCGCTGATTTAAAGCACGGTTTGTCCATCCGGACACCCTTGCAGCTGCGTTTCGTGTTAGCATTACGATCGCGTCTAACTCGGTCGCGAACCGAGTTGTTTGAAACATGAAAGTCCCGAACAGGATTCGTTTAACTTTTTATCTTCTGGCATTTGCCGGAGCTGCGCTATTCACAGGGTTGCTCATTCGTGAAGGCGCTCCCCAGGTGGGCAAGGCTGTTGCCACCGCGGGCTGGGCTCTTGTTGCAGTCGTGGCCTACCATTTCTTGGTGCCGGTGTTTCTGGATGCACTCGCTTGGTGGGTCCTTTTTCCAAAAGTTGAACGACCGCGATTGCGGAGCGTTTATTGGATGCGCTGGATTGGCGAATCAGTCAGTACGCTCGTGCCGTCGGCTGCTGTTGGCGGCGACATCGTCCGCGCGCGTCTGGCAGCGATCAGCGGCAGTGCAGTCGCAACGGCTGCCGGCACTGTGCTTGTTGATCTTACATTGGGTGTGTTTACCCAGGCCGTATTTACGCTGCTCGGAGTCGTGCTGCTGGTTAACGCAACCGGTCAGAAAAACTTCGTCGGCCCGACCGTCATCGGCACCATCGTCGGTGTTGCGGCTGTTTGCGGTTTTTATTTTGTCCAACGCCTCGGGATGTTTCGTTTTCTCGCGCGCATGATTGCGCGTCTCGCGAATTCGCCCGAATGGCAGTCGCTTGTTCAGAGCGGCGAAGCATTGGATGAAACAGTCCGATCCCTTTACGCACGGCGCCGCGCGGTCATTGCCTGTTGTGGGTGGACGATTCTCTCGCTCGTCTTGAATTCCGGCGAAATTCTGATCGCGCTGTGGGCGCTCAACCTTCACGCCACGATTGTAAACGCGATCATTCTGCAAAGCATGGCGCTGACAATTCGATCGGTAGCGTTCCCGGTCCCCGGAGGATTGGGCGTGCAGGAGAGCGGTTATGTCCTCGTCGGCAACCTTCTCGGCATTCCCGGTGAAACGGCTTTTGCCCTCTCTTTGATTGCGAGAGTGCGAGAGCTCGGCTTTGGCATTCCGGGACTGATTGGCTGGCAACTGATTGAAGGCCGGCGTTTGCTACGTGCGCGAGCCGAGCCTGCGTCTTCGTAGAGTTTTAGTTTAGCGATTGCCCGACTTAGACTTGCCAGTCGCCGCTTCACCTTTCTCGGATTGGTGAAATTCGTGCGCACGCCCCACCAGATCCAAGCCAATCCCCCAGGCAGATCGAGTAGCTTTCTGAGCTGGCCGATTACTTCTGCATCGCCGTACTCTTCCAGAAACGTCATCGAAAATGGCAGCCATTGTCGGGTCGGCACCGTTCCCACCATGTCGAGCAGGAAAACGAGCAAATCGTCCGCTTGTCTCGCGGAAGTAGGCAACGATTTTTCGTGAATGATTTCAAAATCAATCAAACGTGCGCGGTTGCTGCTCGAGTTGTAGATCACGTTCTGGCTAGTGCCATCCCCGTGAGACCAGCGGCCGCGAAACTCATCGCTCCAAAATTGGTGGGCGCGGCGAAATTCACTGGCTGCGGCCTGCAACATCCGCCGCGTCAATGTGCGGCGATTTATGTGTTCCCATAAACTTTCGCCCGGAAGCTTTTCAGCAATAACGCACCTTGTGCCGGAAGCGTAGGCGCGAAAACGATCGCCATTGAGCATTTCGAAACAGGCGACCTCCCAGCGCTGCCAATCTTTCACTTTGCTCCAGAACCGAATCGGAATGTCGGCCATGCGGAAATAGAGATTGGTGAGATCGGCTAGTTGCTCGCTGTGAAGATTGCGGCGTTTGATTACGACTGTCCGGCCGCGCCGAACCCTTTCCGAGATGGAATTGATCGCGATCGCTTCAACCAATCTAGTCGCTACCGTGGCTAGACCTCGCGGCGCTTCCACTAGTTTGCTCGCCGCCGTGACCAAACTGCTCGGTATCAAATTCTCGACCAAAGCAGTTCCATTCTCCAAAATTCCCATTTTCACCTTTCCCTTCGACGGCTTTGACCTCGATAGCTTCAATCTTTTCTGGTCGATAGGTCAGACTGTGATCGTCTCTCCGACGTTCATTGCGTGTAGCTCAGATTTTGCGCCGCGTTTCTTTAATTCCTCTCCGAATGTTTCCGGGGTTCCGGTCAGCACGGCGAACGTTCCGTAATGCATCGGAATCACCACTTTTGGGTCCACCAATTTGACGGCATCGGCCGCGCGAATCGGCCCCATCGTGAAATGATCACCGATGCAAACCAGCATGATGTCGATCTTATTGTAATCGGAAACGCGCGCGATGTCGGAAAAAAATCCGGTGTCCCCTGTGTGATAAACGGTGGGACCATCGCGAATGCAAATGACAAGCCCGGCCGGGGTGCCCGCGTCGATCGGCGGCGAATTTTCATCCTTCTGCACGGTCGAGCCGTGCCAGGCCGGAACAAAAGAGACCGTCACCTCTCCATCGAGTAGGGTCAGCTGTCCACCGATATGTCCGGTCGTGTCATTTTCCGCTTGTTTGCTCGGATAACCGAGGACGTTCACCACCGCGGCCGATAAATCGAAGGTTGCGACCAACTTCGCGCCCGTCTTCTTTCCGATTTCGACCGCGTTCCCGACATGGTCGGAATGTCCGTGGGAAAGCAAAATGAGATCGACATTCTTCAGCGCGGCCAATTCGTCTTTGCCTTTTTCGAAAACGGGATTTGTCAGCCATGGATCGATTAAGAGGACTTTGCCGCCCGGAGTAACGATTTTGAATCCGGACTGGCCATACCACGTGAGTTGCGTCTTTGGCACAATTGTCATCAAAACGAAAAGACGCGGTTGAGCAAAACATTTTCCTGAGCGAAGACAAAGACCGCACATGGTCACACCCGAAGAACATTTGGCGGCAACCGATCCGCGGATGGCTGCACTCATCGCGCGTTCGCTTCGTTACAACGTGAAGCCGGGGCTATTGATCCGGCCGTTCGACGCGCTGGCGGAATCGATCGCCTATCAGCAGTTAAGCGGAAAAGCAGCCGCAACTATCTGGAAGCGTGTCCGCGCACTCTATCCGCGACGAAAGTATCTCGATCCGAAACGAATCTTCGAAACGCCGGATGAAAAGTTACGCGGGGCCGGTCTTTCCCGAAACAAGGTCGCCGCAATCAAAGATCTGGCCGCAAAAACGATCGACGGAACGGTGCCGAGCGCGCGGGCACTGGCAAAAATGAGCGACGAAGAAATCATCGGCCGATTGATCACAGTTCGCGGCATTGGCCGTTGGACAGTCGAGATGCTGCTCCTTTTCGATCTTGGCCGGCCCGATGTCTGGCCGGTGGACGATTACGGCGTGCGCAAAGGATTCGCCAAAACGTTTGGTAAGAGAAAGCTTCCCAAACCGAAACAGCTGATGAAGTTCGGCGAAAAATGGCGGCCGCATCGCTCAGTCGCGGCCTGGTATTTCTGGCGTGCACTGGATCTTCCCGACAAAAGCAATCGATTTGATTGAGAGTTGTAGCGGTCCCGCGGCTGCGGGATATCAACGCCGAACTAGTAAAACAGGCGCTTGGCACAAGGGCCTCTGCAACGCGCAGATTGACTTTGCCGGCAGTGGTCACTAAAACGCCGGATTATGGCGATGATTCACGTTAATCGGGGCGCAACAGGTCTGGGCGCATTTCCGGAGGAACAAGTTCGCGAAGGAATTCGCGCCGGCCGCTTTCTTCCAAGCGATCTCGGTTGGCGCGAAGGGATGGCCAGCTGGCAGCCGCTTTCGCAATTTACGGAGTTCGCCGATGACATCGCCGCCGCTGCGCCCGCTCCGGCTGCGGCTGCACCGCCTCCGCAAGCTTCAACGGCTCCAGCGATGATCGCGCCCGCTACAGGATCGACATCAGCGCCGCGAAGCGGATTGCCCTGGGACGAGCGACACAGCAAAGGATTGTTTTCAGCATTCATTGAAACGCTGCAGATGGTCCTGAGTAAACCCGGCGCGGCTTTTGCCGCGATGAAACGCGAAGGCGGCTTGGGTGAGCCGCTTCTTTACGGACTTATTGGCGGCAGCTTCGGCTTCATCGTCTATTTTATTTACAATCTTGCTTTTCAATCGCTCGGTATGTTTGCGAACCGTAACAATCCATTTGCTCATCTCATCGGCGCCGGCATTGGGGGAATTTTCCTCATCGTTTGTGCTCCGTTATTTGTTTTGATCGGGATTTTTGTCGGCTCGGCCATTTTGCATGTCTGTCTCGCGCTCGTCGGCGGAGCTAAGCAATCATTCGAGACCACATTGAGGGTGGTTTGTTTCGCCGGGGGATCGGTAAATCCACTCCTCGTTATCCCGTTCTGCGGGGGACTAATCGTCGGCGTTTGGAAAATCGTTCTCTATTGCATCGGCCTCGCCCGCGCTCACGAAACCGACACCGGTCGAGCGGTGTTGGCGGTATTTCTCCCGCTGATTGTTTGCTGTGGAGGATTGATTGTTTGCGCGATGTTGTTCGGAGGGATCGGTGCGATGATGCACAATTGGAATCCTTGATTGATTAGCTGTGCGCCTCTCCTGTCGGCGTCTTTCACCCGGTGAACTCGATCATGAGCTGATCTGGCTGAGCGTGTCGCTTGGATCGCTGGCGATTGCAGCGGCCTGGTTTGCGCTCCGGCTGCCCTGGCCGCATTGCATTTTTCTGACGATCACCGGACATCCGTGCATGACTTGCGGCGCGACTCGCGCAGCCATTGCCTTCTTCCATCTGGATTTCTGGAGCGCGTGGAAATGGAATCCGCTCTTTTTTACGGTTCTCTGCGGCTTGTCGATCTTCGACGCCTACGCTTTCGCGGTTTTGGTAATTCGCGCGCCGCGATTGCGCATCGTGCAATTTACTCCGACGGAAAAAAACTTTCTGCGCCTGATCGCGGTTATCTTGTTGCTGTCAAACTGGATTTATCTGCTCTCGCGCCCGCGCGGTTTGTTTTGAGTTCGTTTTAAACCTTCGAGCTCGGATTTTGATAAGAGGCGCCATTGCCCGCGCGGTAAATCGCCTAGCCGCAGATTCCCAATTCGGACACGCACGAGCCTTTTCACTTCGTAACCGACCGCATAAAACATGCGCCGGATCTGCTGATTAATTCCCTGGCGCAAGACGACGCGCAGTCGCGTGGGCCCGATTGAATGGATCTGCGCCATTTGAGCGCGCTGACCATCCAGGAAAATGCCGCGCAGAAGTTTCTGCGCACGCACGCTTTCCCATTGTCGATCCAACGTGACTTCGTATTCCTTCTCGATCTTGAAACGTGGATGAGTGACCTGATGCGCGAGGTTGCCGTCGTTCGTTAGCAGGAGCAATCCTTCGCTCTGGGCATCGAGCCGGCCAATATTGAAAAGACGGGGAAACTTTGGCGGCAGCAAATCGAAAATCGTGTCACGAGCGTGCGGATCGCTTCGGGTCGAAACAAATCCAGCCGGTTTGTGCAACGCCATGGTCATCGCGCGCTCGAGATGAACGAGCTTGCCATTGACTTTCACATGATCGCGCTCGTTCGGTTGCGCACTAAAATCTGTGCAAACGCGACCGTCAATCGTCACGTGTCCGGCCGCGATCAACTCATCACATTTTCGCCGCGAACCGACGCCAGCTGCGGCGAGGAACCGATTTAAACGCACAGTTCAGCTTCGGCGAAAGATGGATGTCGATCTAGCGAAAGCGAAATCAGGCGTCGGGCTTCGTTTTGGGAAGGCCGACAACTTTACGGCCTTCTTTCCATTGGCCGCGTTTCTTGAGCAGCTCGACGCGCTCGAAGCGCTTTAGAACATTGCGCTTCGCGACAATCGTGCTGGCTCCTCTGAGGCTTCGATGCTGTGACATAGGCCGGAAATGAGCGCCAAAACTAGCGCGAAGCAGAGAAATTTCAAATGTGCAGTCGCGCGCCGTTCAGAAGCGGCTTGGCTACAGCTGATTGCTCAGGACGACGCATTGACCCGTGGTCATCATCTGGTGATAAATATGAAAGCGCGTCGTCAAGAGCTGCTGCCAATGCGGAATGCGCTCTTGTTTGATGATCAGAAAAATCCCTTGTGGATCGCCCCAGTGCCGCAGAATGGCGTCCTCGTTAATTGAAACGCTCGTGCCGCCGGCAACGTGCATCTCGTCGTCGGCGGGCTCGTTCACCAGATAAAAGTGGCGATGCAAATAAAAAACGAGGCTGCTCGCGTCGTCCAGTTCGCCTTCGTAAATGACGGCGTCCTTTTCACTGAGTCTGGCCTCTAAAAAACGGGCCGCGTCAGCGAGCGAAAATTGTGGCGCCATGCGCGCCACGGTGTCCGCGAGCGAAAGGGTAATTGGCACCATTGCCGCGGCCAAAAGGCTCATGCAAATTCGCGGCCGGTTTTTTGCCGCCGCATAAACAGCCATAATCGACGCAACGATTAGAGAAACAGCAACGACGGCGAGCATCGGACGCAAAATTCCCCACGCCGACGGGGGCAGCGTTTGTAATGCATCCCATGTTGTCCAACTTCCGTCTCCGCTGTCGCCCCGATTTTCGCTCGCTGGCATCAAGTGAAGTTGGAACAGCGCCAGCAGACCCACGGCGATGCCCGTTAGTCCGATCAGGCTGGTGCCGAGAAGATGCCATCGTTGCGGTAATCTTTCCCATGCGGTCGCGGCAAAAATTGCGAACGCGCTCCACATGCTCATTGAATAATAATCCTGACGTTGGCCGATTATCAGGAGCGGTAGAAAAACCACTGCCATCCAACACAACGGCAAAGCCTCGGCAAATTCCAACTCGCGCGGCCGAATGATCCGGCGACTGCCAGACCAGGCAAAGATCGCCCCGGGAAGAACCGCAATCGACCATGGGAACCACCAAACAAAATGCATCCAAAGAAATTGGAGCCGCGGGACTCCGTTATCGCTCCCCGGAACGTTGGAAAAGGAGCGCAGGTGTCCCAACCATTCGACCCGCAACAGTTGCTGCAAAAATCCAGGAAAATGCAGCTCGGTGGCGACGTACCAGGGCACAACCAGCACCACGAAGATCGATACATACCCCCAGTGGAACAATCTGCCGAAACGCAAGCGCGCCTCGCGATAAAATGCCCCCAGCGCAAGGAAGATCGCCAACGGATAGATTAAGCCGAGCAAACTTTTCGTGAGGCAGGCCAGCGCGCAGCAGATCCAGACACCAAGGAACCAAAGCGCGCGCGGGCGTCGCCGTTGATAACCGCACACCCCGCAATAAATCGCACCGGCGATAAACGCGCTGAAGACAGGTTCGGGCATGACGACGCGCCCGAGCAGCGACGTGCCGCAGCCGCAAAGATAAATCAGGCCGGCAAAAAATCCGCGCCAATAACCTGCTAATTTTTCACCGATCAGGAAGGTCAGTGCGACGCTTGCTATCGTTGCCAATGCGATCGGCAAGCGTGCGGCGGCGGAATTGATTCCGAAAATCTTGAAAGAGCCGATGATGAGCCAATAGAGCAGCGGCGGTTTCGGCAGTCGTGGCAGGCCGTCATTCGTCGGCCAGAGCCATTGATGGGTCTCGATCATTTCGCGGGCGGCGCCGGCGTACTGCCCTTCGGTGTGACTATAGAGATCGCCCCAGCCGGTCGTCGTCAGATGAAGCAGCGCTGCGAGCGCGATCAACGAAACAAAAAGTGCGTGACGCAGTGGAGGCGGATTCAACGCCGGCGGGTCAAGCAGAGCATCTTCGATCGTGAAAGTGCGGGCGCCGGCGGTCATGGTGGGATTCGTTAGGCCGAACTCACGCGAGCGCGATATTTTTCCCAATCGGCTGGCAACGGCAACAGTTTCGCCGCCGGCATTTCGATCAACGCGAGCATCTGACGGCACTCTGCGATCAACGCTTGATCCGTCCGGCGCGTGATCCGAAACGCGCACCAAAATCGCGCGCGTTGCAGATCATCAAGCCAGCCGTCAATCACCAGCTGGTCGCCCAGTTTCGCGGCGCGGCGGTATTCGATTTCCGTTCGGACAACCACCGGATATCTTTGCGTCTTCGCCATTTCGGCGAGAGGAAGCCCAAGCTTTTCCGCAAGCAGCGTTCGGGCAATCTCGATAAATCGGAGGTAAGCGATGTTTGAAACAACGCCGCCACAATCGGTATCGAAAAACATGACCTGCACTTCCGTGCGTATGCGTGGCCGCTCAGAATTCATCGTGAGATCGACATCACCGCATTCACGACTTCCTGAACAGTGATTTCTTTCATGCAGCGAAAATCGATCGGACATTCTCGCAAAAAACAGGGGCTGCATTCGACGTGATGCCGAAGAATGGCATGACCGTGGCCGAACGGACCGGTGAGGGCCGGTTCGGTCGAACCGAAGATAGCGACTACTGGCACACCGAGCAATTTCGCGAGATGCATCGTTCCGGTGTCGTTTGTTAAAAGTGCATGGCAGCCGCGCAATTCTTCGATCAACTGGCCCAAAGTCGTTTGACCGATTCGATTCACACAATTTTCGCCAAGGGCTGTGGAGATGGTATCGCCGGCGACTTTATCCTTGTCCGTCCCGAACAAAATCCATTTGGCATTTGATTGCGCGGAAATCGTCACCGCCGCTTGGGCAAAACGCTCCGGCAGCCATCGCTTGGCTGGGCCGTACTCAGCGCCGGGGCAAAGGCCGAGAAGTTTCTGATTTTTGTTGTTCGATGTTTGGGACAATACCGGAGTCGCGTCGTGCACAAGATCGACATCTGCGCCGCAATCGTCCGCGATTCGCAGGAAACGAGTCGCGTGATGTTCCGGTGGACCTGGACGACGCGGTTCGCGGACGATCTGATTTAGCAGCCAGCTGCGGGCGTGTCCGCGATAGCCGGCTTTTCTCGGAATTCCCCACGCTTCCAGCGCTACGCGCAATGAATTTGGAAACAAGATTGCCGCTTCGAAACGTGGTTGTCGCTCGATCAAGCGAGCTGCGCTGAAAAGAGATTTGTTAGGCAAAGACAAAATCTCGTCGACTTCTGAAATCAATTTCCACATCGGCGCAATTTTTTCTGGCGCCAAGATCGTAACATGCGCATCCGGGCGGCCATTCTTGATTGCGCGTACGGCCGGTACGCTCATGACCGCGTCGCCCAGCCAATTGCTGCTCCGAATGAGAATCCGGAACGGCTTCAATTGTTCCGGTGACAAATTTTTCGGAAGAAAGACGCCGCGCTTGTAACGCGCGAGAAGAAAATTCGGACGCGGCGTTTTCCAGCGATTATGCAGCCAGAAGCCATCCTCCGGCGCGCGACGAATCTGCGTTGCGATCAGCTCATTCGCTTTCGCTGTCATTGCTTCGACCGAATCGCCGGCGGCATCGATCCGATCCGCGAACACCATCCTCCAACGCCCCGGTGCTTCGGTGTAAATTGCGGTGCCGAGCAACGCTGCACCGGTCCGTTTGGTCAAAAGCGCCGGGAGGGACGTGGTCGATGCGAGTTTCCCAAAAAACGGCACCCATAACCCTTGGTCGCCTGCATGTTGGTCACTCAGTATACCGATGGCGCCGCCATCGCGAAGTAGTTCGATTGCTTTTTGAAAACCTTCACGCCGGTCGAAAAGTTCGACTCCGGCACGAGCACGCAATTCGCGCACATGGCGGTCGATGTATCGATTCGCCAGAGGCTGGTAAATTGTGCTGTTACGAACGAAGCCAATGACCGGGGGAAACATTTGCGCCTGCAGCTCCCAATTGCCGATGTGACTCAAGACGAAAACTACCGGTCGGCCGCTGCGTAGTTCGCGTTCCGGCGCCTCCGCATTCTCGATCTTGACCCGTTCGCGCACTTTCTCAAGCGGCATGGCCGCGAGCTTTAATCCGCAAAGAAGGTTCGCCCCAAGCCGTCGAAAGTGCTGGCGGACAATGCGGCGTATCTCTCGTGGCGACTTATCCGCTCCGAAAGCGATGTCGATGTTCCGGAAAGCCAGCTGTCGATATTTCGGAAGCAGCAGCCACCCGCAGAAACCAAGCGCCCTTCCCATTGCGAACAGAAGATACAATGGGAAAAAACTGATCAGGGCGAAGCCGGCGCGGTAAACGAGGTAAACCAGATAGTCGAGCATGCGATATCAAGCGAATGCGCCGGGAAGCTGCATTGCAGCGTAAATTTGCCTGCGCGCGGCTGCAATGAATATAATGTGGCGGTCAGCGCCGAGCTTCGTTAGGCATATAGGCAGGCTCTGCCAAACAACCATGAACAAGAAAGATTTGTGGGTCGGCCTCAATGAGCGCGCAAGAAAAGGGCTCGCGCCGCGCAACTACAAAAGCGGCACTCTCGCCCAACGAATTGCTGAATCAGGTGTGGATGCGGGCGAACTAGCCACGGGTCGCGGCAAAACAGAGTTGAAGAAAGTTTGGATTCCAGGTGTTGAGATTTTTTCCAGAGAAATTCATCCGCAGCGGCATCGCGGCAGTTTTGGCGAGTTGGCACGCGAAGCGCGGGGAGTCCTCGGCAAAATCAAGCTTTGGCCAAAGCAATGGTCAGCCGCGCGGATGTTCGCCAACAGCGCCAAAGGATTTCATATCCATCCGCCGAGCATTCCGGGGGATACAACGGCGGAAAAATGGTTGCGGCGTTTGTTTGTCGCTCAACCGCAAAACTATTTGCTGCGCCCGTACGACCGCGAGCAATGGGACATCATGTTTTTTCTCCAGGGCCGGGCGGAGATTTTCCTGCGTGACGCGCGCGCCGGTCTTCCCCCGCGCAGCATGCGTTTTTTTGTCGATGGGGACAATCATCGCAGCCGGAACAACGTCGGCCTCGTGATTCCTCCGGGCGTGGCGCACGCAATTCGAGCCGAAGGTTCGGAAGATGTGATCATGGTTTACGGCACCAGCACAACGTTTCAACCCGAATTCGAAGGCCGCATCGCCAGCGAAATTGAAACCGCGGAGCTGCCGGAATCCTGGCGAAAATTTCTTTCTTTGTAGCGGCGCTCTGTGAGCGTCGGACAAATTAATGCGACGGTCGTAGAGCGCCGCTACAGTTTAGCTCAATGAAGCGGCGATTTAATCCGGCTGAGCTTGAGTTGATGGATCGGCCGCAGCCGGTTTCAGCCGAACTGGAAAGCGATCTTGATAATATCCGGGAGCTCAATCGCTGGTTCGGCAGTTACGCGCTGATCTCGATGTTTCTCACCCGTTGGATCGAACCGGGCGCGCGCCTGCGCATTGTCGATCTTGCCACTGGATCAGGCGATATTCCGCGATTGATCGCGGAGTACGGACGCAAGGTCGGCGCCGAGTTGCGCATCGATGGGGTGGATCAACAATCCGCAACTCTCGAGATCGCGAAAAGGCTCAGTGTTCGTTATTCGGAAATTACTTTCGTTGAAGGCGACGTTCTAGAGTGGCAACCAACGGACCCCTACGACATCGCCTTCTGCACGCTGGCGCTCCATCATTTTAGCGAAGACGATGCAGTGCGGCTGCTACAACACTGCCGCAAACTGTCCCGCAAATTTGTATTGGTGTCTGATCTGCGCCGCAGTTGGATTGCTACAATCGGCGTCCACCTTCTCACGGCGACTCTGTTTTGCGAGCCAATGACTAGATACGATGCTCGGCTTTCGATCGGGCGCGCGTTTTCCTTTTCCGAAATGAATCAATTGGCGCGACGAGCGGGCTGGGCAAATTTCGGTCACAAAACTTTTCCGTTTGCTCGCCAGGCGATCTGGTTGAAGCCGAGCAAGAGTTAACGCGCGATGAAGATTGTGACGACAATTACCCAAGCACAGAATCACGCGAAGAAAGGACTGCGCGTACTCGTGCCGACAATGGGGGCGTTGCACAAGGCGCATGGTGAGTTGATTCGAGTTGCGCGCGAGAAGGCGGGGAGAAATGGCGAAGTAGTCGTCAGCATTTTCGTAAACCCACTCCAGTTTGGGCCGGGAAGCGATTACGAGCAATATCCACGGCCGGAAAAGGAGGATAACGATTTCTGCCGAAGAGCGGGTGTCGATCTTTTGTTCCGGCCGACGCTCGACGAAATGTATTCTAACGAGCGCTCGACGTTCATAGAGGAAAATTCGCTGTCGAACGTGCTCGAGGGCAAATCGCGGCCGGGGCATTTCCGAGGCGTTTGTACAGTCGTCGCGAAGCTCTTCAATATTTTGCAACCGGACGCGGCGGTGTTTGGAGAGAAAGATTTCCAGCAACTCGCCATCATTCGCCGGATGGTGCGCGATTTGAATTACAAGATCGACATCGTGGCGGTGCCGATGGTGCGCGAAGAGGACGGCCTCGCTTGCAGCTCGCGCAACGCGTACTTGAACGTGGAGGAGCGGAAGCAGGCGGCGGTTTTGCGCAAAGCTTTGCTCGCCGCGAAAGATTCCGGAAAAAGATCCTCGAAAGAGACTGTCGATCTTGCACGAAAGATGATCGACGACGCGCCGCTTGCACGGATCGATTATGTCGATCTTGTCGACGCCGAAACTTTGCAGCCGATCGAATTCGTTAAGCCAAATTCGCTCCTCGCTCTTGCGGTTTACTTCGGCAAAACGCGTTTGATCGACAATATTCTATTGGGATGAAGGAATACGATTTCGTCGTGATCGGGAGCGGCATCGCCGGGCTGAGCTTTGCGTTGAAAGCGGCCAAGCGCGGTTCGGTGGCGGTCATCACCAAGCGCAAAGGGCCGGACACGAATACGGCCTGGGCGCAGGGCGGAATCGCTTGTGTGACGAGCGACGAAGATTCGTTCGAGCTTCATGTGCGCGACACGCTCGAAGCGGGCGCGGGATTATGCGACGAAAACGTGGTCCGCACGATTGTGAACGAAGCTCCGGCGCGGATTCAAGACTTGGTCGAGCTTGGCGTGCAGTTTGACGAACGTGAAGTTTCCGGTCATCGGGAATTCGATCTTGGACGCGAAGGCGGTCACTCCAAGCGGCGAGTTCTCCATGTGCAAGATGTGACCGGGAAAGAAATCGAGAACGCTTTGCTGCGCGAACTCGGCCGGTTCCGCAGTGGCGGGATCGATCTTTTGGAAAATCACATGGCGGTCGATTTGATTACGGCGGCCAAGATGGGCTACGCGGCCGAAGATCGTTGTCTCGGCATCTACATCCTCGACGAAAACAGCGGCAAGGTGGAGACAATCCGTTCGGATAGGATCGTGCTCGCGACCGGCGGCTGCGGCAAAGTTTATCTCTACACAACGAATCCGGACATCGCCACCGGTGACGGCGTGGCGATGGCCTGGCGCGCCGGCGTGATGATCGCGAACATGGAGTTTGTTCAATTTCATCCGACCTGTTTGTTTAATCCCAAGGCGAAATCGTTTTTAATTTCCGAAGCGGTACGAGGCGAGGGCGGCATCTTGCGGAACAATCGCGGCGAAGACTTTATGAAACGCTACGATCCGCGCGGTTCGCTCGCGCCGCGGGACATCGTTGCGCGCGCGATTGATGCCGAGATCAAACGTTCCGGCGCGCAATGCGTTTTTCTCGATATCACCGACAAGCCGGTGGAATTTTTGCGCGAGCGGTTCCCGAATATTTACGAAACCTGTCTGCGTTTTGGGATCGACATGACTAAGCAACCGATTCCCGTGGTGCCGGCAGCGCATTATCAATGCGGGGGAATCAAAACCGATGTGAACGGCGCGACGAGTCTGCCCGGTTTGTACGCGATTGGCGAAGTTGGTTGCACCGGCTTGCACGGCGCAAATCGTTTGGCGAGTAATTCCCTGCTTGAGGGTTTGGTCGTGGCGTACCGCGCGTGTGAAGCGATGACGCGGGAACGCCGTCCATCGCGTGCGACGCCCTCAATCTCACTGCCGGAATGGCAATCGGGCGATGTGCAAGACGTCGATGAATTAGTCGTAATCTATCATAATTGGGACGAAATCCGGCGGTTGATGTGGGATTATGTCGGTATTGTGCGGACGGACAAGCGGCTGCAGCGCGCGAGCGCACGCCTGCGCAATCTCCAGCGTGAGATCCGTGAATTTTATTGGAACTTCAAAGTCTCGGTGGACCTTCTGGAACTGCGCAATCTGGCCACGGTGGCGGCGTTGATCGTTGATTCGGCATTGAGTCGCAAAGAAAGCCGCGGTTTGCACTACACCCTGAATTATCCGCAGACGGAAGATCGACAATTCCGGCACGACACACTGCAGAGCCGCGGCTAAGGATGGAACGGATAGTGCTTTACGAATTGTAACCGCCAGCGGCGCTGGTTTTTCCATAATGAAAAAGCCTTGCGTGAGGCGGGAAAATCGGATACAAACAGGCCACCCTTTGGCCATGAGACGAACTTTTGCCCTCTTACTCTTGACCAGCGCCATTGGTGCACTGCAAGCGGAGGAGCAATCGAGTTCGCCTTACGCAACCGCGGCCGACTTCGCCAAGTACGCGATGAAGCTGCGCGAGCAAGCCCTGCTCAAAGTCCAACCGCAGGTGTTTGTGCCGACCAGCTCTCGTCCGGCCGTCCAACGTTTCCCTTGGAAAACGAACATCGTCACAACGGTCTTCTGGGTAGGCGAGCAGGCCGGTGGAAACAATCCGGTGCCAAACTTCCGCAGTTCCTGGGATTTAAACTGGCAATCGAATTACGGCGGATTCGATAACCCCGAGACGTCAGCGCGGCGAAATTACATCCCGGTCTCCTTCGTTCCTCATCAGAATCCATTTTATTGCGCGCTTCCGTACAACGACGTAACGCACGGCCAATTTAAACCGGAAGCGCCGCTGGTTATTCCGTGGTTCAAGCAGGCCTACATGGGGCAGGGGCAATCAGTTTGCTGGCATCACTGGATCGCTATCCGCAAAGGCAATCGCACCTGCTACGCGCAATGGGAAGATTGCGGTCCATTTCGCACTGATCATTTCCAATATGTTTTTGGTAACGAGCGTCCGAAGCCGAATCTGAATCACGGCGCCGGCTTGGATGTTTCACCCGCGGTGCGCGATTACCTCGGGCTGCAACCTACCGATGTGACGGATTGGCAATTCGTAAACACCCAGGACGTGCCGCCAGGACCGTGGCGCAGCTACGGTGAGAACAATCACTTCGTCATCGCGCGTCGCCAGGCCGAACAGCGCTTGGTGCAACAAGGCGGTAATAGCGGCAACGCCAAGAAGTGATCGCGGCGGCCCCGACGCTTTCTCAGCCGAGACGGGGTTTCAATTCGGCAAGCTTCGTTTCCAATTCATCTGCGCGTTCCGACCACGGTTCGTAGTGGTGACGCCGCGTCCGGCAAATCTCGCTCAGGCTCTGGAATTTTTTGGTCATTTCCTCGCAAAAGGCATCAATTGCTTTGGCGAATTGTTTCTCGAGGCTTTGCGAAAATTCCGTGCGTTTTGGAGACAATTGCCGTTCGTAGTCGCGCAGGACTTTTCGACGATGATTGAAGGCTAAAAGAAACGTCACGATCGCGCTAATTCCCGCGACGATGAGCGCTGCAGTGGCCACCGTCGCGCTTTGCGTTTTGGCGAAAACTGCCACTGTTCCGGCTACTAAGATTACGGCGACGACAAGCCGCAGCGAAAGCGAAGTCTGCGAATAAGATCGGGCGAGTCGTTCCTGGAGCGTTTTGCCCGCGAGAATGTCGATCAAGGCCGCTTGAATGGATTCAGAAAGTTCCCGTCGTTGGCCGGCGAAATCCGGTCCGCTTTGCCGTGCTTGCTCTTGCAGATCGGCGGACAATTGATTTTCCAGAAGATCTTGCATCTGCGGCCAGAGCCCCCGCAAATCTATTTCCAATTCGCTCACTGCTTTTTGCATCTGCGGTTGCAGCAGTTGTCGAAGTTTTGCCTCGATCTTCCCGTGCAACTCCTGGTGCCCAATGCTACGCCGCCATATGAGCTGAAAGCTACGCCGCCAAGTCAACTCCTGATGAAGCAGCGTCGTTCTTTCTTTCGTCGTCTCGTCATACGCGTTTTCCACTTCGCGGACGAGAGCCGTCACTTGCCGGAGCATTTGCTCGCGACGTGTCTGGAGTAATGCATCGAGTCGATCGAGCACCGCCGTGTCGGTCGAAATTTTGTCCAAAAATCCGCGAATTTCCCGATTCAGATCTTCCAGAGCGACCCGCGCAGCCTGAAAGGTGGAGCGCAGCTTTAACATTCGCGTGCTCGATTCGGTCACGATGAAGTTGATTTGTTCTTCCAGCGGCGCGAACGCGCTCTCTTCCCAAAGTTTCTCCTTGTCCAAGCCACTTGTCCGCGCGAGCAAAGCTTTGCGTGCTGACACAGCAAAGATCGGCGGGACGAAGCCGAGCCGGCGCATCGCGGTGTCTTGGAGATGCCGGTGAATGACATCGATTTCCGTTGGCTCGCGCAAATCGATTTGCTGGAGCACGAAGATCACGTTCTTGAGCCAGGTCCGCTGCAGGAAGTCCAAAAATTCCCAGTTCGATTGAGTCCAGGGGTTGGCCACCGAGAAAACGAACAGAACGATGTCAGCACGTGGCATAAAATCTTCCGCCACCATTTGGTGTTCCTTTACCATCGTGTTGGTGCCGGGCGTATCGACGACGTTAAAATCGCGCAGGAACAGAATCGGGAGATAGCGCTCGGTCAGTTTCGATGAAACCTCAGTCGATTTCACTTCCGATCCGTAACGAAAGATGTAAACGCGGTCGGTCGCGGGCAGCACGTCGACTTTGGCGAACTCATTTCCGAAAAGAGCATTCAGCAGCGAAGACTTTCCGGATTTCACTTCGCCGACGACGACAAAGAGCAATGGCTCGCTAATATCGCGCAGAAGCGCCTCCAGCGTGCCGAGCTCTTCAGCCGCCCGCTGCATCTCCGAGCCGAGCTTGATTAATCCGGCGAGTCCGCTTTCGAGCCCGCCCTTGAGCTGCAAATATCGGTCGGCGATCATGCCGGCAAAATCAGTTGTGTGGCGTGGGGGAGGGAGATGTCGATCTTGCGGCGCTCGATTTCGGCGATGGCGAAGGTTTTGGCGGAATTGGAGTTTCCATCGTAATCAATTCAGAAACGGTCACGAACTTGAAACCTTTCGCTTCAAGTTGGCTGAGCACGCATGGCATCGCCTCGATCGTGCCCGGATGAATGTCGTGCGCCAAAACGATGGACCCGGCGCGCGTATTTTTGACGATGCGATTACAGACGACATTCGGTCCGGGCCTTCTCCAATCCAGCGGATCCACATCCCAAAGCACGATTTTGTAACCAAACTCCTGGTTGATCCATTTTTTTTGACGGGCCGTGATCGACCCATAAGGCGGCCGCAACAAAGTCGGCCGATTATCGATTGCGCTCCGAATTGCGTCCTCAGTTTTGCGCAGCTGCCCACGAACTCCGTCGTCCGACATCTTAGCGAGGTTCGGGTGCGACCAGCTGTGATTCGCGATTTCATGTCCTTCGCGGACCTCCCGCGCCACGATTTCAGGATGCTCGGCCACGTTTTCACCGATCAGGAAAAATGTGGCTTTGATATGATGGGTTGCGAGCAAATCCAGTAGCTTGGGCGTCAGTTTCGCGCTTGGGCCGTCATCAAATGTCAGTGCGATGTAAGGGCCGTCGACATGGACCCAATCGAAAGTGATCCCTGGCTCGGCCGTCGCCGAAGGCTTCGGTTTTTCGGCGGTTTGCGGTGCGACTGCGTCATCGGCACGCAGGGCGGCAATTCCGACGGAACTAAGGAGATAAAAAAGAAGAAAACGAAAGATGAGCATGAATTTTTACAGTTGCGCCAAACTTTTCGCTGTATCTAGCAGAGGTCGAATGTAACGCAAGAACCTGCGGCTCGATTACATGTCGGTGTCGATCTTGTGTAGGAAAAAACTGATTCTCATTTTTTTGGGGAACAACACCATTCCTTGGCAGCCATCCTGCTCCGGCATTCTTCAGGAACCGGACATGCTCGTGCATGACCTGGTCGCGTCGGTTTTGGGAACTTCGTAATTTCAGAAATGAGAATACTGCTCGTTGAAGATCATCCGGAAGGTCGCCGGACTTTGCAGCGGTTGATCGAACGACGCGGCCACGAAGTTGTCGCTGTCGGTACTGCCGAAGAAGCCGAAGTTGAATTGGCCAAGCAATCGTTCCCATTTTTAATTTTGGATTGGATGTTGCCCGGCAAAAGCGGAGTCGAGCTGTGCCGGGAATTGCGTGCTGCGCCGAATGGCGATGAATTTTTCATTCTTCTGGTCACGGCGCGTGACGACACGCAGGACTTGGAACGGGCGCTTGAAGCCGGAGCAAATGATTACCTGACCAAGCCGCTCGACCCGGCGCGATTGAATGTCCGGCTCTCGGTAGCTGAGCGGCGCATCCGTGCGCTAATCGAGCGCAATCAGGCGCGGGCAGAATTGCAGGAGACGGTCAGAAAGATGACCGACATTCTGGAAAAAACGAGTGACGGATTCTTCGCCGTGAACCGGGATTGGAAATTCACGTTTGTTAATCGGCAGGCGGAAAAATTGCTCGACCGGCGTCGCCAAGGTCTAATCGGCAAGGATTTCTGGAAGGAGTTTCCAGAGTTCACGCGAGACGCCTTTGAAGAGAATTATCGGCGGGCCATGTCCGAACAAGTGGCCGTCGAATTCGAAGCGACTGACGTGAGCGGTAAAGTCTGGTTTGAGCTGCTTGCCTATCCCAGTGGAGGGGGTGTCTCGGTTTTCTTGAGAGATGTGACCGATCGCAAGCGTGTTGAAGAAGAGCGGTCGACCACGAGCAAATTGGAATCGCTCGGGACACTCGCTGGAGGAATCGCCCATGATCTGAATAACATCCTGACTGTTATTTCCGGTAACATCGGGCTGGCCCAAATCGAAGCCCCGGGCAATTCTGCAAGTCTGCTCTCGTTCCTGTCCCGGGCAGGCGAGGCCGCGCAACACGCCGCGCAGCTTTCGAATCAATTGCTGACGTTCTCGAAAGGCGGCGCGCCGCTGAAGCGGGTCGCGTCGATATCCGATCTGGTTACGCAGGCGGCCGAATTTTCGCTTCATGGATCCAATCTGCGCGCGGAGCTGGACGTTCCACCTGATCTTTGGAGATCGGCTGTCGATCCGGCGCAGATCGAGCAAGTGATCAATGCGCTGATCATCAATGCACGCGAAGCCATGCCGGAAGGCGGGACCGTCCGGGTCTCGGCAAACAACATCGAGATTGATGCAAATTCTGGGCTTCCGATTCGGGCCGGTGGCTATGTCAAAGTGCAAGTCGCAGATAACGGCAGCGGCATCGACGCGAGATCCGTGACCAAGATTTTCGATCCTTACTTTACAACGAAGCCATCGGCGAGCGGACTCGGCTTATCGATCAGTTATTCTGTCGTGAAAAAGCATGGGGGCTTCCTGCAGCTCGAAAACACTTCACCGGAGGGATCGACATTCGCGTTTTATTTGCCCGCCACCGATGCCGAACCGCAGATGTCTCAGCCGGCGCTGGCCAATGAGATTTTCAGTTTCGATCACCAGCGGGTTCTGGTGATGGACGATGAAGCGGCCATTCGCGATTTGACTTCGGAACTGCTTGGGACTCTTGGCTACGAAGTGACGGCGGTGCCGGACGGCGCGGAAGCGCTAAAAACGTATGAAGACGCGATGCGAACCGGGGAAAATTTTCAAGCTGTAATCTTAGACGCCACGATTCGCGGCGGAATGGGCGGCGTAGCGACGATTGAGCGACTCCGTGATCTCGACCCTCACGTGACGGCGATTATTTGCAGCGGTTACTCGGACGAAGCGGCGCTGGCGGAATTTCTGACCTACGGTTTTCGGGCCGCGCTCCCGAAACCGTTTACCCGCCACGAGTTGGCCCATGTCCTTCAGCGTGCATTCGAAGCGGCCCGAACGGGGTAAATGAAGAGCGCCGAAACAACCGGCGCTGAAAGGCTCAGCCTTTTCGGACTTTGTCCAATTCGGCCAAGAAGGCGGCGATTCCGCCGGTGTACAAACCGTCGTAGCGCCAAACGGTTTTGCCTTCGCTGTTTAGCACCACAAGAGTCGGGAAACCTACGAGTTCGTATCGCGCCGCCAATTCTGCGTTCTGTTTTCTTGTCTCAACGCTCTGCGCTTTGCGGCGCGGAAAATCAATCTCCACCAGAACGAGATTCTTGTTGGCATAATCCTTAAATTGCGGCTGGGAGAGGATCGCCTTGTCGAGCTGGAAACAAAATCCGCACCAGTCCGAACCAGTAAAGTCGAGGAGCAAAAGTTTGTGGCTCGTTTTGGCTTCCTCCTGTGCTTTTTTGTAATCCGTTGTCCACGCCGATTTGGCGCGCGCACACGCGGGAGACAACAATCCAAACGCGAGCAGAACGGTAAGTAGCAGGTTTTTCACGCGCAAAGTTCGATCAATGGAGGCTGTGGTGCAAGTATCCACAGCTGCAACCGCAAGCCCTCCCGATGCGGGCTGCCCTGCTCAGTTACTACTTCGGCCCCGCGCCATCACGCGGGAATTAAACTCAATTCGCGGCCTAACGAATGTGTCCCGAGACGAGCTTTGTCATCTCGAACATGCTGACTTGGCTCTTGCCGTTAAAAACCGGTCGGAGCGCATCGTCGGCGTTGATTTGAGTTCTCTTTGTCTTGTCCTGTAGACCGTTCTTCTTGATGTAGTCCCAGAGCTTCTTGGTCATCTCGGAACGCGGCAACGGCTTTGAACCGACAACAGCGGCGAGCTTGTCGTCGGGTTGGACTGGTCTCATGAAGGCGGGATTGGGCTTGCGTTTTGAAGGAGTTTTGGTTTTCGGCATACAGGCTGATTAATGCTTCGTTTGCGGCAGAGCAACACTAATTTTCGGGCTAAGAAAATTTTTCTTGCTAATTTGACCGGCGCACGACAAGCGCGGCGACATCGTCTCGTGGCAATTCGGCGGCATCCGGCGCTGCTGCTTTTAACATCAATTCCAGCAAAGCCTCGGCGCTTGCAGCAAAAGGATTGATCATTCCCGCAAGCTGCGTTGGCGTTGATCGCGGCCGGCCATTCTTCGCTGCACCAAACAATCCGTCCGTGTAGAGCGTGAACGCGTCGCCCGGATTCAATTCAAGAATGGTTTCGGCGAATTGTGATTGCTCCACCAGTCCTAACGGCGGAGCGGATGACGCAATCGCTTCCGTGCCACGACCGAATCGTGTGACGAGCAATGGCGGATGACCCGCACCGACCACGCTCGCGTGTCCGTTTTTTGCATCCAACGCCACGCACATTGCGCTCATGAAAGAGCGGCCGCCAAAAATTCCGCGTAAATCATTATTTACCACTTCCATGATCGCGGCCGGCTGTTCGTGGTCCGCGTGGCCGTGATGAAATAAAAGCTTCGCCAGAGTGGTCAGTAAAGCGGCGGATGCGCCGTGACCAGTTGCATCCGCGATCCAGAACAACCAACGGTCGTTTCGAAAAGGCAGCCAGCCGTAAATATCGCCGCCGACTTCGATCACTGGACGATAACAGGCCGCGATTTCCCATCCGGGAAGCGTCGGAGGTTTTTGTGGAATCAGCGATTGCTGAGTCAGCCGCGCCGCTGCCAGGTCGCGCTCGAGGTTTCGGCGCCATGCTTCCAGCTCCTGATTTTGTTGCTGCAATTGGACCCGCAACGAATGGAGGCGCAGTTGTGTCTCGATCCGCGCGCGCAACACTTCAGCGTTGATTGGCTTGATCACGAAATCGTCCGCTCCGGCCTTGAGACATGTCACTTCGCTTTCCCCGTGTCCGGTTAACACGATCACCGGGAGTTGTGCGATGGCCGGGTTCGGATCGGCACGCAACTGTCTCAACGCCTCAGCGCCATCGATTCCTGGCATTTTGAAATCGAGTAACATTAGGGCGGGTGGATCTTGATGCATTCGATTCAACGCGTCGGTCGCGTTGTCCGTCTCGCGACAGAAATAACCAGCGGCCAAGAGCATTCGCGCCAGCAACTTTCGACTGGCCGCATCATCGTCGACAATCAGGATTTGTGGACCGGCCTCCATTGCTGCAACAGGTTCGGAAATCGCCGCCGGATTGGCTCTTACAAAATTAATTGCGCTTTTGAGGGCACTGGCATTGAAATAGAACCAGTGTAGACTTCGTCCAAGAAAATTATGAAATTGTGGCTCTCACTGGCGCTGCTTACCGCATTTCTTGTCTCGGCTTGCACCGATGACGAGACACGGCCTGCCCGCGCGCGGCATACCCCCGCGCAGTATCCCGCCGAAACGGGTGCAGAAAACCAGCCGACACAGCAGCCGTTTAATCCAAACGCGCCGCCGGAAAACGCCGAAGCAAGTGCGCAACCGCCAGCACCGCCGCCGACAGCGGCCGCGCCGACAAAACCAGCCAAAGGCGATTATCCCTACGGCACGCCTGTCCCAGGCAAGCCTGGTTTTGTGAAAAGCCCATATGCTCCTGATCAAGGACTCGTCGACGTGCGCGGTTTCCCGCCGGGCACGGAGGTGAAGGACCCTTTCACGAATAAAATCTTTCTTGTTCCGTAACGGCAGTTGCGGCAGATGCTGAATGCCAGATACTGAATGCAGCATCGCTTTTCTTTGATTTGTTTATGGAGCTGCGCGTAAAACGAGCGCCTCGGATCGAGGCGGAAATCACTGTCCCGGGCGACAAAAGTATTTCGCATCGCGCGGCCATTATCGCCGCGCTCTCCAATGGCGTCTGCACCTTGCGGGGCTTTCTCCCGAGCAACGACTGCATGCACACCGTAAATGCATTGCGGGCGCTCGGAATCCAGATTGAACAACCGGAACCCGATGTCCTGGTCGTTCACGGAAAGAAACGCGTCCTGACGCCACCAAAAGACGAGCTCGATTGCGGTGGTTCGGGCACAACCATGCGCTTGCTCGCGGGTTTGCTCGCCGGCCAAACCTTTGAAACGCGATTAGTTGGAAGTCCATCGCTCACCCGCCGCCCGATGGATCGCATCATCGAGCCGTTGCGAAAAATGGGCGCGGACATTGCCGCCGAAGGTCCGGAGCAAACGCCGCCGCTGCGCATCCGCGGCGGATCTTTGCATGGAATTCATTATCGTTCCCCAATCGCTAGCGCTCAGGTCAAGAGCGCCATTCTTCTCGCCGGACTTTTCGCCAAAGGCAAAACGACTGTGGACGAACCGCTGGCCAGCCGCAATCACACCGAGCTGATGTTCAATTACTTTCTCATCCGCACGGCCAAAAGCGAAGATACCATCAGCGTTTTCGGCGATCAGGTGCCGGAGTCGCGTGATTTCACCATTCCGGGCGACATTTCTTCGGCGGCCTTTTGGTTGGTCGCGGCGGCCGCGCAATCGGGCGGCCATCTCCTCGTGCGCAACATCGGATTGAACGACACCCGAACGGCATTGCTCGGCGTCTTGGTCCGAATGGGCGCGCAAGTGCGCGAAGCGGTCGAAGATGTCGATCAATTGGAACCGCGCGGCGTCGCCGAAGTGACCGGTGTGCCGCTCAAGGGCACCGTGATTCATGGCAAAGAAATTCCCCAATTGATCGACGAATTGCCGGTCTTAGCAGTTGCGGGTGCATTGGCCAACGGAACGACAATCATCCGCCACGCTCACGAGCTGCGCGTTAAAGAAACCGATCGCATCGCGGCGATCGGGCACAATTTGCGGGGCATGGGCGTGCAGGTCATTGAGCTGAATGACGGTCTCGAGATCCATGGACCGGCGCCGTTGCGCGGCGCGCGATTGTCTAGTTTTGGCGATCATCGAATTGCGATGGCTTTCGCGGTGGCTGGACTCTTTGCCGACGGCGAAACAATTATTCAAGACGCCGAGTGTATCCGTGAATCGTATCCCGGATTTGAAAAAGCTTTGGACGAGTTCATCAGTCCGAGACGAGCCCGCACCAGCACGCCGGTCATCGGTACGCTTGTCCCGGCCGCGCCGGTGCAAGAATAAAGACGCGCTTGCTTCCGCGCGAGTCCCACGAAAAACTCCGCTCGTCGCGGGCGAGTCAGAAATGCAAGAACAAGATCGACATCGTGTAATCGCCATCGACGGGCCGGCTGCTTCGGGAAAGAGCAGCGTGGCGCGTCAGCTCGCGCGCCGTCTCGACTTTGTGTACGTTAATTCCGGCGCGATGTATCGCGCTGTCACCTGGTCGCTGCTTAACGCTGGCATCGATCCGGCAGACAAACATCGGATCGAGGAGCTCATCGGTAACTTGTCGTTGGGTGGAGCGTTGAAGGACCGGGAACTCTACCTTTTGATCGACGACGTCGATTTGACAGAACATTTGCACGAAGATCGCGTGAATAGCGAAGTTTCACGCGTGAGCACGGTGCCGGAAGTTCGCAATGTTCTCGTGCAGAGAATGCGCGATTACGCGAACAAGCACGACTTGGTCGTTGAAGGTCGCGATATTGGCTCGGTGGTTTTTTCGGATACGCCCTATAAATTTTATATCGATGCTTCGCCGGAAGTGCGCGCCCAGCGGCGGGCGGCGCAAGGGCATCGCGACGAAATCGCGCGCCGCGATCAAGCCGATTCGTCGCGCGCGGCTTCTCCGCTCGTCGTCGCGAAAGATGCGGAAGTGATCGACACTTCGCATCTGACGGTGGACGAGGTCGTGGACGAAATCGTTAAACATTTGCGCGCAAAGAATTTCAAGATTTAACGAGTCAAAGATCTAAAGATTGGCAGCAACAGATCGCTGAATCGTTAAATTACTAAATTGCTAAATGAATTTTTATTACTGGCTTGGTTACCATCTCAGCCGGTTACTCGCCCAGTTGCTTTTTGGCTTTCGAATCATTCACCGCGAGCGCGCCATTCAGACCGGGCCGGTGATTCTGGCGATGAATCATCAAAGTTTCTTCGATCCGCCGCTGGCCGGCAACGCCTGCAATCGGCCCATTTATTTTCTGGCAAAAAAATCATTGATGAACGTGCCCGTGTTGGGCTGGCTCCTGCCCAAGCTCAACGTCATTCCGGTCAATTTGGAAGGAGGCGATCGCAGCGCGCTGAAAGCGTTGATTCGAATCCTGAGCGCGGGCGAGTGCGCGTTGGTTTTTCCGGAAGGCTCGCGCACGCCCGACGGAAATTTGCAGCCAGCCTTGCCCGGCCTGGGTTTGCTCATCGCGAAAACCCGCGCCCCGGTCGTGCCGATGCGTATTTTCGGCGCATTCGATGCCTGGCCGATTCACGGCAAAATTCATTTGTGGCGCAAAATCACAATCGTCGTTGGTGAGCCGATTTATTTCTCGAATGCAGATCTTGGGACCGGCGGAAGAGATCTTTACGCGCGGTTGAGCCAACGGGTGATGGATTCGATCGTAGCGCTGCAGCTGCCATGACCCGCGTTTGCGCGCGCAAGATCGACATCGAATAGTTCAACGGTGAACTCCGAATCCAAGGTGTCGACAAATGTCGTCCGGTTGATGCTCGCAGTTCTGATCGGTTTCGTACTGGTCGCGCTCTACGCAAGCATTCAAAAAATGCGCCGTGCCAAAATAGAAAGCGTCATTTTCACGCCTGCCTCGTCTCAAACCGCGATGCCATCGCCGGCGCCAACACGTTGAATAATGAGAAAGAAAAGAGGTCTAATCATCGCCATCGACGCCGAATGCGGCTTCGACTCCTTCGATATCTCCCGGCGGAAAGTTGACGAAGCAGGAGAAGAAAGAGCAGAAGCGCGAAGAGAAGAAGGAATTAAAGCGGGAGCGCAAAGAAGGATTCGAAAGCGCTTCGCCCTCAGCGACGCCCCAGTAGTCTTTCATCCTGAACGAAGTGAAGGATCTCACAATATATGGTTGATCACACAAGTTTCTCCGCGTGACGCGGCAGCTTATGTGAGATCCCTCGCTTGCCCTCGGAATGACATTCGATCTTAGGCGTTACTATTAGTTGCCTGCGCGGCGAGTTGGCGCGCGTAGGTAAGGGTGTCGATGGCGTCCACATTTTTGTCCCGCCGAATCGCTTTGATGCGCGGAAAGCGCAGCGCGAGTCCGCTTGCATGACGTGTGCTCGGCTGAATCGCGTTGAACGCGACCTCGAGAACAATGTCCGGTTTCACTTCGCGATACCGTCCGTGATCGACGATCGTGTTTTGTTTGAAATACTCGGTTAGTTCCGCGATCTCGACATCAGTCAGCCCGCTATAAGCTTTTCCGATTGGCAAAAGCTCACCGGTCGTTTCATCGCGCACCGCAAAAGTATAATCGCTCAACACGTGGTTGCGTTTGCCGTGACCAAATTCGGCGCCGACGACCACCACGTCGAGCGTGGCCAGCTCTTTCTTTAGTTTGAACCAAGACATTCCCCGCGCGCCTGGGGTGTAAAAGCTTTTCGGATCCTTGATCATGAGGCCCTCGTTCAAACGCCGCCGCGCTTGCTGAAAATGCTCTTCGATCTCTGCCGCCGAACGCGCCGGGAAAAGTTCCGCGATTTGATATTGCGGCGGCAATTTCAAATCGCACAGAAGCTCGCGTCGTTCCAGCAAGGGCGTTTTTAACAGCGGACGGCCATCGAGCCAGAGCAGATCGAAGGCGATGAACGCGACTGGAACATTCGCCGAAGTACTTGCAAACAAATCTGCGCCGTCCGTTTTCCTTCCAAGCCGTTTTTGCAAATCGAAAAAGGTCAGTTTGCGTCCCTCCTCGAAGGCAACGATCTCGCCATCGACAATAAGATCGACATCAAACTTGCGCGCCTCTTCGGCTAGTTCGTGAAATTGATTGGTGATGAGCCGCAGATCCCGCGAATAAATCTCGGCGCGTTTCGAATTGCGATGCAGTTGCGCGCGAATGCCGTCGAATTTGTCTTCGACATAAACTGTAGTGTCCGCTGTCCTCGGCCGATTGCGCGCAAGATTGCCGCTGGGGACAGCGGCCTCTACAGCAGCAAATCGTTCCCAGATCGCTTCTGCAGTCGGCTCCGGCGTGGCGAGCATGCACTTGATCGGGCGAAAGATCGACAGCTCTGCGCGGTCTAAGTGTCTTTGCGACGCGAGCGCTGCCGTCGCGCCGATATCGCCAAGCAACATGTTCGCTTTTTTGACTTCTTCGAGCGGAGCCCCGAACGCGCGTGCGATCGCTTCTTCCACCAATCCCTCGCGCAAACCAATTCGGAGATCGCCCGTTAGAATTTTCACGAGGTATTGACCTTCGCGCGCGGACAGCTTCGCAAAGCGCGTTTTTAGCGGATCCGTCTTTGCAATCGGTCCGCGTGCGCGATGGAGTGTTTCGAAAAGGTCACGCGATTCCAAAATTGAAAACGGCTGCGGTTTCGTCCGCGTCTCAAGAACTTCGAACGCGGTTTTGCCGAGATCTCCGTGACTGGCCGCGATGCGATGAAATTCTGCGTCGCTGATTTTTGTGGCGGCGACCAGCGCGCGATAAATCACTGCCCAGCCAACTTGCAACGTCCGCAGATCGCTCTGGGCAAATGCGCGACCTGCCAGATAAGTCGTCACGATCGGCAACTGCTCGCTGTTCAGAGTGCGCAGATACTCCGCCAGCAAACGAACCTTCTCCAGCTTCGCCGTCGTCGCGGCGATCGATTCACCGACATTTGCGAACTGGAGGAATTCTGAATCTGTGGTGGCCGCTGTCCTCAGCGGCTTGTCTGATTTCTTGCCGCCGGGGACGGCGGCCTCTACAGCGATCTTTTGGAGCTTCAATTCCATCTGGTTTTCTTCGCTCAGCGCCCATGCTTCGACTCCGCGCTCCTGCAAATCGCGCGCGAAGTCGGCGGCAAACCCGTGGAGCGTGAACACGCGTTTCGGTTGCACAAGATCGACATAACGAACGAGATCGTTGTAATCGGCGTGATCGGAGAGCGGAAACGCGGCGTCGACCTGATATCGATAGACTGCATTCGGATCGACTGCCCAGCCGCTGATGATCGCGACGCGTTTGCGCTGAATTTTCTCGATCATCGGGGAGTGGTTTGCGCTCGGTGGACACATGAGCACCTTTCCGGCGACGTCATCCTTTTTGTAACGAACGTATTTGCAGAAGGATTGCCCAAATTGCTCGTAGATGCGCGTCATTTGATAAACGGAGCCGTGCAGCATCGGTGTCAAACCTGCGCCGTCGAGTGAGCACAGAATTTCCTGTGCTTTGCCTAACGAGTAGCCGAGGAGCACCGGCACTGCGCCTTCTTCGATTGTGTCGCGGCAGAACGCTACAATCTGCTCGATCACTTTTTCGGTCGGCGGAAATTGGTAGCGCGGCAAACCGAACGTCGTTTCCATGATCAACGTGTCAGCCTGGCGCCATTCCGCTGCCTCAGCTGACTTTCCGTGACGCAATTTGAAGTCGCCGGTGTAAAGGAGCGTTTCGTTTTCGCCGGAGACAAATAACTGCGCCGAACCAAAAATGTGGCCGGCGGGAAGCAGCGTTACGTCGACATCGTGCACGCGTCGTTGTTCGCCGAATGGCAGGACGTGTTCGATGCGGGTGCCGGGCATCCGCGCCTGCAGCAAACGCGCGGTGCGCTCCGAAACAATGATCTCTTCATGCGGCGCGATGTGATCGCCATGCGCATGCGACACAAAAGCGAATCGCTTCGGCTCCCAGGGATCGAGCCACAAGTCGTGAGCCGGGAGATAAATTCCGCGGTCGTACCGGACTTCAGCCATTGAAAACAGTAACTCTTCGAGGAGCGTGTTCCAAGTCGCGCTCCCTGCGACCCGAATTGACAGATGAAACTGGAAACGGTTTCATTAACAGGCGTGAAATTCGGAATTGCACTGTTCGTTTTAATACCGGTGGCGTGCGGATTCGGTCGCAGCGCAGAACAACCGCGTTTGCTCGATCGTCTCGTTCCGCTGCCAACGGCGTTGAGTGATGATTTCCAATTTCGAAAGACGAAGCTTTATCTTTTGACCGAGACTGCGCCCGGTCAGGAGAAAACCGGCGCCGATAAAAGTGTTCAGGGTGCAACCAAAGGAGGAAAACTCTCGAGCACAGCGCCCTCGAGCAAGTCAACCACGGTGCAAGACGCTTCGATCCGATTCGAGCGGCAGTATCGGCTTTTTGGCGCGGTGACTAAGCTCGATCAACGCGAGCGAATTGGGAATTACTTCGATTTTTTCTGGCGCGCCCGGCGCGCGGCCAATTTGACGGTGCGTCTGGAGTATCGGCAGGAAAAACTGCATGCGCATGTCCAGGCCCAGGAGATTTCGTATTCGAATGCGCGCGGCAGCTACAAAACGGAGTTCAAGGTGGTGGGAGACGATTACTTCGACGATGGTCGGGTGACGGCGTGGCGTTGTTTGCTGATCGAAAACGGGACGATTGTGGCGGAAACGCACTCCTACCTGTGGGAGTAAGTCGATAAAGTCCTGTCGTTGAACGACACTGGCGGCTGTTTGACAGCGCCGATGTCGATCTTGTATTCTTATGTACTCAGTTGTGCAGTCATCGATTTTAGTGGGCGTGAACGGTCCGGCCGTTTGGGTGCGAGTGGAAGGCAAGGGCAACTTCCTGAACAGCGGGAGCCTGAAGCAATTCGCGCAAGAAATGGTCAACCGCGGTTACCGCGAATTTGTTTTCGACCTGGAACATTGCGCGATGATGGATTCTACCTTCATGGGAACGATGGCGGCGGTGGCGCTGCGATTGAGGGAACTTGGGCAGGGCCATCTCCATGTCGTTCATTGTGGCGATCGTAGCCGCCAACTTCTTTCCGGACTTGGGCTCGACCAAATTTTCGAAATTCGCGCGAATGGTGCGACCGCCCCGGAATGCGAAAAGGTAAACGAGGACGCGCCAGACGGCGCCGACATTGCAGAAAAGGAGCGGGCCGAAACGATGCTGGAAGCGCATGAGGCCCTGTGCGAGGCGGCGCCAGAAAATATTTCCCGGTTTAAAGACGTTCTCGATTACTTAAAACAGGACCTCCATCAAACGACAGCGGGGAAGTAAGCTGGCCAGGACCTCATGCGGCCAACCATTCTCTTAGGGCTGCTGATCGCGTGCCTGGCCGCGTGGATTTATACGCTGCTGCGACAACGACGACGCATTCGCCGGTTGGAGCGTTCGCAGGAAGAGATTCAGGTCGAGGAGACGCTGGTTTTCGATTTTCTGCATGGCCTCGGAGAAGCTTTTAGCGAAACAATCAGGCCCGCAGATCTGCATCGATTGATTGTCGAAGGAGCGACGCGCGTCCTCGACGCACAGGGTGGCGCGCTTTATCTGACGGATCGAAGCGGGACAAAGCTTGTGCCAACTTTTGTTTCCAAAGGCTGCCCGCCGCTGGTGGACGTTCCGCCGCATATTTTGCAGCAAGTCGCGGCCACGCCGGTTGCGTTGGAAAGTTTTCTCCGGCTTCACAATGTCGGAAGCGGTGAAGGTTTGCTCGGACGCGTGTGGCAGACGGCTACGCCGCTTTATTTGAATGAATTTTCCGAAGCACCGGAATTGGCAAAGCTGCGGGACAGTTCGTTGGGCGCGACCTCGGTGATGGTGGCGCCTCTTCTCTACGCGAAACAAAACATGGGCGTGCTCGCGCTCGCGAACAGCCGAATGGGCGCGCCGTTTTCGCAAAACGATTTTGTCGTTTTCAAATCGATCACCGAGCAATCGGCGTTCGCGCTTTACAACGCCATCATTTATTCGGAGGCGAACGAAAAGAAACGGCTCGACCACGATCTGGAAATCGCGCGCGACATTCAGCGCATTCTTCTTCCGGCGGAAGCGCCAAAAGTGAACGGATTTGAGATTAGCGGGATGAACGTCCCGGCGCGCCAGGTTAGCGGCGATTATTTTGATTACATCAAAGTCGACGACGAACGGCTCGGCGTTGCCATCGCGGACGTTTCCGGCAAAGGCGTCCCGGCTTCTCTTATCATGGCGATTTGTCGCAGCGTCCTGCGCAGCCAGGCTATCGGAAATCCTTCGCCGGCCGATGTTCTCCAAAAAGTAAATCGGCAACTTTATCCCGACATTAAGGAGGACATGTTCATCAGCATGGCCTACCTGGTTCTCGATCATGTGCGAGGCGGCGTTACGCTCGCGCGCGCCGGACACGACGCACCGCTCCTTTACAAACAGAAATCGCAGACTATTGCACCATTGAAGACACCGGGCATGGTCGTCGGCATTGACAGTGGAGACGTGTTCGACAGGTTAACAACGGACGTCGCTGTGCCGCTCGACCGCAATGATTGCATCCTTCTTTATACGGATGGAATCACCGAGGCCCTCGATAACGAAGGGAACGAATTTGGGTTGGAACGAACGATTGCTTCGGTTCAATCCGGCGCAAAAGAGGGCGCGCAGGCGATCGTCACACGGTTGATCGATGATTTGAGAAATTTCGTCGGGTCGACCCCGCAAAATGACGACATCACTTTGATTGCGATCCGAAAAACATGAAAGAAATCCCGGTAACAGAATCTGGCGAGCTGAAGAAGCGGGCGCACGCGGAACAAAGATCGACATCTTCCGCGTCGGACGGCGCGCCGGCAGCGGACCAGACTGACGGGGACGATCCGGTTGCCGGTTTGCAAGCGGACCTGAATCGGTTTCGCGACCTGGCGATGCGCAGTCAGGCCGACTTTGAAAATTACAAGAAACGGTGCGCTCGGGAAAAGGAGGAGGCGATAAAATATGCGAACACCAGCCTCTTGGAAAAATTGGTTTCAATTGTTGATCACTTCGAGCTTGGTTTGGAAGCGGCTCGCGGCGAGCTCGAAAAGTCGCCGATTTATTCCGGAATGAACCTCGTGCTCAAACAGCTCCAGGATTTCCTCGCCGAAAACGGTTTGCAACCGATCGAAGCGGTTGGCCAAGAGTTTGACCCCAATCTGCACGAAGCGATCGCGCGCGAGCCGAGCGATGAAGTTCCCGAAGGAGCCGTGATTCGCCAAACCCGCCGCGGGTACCGGCTTAAGGATCGGTTACTGCGACCGTCCGCTGTTGTCGTCTCGAGCGGGCCAAAGAAGTGACGAGTCATGAGTGACGAGTAAAATTCGGCGCGGCGACTGCTGACTGTTGTCACTGGTCCCCTGTCACTCGTTACTTTCTCAAAATGGCAACGAAGAAGCGCGATTACTACGAAGTTCTCGGAGTCGGCCGCAGTGCGTCCGAAGAGGAGATCAAACGCGCTTATCGCAAGCTCGCGGTAAAATTTCATCCCGATAAAAATCCGGACGACCCGCACGGCGAAGAAAAATTCAAGGAGTTGGGTGAGGCCTACGACGTCCTGATGGATGCGGACAAGCGCGCCGCTTACGATCGTTTCGGCCACGCCGCGTTTGAACAGGGCGGCGGTTTCCGCGGCGGGTTTCACGATCCGTTCGACATTTTCCGTGAAGTTTTCGGCGGCGGCGGTGGCATTGGCGGAGGAATTTTCGAAACGTTTTTCGGTGGCGTGGCCGGGCACGGTGAAGATCGACAACGTGGCGCGGATTTGCGTTACGACATGCAAATCACGCTGGAAGAAGCGGCCTTCGGCACAGAAAAGGAAATTGAGGTTCGAAAACTGGATGTCTGCGACAAATGCGGCGGCACGGGAGCCGAGTCGGGATCACGCAGCATCAATTGTCCTGTTTGCGGCGGTCGTGGTCAGGTGATTAGCTCCCGCGGATTTTTCCAGGTTTCGCAAACTTGTCCGCGCTGTGGTGGCGTTGGTCACATTGTCGAAAAACCGTGTAGTGGATGCGACAGCGAGGGGCGCCGGGAAAAGCCGGGCCGGATAAAGTTGAAGATCCCCGCCGGAATTGCCGATGGCTCGCGACTTCGTTCGCCGCGCAATGGCGAGGCTGGTATTCGCGGCGGTCCGCAGGGCGATCTTTATGTCGTCGTCCACGTCCAGGAACACAAAATTTTTCAGCGCGACGAAGACAATTTGTATTGCGAGGTGCCGATTCCATTCTCGGTGGCGACGCTCGGCGGCGAAGTGCCGGTCCCGACATTAGAAGGTAGAGCGAATTTGAAAGTTCCAGCCGGTACACAAAGCGGTCAGATGTTTAAGCTTCGCGGCAAGGGCGTAGTTCACGTCAACGGCCGCGAACGCGGCGACCTGCTCGTCCGCATAATGGTTGAAGTGCCGACGCGTCTCAACGCCGAACAGCGCGCAAAATTGCAGGAGTTCGCTGAATTGTGCGGCGAAGAGAACACCCCCCTCGGAAAAAGCTTCTTCGAACGCGCCAAAGAATTCTTTCAGTAATTCGCTGTCATTCCGAGCGAAGTCGAGGAATCTCTAACTATTTCCGTGCACCGCTTTTACATCTCACCGGAAAACTGGAATCCAGACGCGTTGAGTTTGAGCGGCTCGGAGGCTCATCATGCCCGTGACATTTTGCGGATGAAGCGCGGAGATCGCGCCGTTCTCTTTAACGGCCGCGGACGCGAGATCACAGCGGAGATTGTCGATCTTACCGGCGACAAACTGCGTCTTCGGAAATTGCACGAAACCGAAATGTCGCCATTGCGTTGCCGGATTACGCTTGGCCAGGCAATTCCGAAAGGAAAGAACATGGATCTGATCGTGCAAAAGGCGGTGGAGATCGGCGTGGCGGAAATCACGCCCCTGATTTCCGAGCGCACGATTGTCGATCTTGACGCGAAAGAAGCAGAACAAAAGAAAGCGAAATGGCAGCAGATCGCGATCGAAGCGGCCAAGCAATGCGGACAAAATTGGCTGCCAACGGTCCACGCGCCGCAGAAATTGAAGGACTTCTTTTCACACGCCGGCAGTTTCGATCTTCGTTTGATCGGCTCGCTGCAACCCGACGCCATTCACCTGAAAAAAATTCTCAGCGATTACACCGACCAACATCGAGATCGGCCGGAAAATGTTTTAATGTTAGTGGGGCCGGAAGGCGATTTCACGCCAGCTGAGTTGGCGCTTGCGAAGACGCATGGCTGCCTCCCGATCACCCTCGGCCCGATCATCCTGCGGGTTGAGACGGCTGCCATCTACTGTTTAAGCGTCTTGTCTTACGAACTGCTTTGATTCTGCCTGCCACGCCGAAGCCTTGGCGAAGGCGGGCGCGTGGAGACAGCTGCAATTTACTGTCTCAGCGTTCTCTTACGAACTGATGTAACGGTTATTTTTTTCCGCCGCGCGTGCCTTCCAGTTCCAAAGCCACTTTCGAATTGAGCCGGTAACTAGTGATCCTTCCGTTCTCGACCGCAGCGGTCATCTCCTTGACGTAGAGAGAACGAATGTTGCGGAGAGTCCTGCTCGCTTCTCTGATTGCGCTCTGCGCGGCGTCTTCCCAACTTTTCGGCGATTCCGAGAGCAACTCGATGACTTTAACGACTTTTGCCATGATGTGATTCCTCCGTAGTTCTGTTGGAAGATCGCACCCCGCGGAGCGAACGGTTCTATCCATCGCGATCGCTAGTAAATGTAGGGCTGAGATAATTCGAACGCGTTTTGAATCAGCTCGAAATGCGGATCGCCGTCACCGGGCAACAAAACCTCCACGACATCGAAACGAAAAACGAGATCGGGATTGTCCAACAAACGCAGCCAGGCAAGCCCTCCTTTCGAAACGCGCATTTGCTTTTGTCGGTCCACCGCGTCGATCGGCCGCCCGAAATCTTCGTCACCGCGCGTTTTCACTTCGACGAAAACGAGCGTGTCACTGTCGCGGCAAACAATGTCGATCTCGCCTCCGTCGCGCGCGCGGAAATTCCGGTAAAGAATTTTGTAGCGATGACTCCGCAAAAATCGACAAGCCAATTTCTCCCCGCGCGCGCCGCGACGGAGATGTTCAGGCAATTCCCCCCAGCGCGACAAGCGGTTGCGCCACCGGCTCGAAAGAGCGGCGATGGATCGGACAGGGTCCAAATTCATGAAGTCTGGTGAGATGCAATTCGGTGGTGTAGCCCTTGTGCTGGTCGAAGCAATATTCGGGAAATTGCGCGCAAAAGTCACGCATTATCCGGTCGCGCGTGACCTTGGCGATGACGCTCGCGGCAGCGATGCTTAAACTGTAACAATCGCCATCGATGATGGCCGTCTGCGGAAATGGAAAAGGAAAAACTGGAAGACCGTCGACCAGCACATGCTCGGGCCGGACCGTGAGCGCGGCGAGAGCGAGGCGCATCGCTTGATGCGTCGCTCGTAAAATATTGATGTGATCGATCTGAATGTGATCGACCATGCCAACGGCCCAGGTGATGTCGGTGTTCGAAACTAACTCGTCGTAAATTGTCTCGCGCAATTCCGGCGCGAGTTGTTTAGAATCATTCAGTTTCCGGTGGCGAAATTTTTCCGGTAAAACCACGGCTGCCGCCACAACCGGTCCGGCCAGCGCGCCGCGGCCGGCTTCATCAATGCCGGCAATTCGAATGACCCCGGTAGCGCGCAGTTTTTTCTCGTAACGAAATCCGCAGCGCCGGTACATCCGCGCCGAAATTACTGAAAACCTGAAAACAAAAAAGCTGAAAGTGCGCGAAACACATTTCAGCTTCTTAGATTTTTATGGTTACTCGCGGACGGTCGTCGCTTCCTTGCCTTTGCGCCGACGGAGATAATTCAGTTTGGCGCGACGCGCTCTGCCCGCTGTTTCGATTTCAATCTTTGAGATGCGGGGCGAATTGAGCGGGAAAACGCGCTCAACGCCTTCGCCGTAGGAGATGCGTCGCACGGTGAAAGTTTCATTTAAGCCACGGCCTTTGCGCCCGATCACGATGCCGGCGAAAATTTGGATCCGCTCCTTATCTCCCTCTACCACGCGGGTGTGCACACGGACACTGTCGCCAACTTTGAAACTGTTGGCGTTGGCCGTCTGCTGCTCTTTTTCGATAAGATCGATAATGCGATTCATAAAATCGGGATTCCGAGGGGCCTGCCCGCTGTAGCCTTGGCGGAAGCGGGCGTTCACTCTGCTTCAAGCCGGGCAAAAAGCAAGTTCGTGCGCGTTTGTGATTGTCGATCCAGCGATTATAATCGGCACCTGCCGCGCCCGTAGCTCAACTGGATAGAGCGTTGGCCTCCGGAGCCAAAGGTTGTGGGTTCGACCCCCGCTGGGCGCAATGCGGTTCATGGGCTTTGTGCCTTCACGGAATAATTGAGTCATTTCGCAAATAAGTCGAAGCAGCCTGAATTTGCGCTAAAGATGCTGAATATTCGCTACTTACGGATTACCAAATCGGCGGGTGTTCACGGAATATTTGAGTACCTTTTCAGGATTTGAGCTTTTTCGATGTCCAAAGGACCTGACACCCCAGGTACCGCTTTACGAGGGAAGCCGATCGGGTTTGGACACCCTGCTGACGAAAACGCCTCAAATATTCCGCAAACTAGAGGGGTGTGAGGCATGCGGGCTATCTTGGTCCAATTCCAGTTTGCATCGAAAAAGCTAGCAAAATGCAAATTCAGCGCTCTGATGTAAATTTGGCGCGTATCGTCGCGACAGTCGGTGCATTTCACGATGCATCCGCGCGGGATTTATTGAAACAGACGCGTCCTCACCTCTTGCAACCAAGCGAGGCGAGCGCGTGCCATTAAGAGTGCGCCGCGAACGGTCAGATAGGAGTAGTCGTCGTGAGAGGAAGATTTCTTGTGGCAATCGGCTTCGGTTTCTTTTACCGATTTCGCCATTTTGCGAATCATGGCTACGACGAAACGGCGTTGTTCCATTGGCTTCAGCGCTGAGAGAAAGCGAAATCGCAAACGGAGCAGATCAGAGATGCCAACGAGCTTTTCATCTTCCGCGTCCAGAATCCAAGAGCGCAAAACCTTGCGACCGGAAGCTGTGAGGCTGTATTTAAGTCCTCGGCGCTCGCCGGTAGCATGTGCACGGCCCGAAAGCAGCCGGTTGCGCGTGAGCCGCGCCACGAGAGGGTAAATCGAGCCGGCGCTACCGCTCCAGTGTGGGTTGGGCGAGCGCTCAAACACCTTGCGGATTTGGTAAGGGGTGAGCGGCTCGTACAACGAGGTGACCCCGAGAACAGCGCCTTCGAGTTCGCTTAGTTTTCGCATTGACATGGTGTGGTGCGCGATGGTTAATTTGTCAAATAATACGAATCGGACTATGTACGCGTACGCGCTTGGCAATCGAAGTAGCCGAGTTTGGCTCGTTCTAACATTTCTCATTGCATCTGTACTAGTTTGTCGCGCGGAAGGAACGGCATCCGGTCGCTGGGAAGGAACGGTGCAGATTCCGGGCATGGAGCTGAAACTGATTGTCGATCTTGCGCAGGACAACCGCGGCGCGTGGATCGGATCAATCACCATTCCTGGATTGAATGTGAAGGGAAGCCCGCTCGCGGACATCGCCGTGAAAGATTCTGACGCGTCATTTGCAATCAAAACCGGGCGAGGTCTGCAAGCGACCTTTCAAGCGAAACTGAACGTCGACGGCGCGCTTTCCGGTGATTTCGCGCAAGCGGGGAATATGGCGCCATTTGTCTTAAAAAAAACCGGGCCAGCGCAAGTGGAACTGCCGCCCCATAACACCGCGATCGCGAAAGAAATCGAGGGTGAATGGAAAGGTGAGTATGAAGTGCTCGGTTATCCGCGTCACGTCACGGTCAAGCTCATGAATCGCGTCGCCGGTGGGGCGACCGCCGAGTTTGTCGTCGTCGGCAAGAAGACAACTAATCTACCTATCGATCTTGTAACGCAGGAAGGCGACTCGCTAACGATCGATTCGCATGAAACGGGGATCAGCTATGAAGGACGTTTCAAGAAGGACGCCGGAGAGATAACCGGGACGTTCTTGCAGGGGCCGATTGAAATTCCGCTGGTGTTGCGTCGCGCCAATTGAGGGAAGGTGTGATGAAAATCTTACGCATCATAGTCCTGGCGACGAGTTTGTTCGTAGCGACAGTTTGCCAGGCGCAATCCATGTTTCGGGGGGATACGACTCACGCAGGTTCGTATTCGGGGCCGGCACCGCGCCAGTTTCATGGCGCCAAATGGAAGTTTCCTACCGGCGATCGCATTGTTTCGTCGCCGGTCATTTCAGGAAAGGCGCTTTATTTCGGTGGCGACGACGGCAACGTGTACTCGATTGATGTCGAAACCGGTCGACAAATTTGGAAGCGCGCGACAAAAGGTCCAGTGTCGTCGAGCCCGGCGGTGGCGGGTGGAATTGTTTACGCGACCAGTTACGATGGCAAGTTATACGCCTTAAGCGCGGAGACTGGCGCGGTGAAGTGGAAGTTCGCCACGGGCGGCGAGCGACGGTTCGAAGCGAAAGGTCTCCACGGAATGGAGCCGAAGAATCAGACCATCGCCGATCCGTTCGATGTGTTCTTGTCGAGCCCGGTTGTAGCACAAGGGGCGGTCTATTTCGGGAGTGGCGACGGAAATGTCTACGCCGTTGACGTCGCGACCGGTGAACAACGTTGGAAATTCAAGACCGGCGACGTGGTGCATTCATCTCCAGCGTTTGCGGATGGCATTTTATTTTTTGGAAGTTGGGACAGTTACTTTTATGCAGTGGACGCAACAACCGGTAAGGAGAAATGGCGTTTCCACGGCGGCGAGGACGCCCTGATTCACAACCAGGTAGGATTTCAATCATCGCCGGCAGTGGTGAACGGCATGGTCTACACAGGTTGCCGGGATTCGAACCTGTATGCTCTCGATGCCGCCACCGGCAAAGAAAAATGGCGTTTTTTTAATGATTTGAGCTGGGTGATTACTTCTCCAGCTGTTGCCCGGGGCAAGGTGTTTTTCGCCACCTCCGACTCGAGCCTTTATCACGTGGTGGACGCTGCCTCCGGTAAACCGGTTCTTAAGCAACAAGGAAACGCCTACATGTTTTCGTCGCCGGCCGTGGCGGGCGATGTCGTCTTCATTGGCGTCTTGAACGGAACCCTTGAAGCACGCGATGTGAAGACGGGCGAGCTCCTCTGGAATTATCAGACGGAGATGTCGAAGCAGAACAAAGGTTGGGTGCTTACCGCGGAACGAAAGTTTAATGTTCCATTTTTCTATTACTCGAACTGGCGCGAGGCACCGCTCGTGGCGATCGATCGGCAGATTGGAATCGGCGCAATCTTTTCCTCGCCGCTCGTATCGAACGGCGTGGTCTATTTCGGGAGCACGGACGGATTTCTCTACGCGCTGGAATAGTTAATCATCAACATCGTTAGCTTATGAAAATAACTCTCTCTGCTGGCCTAGTCGCAAATCTAATCTCGTTCTGTTCGATCGTCACGTTGGGAGCGGGCGACGAATTTCCATTAAAGAAGCTCATGCCGCTCACATATGTCGTGGATTATGAACCGTTTTGGTCACCAGATGGTCACCAGATTGTACTAATCTCCAACCGTCATGGCGGAATGAAGGTGCACACCATGGATGCGAATAGCGAGGACCATGGCAGCAATATGCGGCAACTGACAACCGGCGAAGCAGAGGATGATTCGCCCGTATGGTCACCGGATGGCCGGAGAATCGCCTTCGTTTCGGTTCGCGGTGGCGTCCCTCAGATATTTGTCATGAACGCCGACGGAACCAACCCACTGCAGCTGACCAGCGGAGCGAGCCAAAACATTCATCCTGCGTGGTCTCCGGACAGTTCGCGGATTCTGTTCAATACAACACATTTTGTGGGAACTGGCCCGGTCACGGATAGCAGTCCCGCCGCTGATAAAAGAGTGATCGGCGACGCAACTGATGAAGGAATGGATTTAGCTACAATGCGTGCCGACGGTACTGATTTGCAGCGGCTTACAAACCGCAGCGGGCATAGAGATGCGTCGTACACATACGCATGGTTCTCGCCGGACGGTAAATCGATCGTGCATCGCCGTCTGCACGGCGAAGTGTCACAAATCTTCGTTATGAACGCCGACGGGTCGGACGACCATAACGTTTCGGGAGCATCAACTCTGGATGGCTGGCCGGCATGGTCATCCGATGGGAAGCGGATCGTGTTTGCCCGTCGCGTGCAAGACGCATTTCAGATATTCGTGATGAATCGGGACGGCAGCGAAGTCCGCCAACTTACCGATGCCCTTGGGGGAGCTAAAGATGGTGGATTTACAAATCCAAGATGGTCACCAGACGGAACCAAAATACTGTGTAGCCGCCGGTTGAACGGTATAACACTGGTTGTCTTTAAGGCCCCAAGTTAAGGCTCTTCGTCGATACGATTACAGTGAAATGGGTTTTTCGAGGCGCTTTGGATATCTAAGCCGCCGCGGTTTCGGGTCGTCACGAATGAAGCATTGGACTAAGAAGGAACGGCGCGTAGGTCGCTTAAGATAGTTGCTGCTATCCTGTTAAGCTTTAGCAGCATCACCAACGGGCGAGGAGGTGCACCATGACAGAGGACGAGAAGTTTCTTCGCAGTGTAGCATACGAATTTGAGGAGGGGTTCAACTCTGGCGATGTGGACCGGATCATGCGCTTTTATGGGGATATCTACGTTGACGTCAATTTGAGGAATCCTGTCCAGACCAAGGCCGAGCGGCGAGAGTACTATGCAAAGGTTATGGCGCGTCCTGGAATCCACGTGCATGTGCAGCCGGACGACATCATGATCCGTGGCAACCTGGCTTTTGTTCGCGGCACCATTCTCCTGACCCAAGATGTCGGCCGCGGTGGTGAGACGACGCAGGCCGAATTGCGTTATCTGGAGATCTGCGAGCGGGTGCAGGATGGAACCTGGCGCGTTACGTGGGGAATGGACGGCCCAGTGCAGGAGTATGCGGTAGCATCGCAAGGATCAAGTGGAACCGCCGCGCAACAAGCCTAACCGGAATGCTTGATCTCATTGCAAAGCAACCGACCGACGTGGCAACCCGGGAAACGCTGATGTTCCTTACATCGCGTGTTCCTGTGGGAGCGGAGATTCTTGAGATCGGTTGTGAATAATTATTCAGCAGACAAACAGCTATGAAGACTTTTTTGAACGCTATCGCCGCTATCTGCGCGCTCGGACTGCTAACTGTTCAAGCTACGGCCGCAGCCTTTGAGGAGTTTAACAGTTCGCAGCCCTTGAAGAAGCTAACAAACATCGAAAATGCCTATCCTGATTGGTCGCCTGATGGATCGAAGCTAGTGTTTCAATCAAACCGAACCGGAGTCTTTCAGATCTACGTAATGAATGCTGACGGTTCGAACGTCGTGCGGCTTACCAATAGTGCGGGAGCAGACGCCGGTCCGCACTTTTCGCCGGACGGTTCGAAAATTGTCTTCAGCTCGGAACGTGACGGTCAACCGGAGGTTTATGTCATGAACGCCGACGGTAGCCAGCAAACACGGCTGACCAATTTCCACGTGGACACTTCGCATCCAAGCTGGTCACCAGATGGAACCAAAATCATTTTCTGCTCGAACAAGAACACACCGAACTTAAAGGCCGACTGGTGGGACCAATACCATGACATTTACACGATGCGGGCCGACGGAAGCGACGTGAAGCGGATCACTGACTCGCGCACAGTCTGCACCTTTCCTGTTTGGTCGCCGGACGGCAAAAGAATGGCTTACCGCAAGGTGATTAAGACCCCGGGATTCTACGACGATAAGAACCTCACGCTGGCAAATACGAACTCGGAAGTTTTCGTATCAAACATTGATGGAACTGGCGAGATGAATCTCAGCAAGAGCGCAGCCTATGACGGTTGGCCGGCGTGGTCACCGGATGGTTCTAAAATAGCATTTGGTTCGAATCGCGCAGGAGTTACACAACTGTATCTGATCAGCGCGGATGGTTCGCATTTGATGCGGCTCGTGAATGATCGTGAAACCGACGAAGACACACGACCGGCATGGTCGCGCGACGGGACGAAGATTGCCTTCACCAGGATGAGGAACGGGACGATGGACATCTACGTTCTAAATGTAGGCAAATCGCCACCCTGAAGTTGTGCAAAGACCATAGTGGTCGCGAACGGAGACCCACAGCGTGAAGCGCAATGACGCGACGTCGACTAGGGTTGCTGGAACTTTTGTGTTCCTCGCCTTGGGATTTGCCTTGGTCTATTGGCGGCTCATTTCCCTGTCGGAGAAGGGGTCTTTGCCGTTCTCGATGGACAACTCGATTCCTGGCACGGTTCTCAAAGCGATTCTTCGCGATTTCGGGCCGGCGGTGGCAGCCATCGTCGTCGCGGCGTCTTATCACGGCAGCGCTGGCTTGAAACAACTCTGGCTGACCGTGGCGCGGTGGCGGGTTTCCTGGCGGCTTTACCTGCTCGCGTTTGTGGGGCCGATGATCGTCGCCGGCCTCGTCGTATCGATCGGCGTCATGACAGGAAGCCTGAAACGCAATGATGAGCCGATATCCGCAATGCATTTCGGCATTGTCTTTTTTGCTATGGCCATCTTCGACGGGCCTCTTGGCGAAGAGGTGGGATGGCGGGGCCTCCTCTTGCCGCAGTTGCTACGGAAAATGGGACCGATTGCAGCCAGCATCGTGGTGGGCGGCGTCTGGTGGTTGTGGCACGTTCCCCTGTATCTGGCGGATGGAAGGATTTCAACCACCGGTGAATGGATCGACTTTCTGATCAACACTCTCGCCCTGTCGATGATATTCACCTGGTTCTTCCTGAGGTCTGGATGCAGCACGCTGATGGCGATAGTTTTGCACACCTCGTTCAATTACGCGATTTATGTGCTTTTGATCAGCATCTGGCATCGAGTTGGGAACTCGATGATTCCTCACTACACCCATGACGGGATTCTCGTGATTTGCGGCGCTGTTGCAGCGATCTCTTTGGCGCGACGCTCGCGACAAACTCCGGACTTTTTTGTTTTTTGAAGAAGTTGGCGGGCGAATTCGCCCGCAAATCTGTCTGCAATGACTTTGCAACGAGTGTGCAGCCCGACTGTATCTCCGAGAATTTCGGACATTTGGACAGCCGAAAAGACTCAAATATTCAGCGAATAGACACAGTTAAGTTAGGCGCGACTAAACGCGGATGAAGTTTGCAAGCGTTGGTTAACCGCCTGTAGTTCGGCAATTGTGCCCCGCAGCTCGGCGGTGCGTTCTCGCACTGCCTCTTCCAAAGCCGAGCGCTGGTTCTCCAGCACTACATGGAGCCGTCGAGTTTCGAGGAGATTGCGGATGCGCAGGAGCGCTTCCGTCTGGCTAACTGGCTTCACCAAAAAGTCCGTCGCACCGGCTTCCAGCGCGCGAGCCTTAGCCTCTTCAGTGATGTCCGCAGTCAGCACAACTATTGGCAAAAAGCTTTCAGAAGCATCTGAACGAAGCGCTTCGAGAACAGCGAATCCGTCCACCTCCGGCATTATGAGATCGAGAAGAATCAGGTCAGGATCAAAGTTGGTGCACGTGTCGAGCGCGTTCCGAGAATCAGTAATCCCCAGGACGCGGCAGTACCTGTTTCTTTGCAAAAGTTGTTCCAATAGTGTGACAGTCATCCGATCGTCATCGACGACCAGGATCTTCATTTTATGAAGCAACGGCTCTGAAATCATTGCGCGCCTCTCGATGGCAGCACATCTCGTTCCGGCGACATCCGGAATCGCTCAATCTTTGATTTTTCTACGCCAACGCTTCGATCCGATTGAGCAAATCCTTTTTGCTCGTCATGCCGGTGATTTGATCGCGTAGTTGGCCATTCTTGAAAAACAACAGCGAAGGAATGGCGCGGATATTGTACTTAAACGAAAGGCTTTGGTTCTGGTCTACGTTTACCTTCGCGACCTTCACGGCATCGGCTTTTTCGCGCGCGATCTCATCGAGCAACGGCGCGATCAACTTGCATGGACCGCACCACTCGGCCCAGAAGTCTACCAGCACCGGTTTGTCGCTATTGATTTCGCGATCAAAGTTTGATTCGTCCAAATTGATCGTCTCTGAGTTTTCCATGTCTTTAGGAAAGATAATTCCAAATCTGAAGAATCAAAATCGCGGCTGAAGCTGCGAGCAATGCCCAGCACAGCGGCATCGGTATGGCATCGATCCGCGGCCGCGGTTCGGGTGCAACTGTCACCCTGGTGGCAGGCATTTCCACTGACGGCAGATCGATCAGTGGCTGCGTTTTTTTCATTTCTACGGCTGGCTTGGTTCGTGGGTCGGGCAGAACCGCAATGCGCGCCGTTTCCTTTTTTGGAGCCGGCGTTGTCATTGGTGCCGGTATCGCAGCGGCAGCTGCTCGCGCAGGTGAGACCGGAGCAATTGGCGCGGATGGAGGTGGACTCGCTGGCGGTCGTGTAGGCAGATGAATTCGCACCGTTTCGCGCGATTCAGCCGGTGCCGCCGCCGGTGGGTCTGGCTGGGGCGAAACGGTGATCCGCACCGTCTCTTTTTTTGGTTCGTTTGGATCGGCCATGCGGGCTCGGGCGTGCAAATAATATGTTGCCCGAGACGGCGGGTTTTGTCACTGCTGAAGTTTTTTCAGCGCGGCAAAAAGCTGCGGCCGATTGAGTTACGCCAACAAATCGTAACCGCGCGCGCCGGTGATTCGCCTGGTGACGAATTCACCAACTGGCGCCGATTTCGTCAAAATAACGCGTGTGTCCACGTCGGGCGCGTCCGCTTCGGTTCTAGCGATTAATGGCTGGTCGATCAGCAGTTTCAGTTCGCGACCGATATTGTTGCGCGCAATCTCATGCGCGATGCTTTGCTGCAGCGACATCGCCACGCGGTAGCGCGCATTTTTAATTTTCATCGGAACCTGCCCCGGCATTCTTGCAGCGCGCGATCTTTCTTCCCGCGAGTATTTGAAAATCCCGAGACGCTCGAATCGGACGCGGTTGATAAATTTGAGCAACGACTCAAATTCTTCTTCAGTTTCGCCCGGAAAACCAACGATGAAAGTCGTTCGCAAAGCCAATCCCGGGATTCCCGCTCGCAATCGGACGATTAGATTCTCAATGTGCGCGCGCGAGGTTTCCCGGCGCATCCGCTGCAACATCGATTCGTGAATATGCTGAAGGGGAATGTCGATGTAACGTGCCACTTTATCGCAGGCCGCGATCGTCTCGATCAATTCGTCACTCCAATGCGCCGGATGCGTGTAGAGCAATCGGACCCAAAAGTCGCCGTCGATTTCCTGGATCTCGTGCAAGAGGGCGACCAGGGTTGGGCCGCGCGCGGAATCAACTGGCTGGCGTGGCCCGGCTTTTTCGGTCCACAAATCCATTCCGTAGTAAGTGGTGTCTTGACTGATTAAATTGATTTCGCGCACACCTTTCGCGACCAGACCGTGAATTTCCGTGAGCACAGATTCCATTGTCCGGCTGCGATGTTTGCCACGCATTTGAGGGATGACGCAGAAACTGCAGGGATGATTGCAACCTTCGGCGATTTTTACGTAGACGGAATGCGCCGGTGTCAGTCGAAATCGCGGCGTATCGTAATCGGGAATGTAAGTTGGTCGCCTGTCTGCGAACGCAAGATCGACATCTTTATTGGCGATCACTTGCTCGACAATCGCGCCAAGCTCTTTCACTTCATCCAGGCCAATGAACGCATCCACTTCCGGGATTTCGGCGCGCAACTCGCGCGCGAAGCGTTGCGACATGCATCCGCCGACAATCAATTTCTGGCCGGGACGTTTGCTTAGGCCGCGCGCCTGATGGGCGGTCAGGATCGCGTCGATTGATTCTTCCTTTGCCGAATCGATGAACGCGCAGGTGTTGACCACGAGCACGTCGGCGTCGTCAGCAGACGACGTGATTTCCATGCCGCGCGCCAAAACGCTTCCGAGCATGATCTCTGCGTCCACCAAATTTTTGGCGCAACCGAGACTGATCAGGCCGACCTTCGGCTTGTTCGAACCTCTTACCTTCATCTTCCCCCCTTGAGAAGGGGAGAGGGCAGGGTGAGGAGTCGTCTTCGTTAGTCCGTTAGGCATTGCGTTTTCTTGGCGTTCGCCAGCGTCGAGATTCGCGGGCCGCTACTCGACCGTGACGTCGTCGTCACCATCCGCGACCGGTTTACCGTTTTTCTTAATTTGAATTGCGTCGCGATCCAAGACGCGGACCGCGATTTTTTGTCCGCGAAATTCGACCGTTCCGTCTGACGGTGAGATCCAGCGTTCAAATGCAGGCTGAAGCGACTCATTGTCCACTACAACTTTGATGTAAGTCTTTTTCAGCGGCTTGATCGCGATGCGATTTGGTCCTTCCGCTTCAGCAGGTTTCTGAGTTGTCTGACCTGTTTGAGTTGTTTGAGCTGTTTGAGCTGTACCTGCCTTTGCCAGATCTTCAGGCCCCACCGGCTCTGCTCTCCGAACTTCCGGTTCTTTCGGCGCAACGCTCGCCTTTGCTGCCGCGTTCGCATTCGCGAAAGCCGGCACAAACGCGTCCGGTAGCGCAATCGACGGCGCTACGGTGGCAACTCGCTGCGCAGCTTTCTTCGGAACTTCCGCTACTGCAGTCGGAGGAGGAGTTGACGGCGCGAGCGAAGGGGCAGGGGCCACGGAAGCAGCGGGCGGTCGAGCAGCCGGAACCTGAGCTTGCGTTTGGGGCGGTGCCGATTGCACCCCAGTTGGTTGCGGAACGCCCACCATTTGATGCGGCGCAATCCGTTGAATATTCATGATCAATCGCATGAGAATGAACCCGGCAATGATCACGCCGACTGCGATCAGTATCGGAAATGGCGAAGAGCGATCGCCCGTTCGCTGGCGGCGAACAGCCGGCGCGCGCGTCGTGCGAACGCGGCGCGGTTTCGGGGCCGGCTGATCCTGCAGATAAGAATAACCATCAACCGTTACTTCCCGCGACGTTTCGAACGCGTCGAGATACGGCGTAACGTCGACCTCGAGAAACTTTCCGTAGATTTGCAGGAACCCTTTCGCATAAGCGAGGCTCGGAAATTGTGAAAAATCGCCCGCTTCGATCTCGGCTAGACGCGACGGACGGATTTTCGTCAGGCGCGCGGCTTCATCGAGCGTGAGGCCGCGGGCCAGTCGCGCATCTTGAAATTTCTTGCCCAGACCTTCAATTGTCATGACGGATTCGCCGGCTAAACCGCGGCATCGAGATCGACCAAAATCTCTCGGGGTTTGGCGCCTTCGCCGGGACCCAAAATACCGCGCTGCTCCAGAATATCAACGATGCGCGCGGCGCGTGTGTAGCCGAGTCGCAGCCGGCGCTGCAGCAGCGAAGTTGACGCGCGTTTTTCCTGGCGAATAATTTCCAAACATTTCTCCACCAGTTCTTCGTCTTCCTCCGTCACTTCTTCGCTAGAACTGGCCGCGGCCTGGAGTTTTTCATGCATCGCTGGATCGAAAGCCGGTTTGCCCTGCGCCGAAACAAATTCGACCAGGCGGCGAATTTCCTCATCAGTCACCAACACGCCCTGGGCGCGGATCAATCGCGACGCGCTCGGCGGCAGATAAAGCATGTCGCCCTGGCCTAACAAACGATCGGCGCCGTTTTCATCCAGGATGACGCGACTGTCGATCTTGCTTGCCACCTGAAACGCGATTCGGCTTGGAATGTTCGCTTTGATCACACCGGTGATCACGTCGGCGCGCGGCGTTTGCGTCGCAACGATTAAATGAATTCCGGCCGCGCGCGCCATTTGGGTGATGCGCGCGATTGCGCTTTCCACATCTGCGGGCGCGGTTTGCATTAAATCAGCCAGCTCATCGATCACGACCACGATGTAGGGGATCTTTTCCGGAATTGGAATTTCATGTTCGCGCGGGACCTTAATTTCCGCGGGGCTTTCCCAGTCCGCAGCATTCGCCGCAAGATCGACATCTGGCTTTTTCTTCGGCCGCGCGTTGAAGCTGATGATGTTGCGGACGCCGACGCGCGCAAAAATTTTGTAGCGACGCTCCATCTCATCGATTAACCAGCGGAGCGCGAGCAGAACTTTTTTCGGATCGGTCACCACCGGGAAAGCGAGGTGCGGCAGCGCGTTGTAATGCTGGAGCTCGACCACTTTGGGATCGATCATGATGAAGCGCAGCTCTTCCGGGGTGAAGCGGAAAAGCATGCTGGCGATGAGCGCATTGATGCAGACACTTTTGCCAGCACCGGTCGTGCCGGCGACGAGCAGGTGCGGCATTTGTGCGAGATCGGTGATGATCGCTTTGCCGTAAACGTCTTTGCCGAGCGCGAGCGGAATTCTGCTCCGCGTTTTCGCTTCCTCCCAGTCGGTCGACTCCAGCAACTCGCGCAATGTCACCGTGACTTTGCGTGTGTTCGCAAGCTCGATGCCGACCGTGTCTTTTCCGGGGATCGGCGCCAGAATGTTGATTCGCTCAGCGCGGGTGGCGCGCGCCAAATCGCGCTCGAGGCTGACGATCTTGTCCACCCGCACGCCTTTGGCGGGATAAACTTCGTAGCGAGTGATAGTCGGTCCTTTAGTGATGTCGCCGGGCGCAACCGCGATACCGAACTGCCCGAGGGTGTCGATCAACGTTTGCTGAACGCGCTGAAGCTCGCTCGGATCGGCGCCGCCACGACCTTCCGGATCATGCTCGGCGAGCAGGTCCAAGCCTGGCAATGCATACGTCTTCGGGTCCCAGGCGCGACTCGTTAGGCCAGGCGCGGTGGATGTCGATCTTTGTCCGGTGCCGCGCAATTCGGCGAGTGAGGGCTTCTTCCGTGCGATCGACTCCTCCGGAAGCGCGGTCGCGTCGACAACTTTTGGCGCCGGACGATCGTCCAGTTCTTCTGGTGAAATGAAAGCCGCTGACGGTTCCGGCACCGCTGCGCCTTTCTTCTTCAATTGTTTTTCGATCGAGCGCCGTTGTTTCGCTAGTTCGCGCCGGCTGATTTCAAGCTGCCCTTTGATGTCCGCTTTCCGCAGCTGGCGATGCAACCGCCAGTCGTGCAGTTTGCTCAAACCGGCGCGCGTGCCAGAAACAGTTTGCTGGACGAGATGGATCGGCCGCAATCCAGTCATCAAGATCAGACTGGCGATGTAAATTCCACTGAGCAGAATGATCGATCCGATCTTGCCCATCGACGTCAGCAGCAATGTTTTGCCAAAAACGTAGCCGACCCATCCGCCGGAGCCTTGAATGTTGAAGGCCAATCGCCAGCCGCGGAGATGACTCGTTTGCAATTGAAGCAAACACGCGCCGGACGCGATGAAAAGAATGATCCACGGCAATCGCGCGACGAGGCGCAAATTCGCGTGAAATAATTTTACTGCACCGAAGAAGAGAAGAACTCCCGCGAGGAAATACGACGCGGCACCGAGTGTCAGATAACAAAAACCGGCGAGGATGGCGCCGAACGGCCCGATGAAATTCTGGGCCGGCTTATTTGGCGGGGAGAGATAACTCCACGGCACCCACGAAGGGAGATCCTTCGGGTTATAAGAAATGAGCGCAAGGAAGAGCAACGTTCCGACGCCGAGTAGAATAATGGCGACGACTTCGTTCCAGGCGTTGTTCTTTGTGCTGCGGGACACCGGCAATCGATCATACTAATGGTGCAAGCGCGCCGTTTATCAACATATCGATCTTGTCCGCCAACGGACGGACTCGCTGCGGCGAGCTGCCGCTCGAGATTTTGCCTTGCGCGGTCTCTTGATCGGCAATTACTGTCCGACCGCGCTATGCAATTTTGGGTTCGCCAAACCGCCGCAGCATTTTCCGCCGCCGCGCTGATTTTTTGCAGCTCATGCGAAAAACATCACCTCGGCGAAGATCCGGAAGTGCAAAAGGAACATGTCGATGTTGGGGAGAATGCTGAAGAAAACAGTGCGCCAGCGAAGGAAACATCGACATCTGTCGCGCCGACTGCGTCGCCAACGCCGGTCGAGTTTTTCCCTGAAAGCACGCCGCCCTAAGGAGCTTCGTAATGGCTAAACATAAATATTTAACGTCGCCGCCGAACATCACGCGGATGCCGCCAGGCGTCCCGTTTATCATCGGCAACGAGGCGGCCGAGCGTTTCAGCTACTACGGCATGAAGTCGATCCTGACGATCTTCATGGCGCATTACATTTTGAATAACTCTGGTGTGCTTGCGCCGATGGCGCCAAACGAAGCCTATAAATACAGTCACTACTTCGTTTCAGGCGTTTATTTTCTGCCGATTCTCGGCGCGCTGATCGCAGACGGCTTTCTGGGCAAATATTGGACGATCCTCTCCTTGTCGATCGTGTACTGCTTCGGACATCTCACGCTCGCGTTCATGGACAGCTCCGGGGCCATCGCTATTGGCCAACGGTGGATGCTGGCGTTGGGATTGGGTCTCATCTGCTTGGGCGCCGGCGGAATTAAGCCGTGCGTCTCAGCCAACGTCGGTGACCAATTTGGCGAATCGAACAAACATCTCCTCTCGAAAATGTTTGGCTGGTTTTATTTTTCGATCAACGCCGGCTCATTCGTTTCCACGCTGCTTTGTCCGTGGTTGTTGGCAAATCCGAATTACGGTCCGCGCTGGGCGTTCGGTATCCCCGGCGTCGCCATGTTTATCGCCACAATATTTTTCTGGGCCGGTCGCAACAAAATGGTGCACGTGCCGGCGGCGGGTCTCGGCTATTTGCGCGAAACATTCAGTCGCAACGGTTTCATCACGCTGCTCCGCATCGCCATGGTCTATGTTTTCATTTTGTTCTTCTGGGCGCTGTGGGGAATGAGCAATGGCATCGAATGGACTTTGCAAGCGGAGAAAATGGATCTGCATTGGTTCGGCATGGACCTGCTCGCGGCCCAGGTGCAGACGGCCAATCCGATCTTGATTCTGATTTTCATTCCCCTCGTTAATTATGTGATCTATCCGGCCATCAGCCGCTTCTTCCCGCTCACACCGCTCCGCAAAATCGGAATCGGCCTTTTCCTGACCGCCTTGTCCTTTGTCGTGATTGTTTGGATCCAGGGGCAAATCGATGCCGGGTTAAGGCCCAACGTAAATTGGCAAATGCTTGCTTACATCATTCTCACGCTGGGCGAAGCAATGGTCTCAATTACCGGGCTCGAGTTTTCCTACACCCAGGCGCCGAACTCGATGAAGAGCTCTGTCATGGCCCTCTGGCTTTTGACCGTTGCCGCCGGAGAATTCTTCGACGCGAAATTCAATGCCTGGGATATTAACCTGGATGGAACAAAGAAGCTGACCGATTACCAATACTTCACCTTCTTTACCATTTTGATGTTCGCTATCTCGGTTGTGTTCGTGATCGTTGCCAACTTTTACAAGGGTCGAACTTATTTGCAGTCGCAACAGCCGACTCTCGACGAAGTGGCGACGGAGCCGATCCTTTCAGGCGGCACGCCGACCTGACCAATTCTGAAAATGAAAGCAAAACTACTCGTAATCGCATTGTCTTTGCCGCTCTCGATCCTCACCGCGAACGCTAATCCGAAGGACGACGAATTCGAAAAGATCGCCAAGGATTACGTAGAAAATTTTCTCTCGTCGCACCCGGAATTCGCGACCGAATTGGGCGATCATCGATTTGACGGCGTTCTAAGCGATTACTCGCCGGAAACGCGCGCACGCATGCTTGCGACCGCGAAGCAAGTTGGCGAGGCGCTCAAAAAATTCGATGACTACAAGCAGTTGACCGGCGCCAATCAGGTGGACGTGCGGATTCTTCGCGACAATGTCGATTATCAGATTTTTTCGCTGGAGGAGTTGAGGGAAGCGGAATGGAATCCATTGGTTTACAACCAGAGCCTCGCCAACAGCCTGTATCTTCTCGTCGCGCGCGAGTTCGATTCCGCCGAAAAGCGCATTCCGAATCTGCGCCAGCGGATGGACGGCATTCCGAATGTGATCAGGCAAGCGGAGGCGAATCTCCAGAATCCGCCGCGCGTTCACACCGAGACGGCGATCGAACAGATTCAGGGCGCAATCAACTTGGCGCGCAACGGTCTTGACCCGTTGCTCAACCAGGCGCCGCAGCTGAAAAAGGATCTCGCGCCGATCCAGGAAAAAACCGCCAAAGCGCTAGAAGATTACAAGAAATGGTTGCAGGACGATCTGCTCAAACGCTCCGATGGAAATTTCCGTCTTGGCGCGGAGAAGTTTCGGCAAAAATTGCGTTTCGCTCTGGCATCCGATTTGTCGATGGAGGAAATCAAAAAACGCGCGGACGCCGATTTGCAGCAGACGCAGGCCGCGATTTACGAAACCGCCCTGCCGTTTTACCAAAAATATTTTCCAAAGGCCGATGAAAAAGTGTTGGCCGATAAAAAACAGGTCACGGCTGCCGTCCTGAAAAAACTCTCCGAGCAGCACCCGGATGACAACACGATCGTCAGCTACGCTCAGAAAGTTGTCAGCGAGGCGACCGATTTCGTGAAATCACGCAACCTCGTCGCAGTGCCGAACACACCACTCGATGTCATCGTAATGCCGGAGTTCAAGCGCGGCCAGGCGATCGCCTATTGCGATTCGTCCGGCCCGCTGGAGAAAAACGGAAAAACGTTTTTCGCTGTCGCGCCCACTCCTAACGACTGGAACAAGCAGCGCAAGAATTCATTCTTTCGTGAATACAACAACTTCATGGTTCGCGACCTCACCGTCCACGAAGCGATGCCGGGACGTTATTTGCAATTGTCACACGCGAATGAATTCCATGCGCCAACGCTGGTGCGCGCCATTTTCCAGAGCGGCACGTTCATCGAAGGCTGGGCGGTTTATTGCGAGCAGATGATGGCCGAGCAGGGTTACGGTGGACCGGAAGTAAAAATGCAGCAATTGAAAATGCGCTTGCGCGCGATCGCGAACGCCATTCTCGATCAAGGCATTCACGCTGGAAATATGAGCGAGCAGCAGGCGATGGATTTGATGATGAAAGAGACCTTCCAGGAAGAAGGCGAAGCGGTTGCGAAATGGAAACGCGCGCGACTTAGCTCCGCCCAACTCTCAACCTATTTCGTGGGCGTCAGCGAACATCTCGATCTTCGTGAAGCCGCGCAGAAAAAATTAGGCAAGGATTTCGATCTCAGGAAATACAACGACCAGGTAATTTCCTACGGCAGCCCGCCGGTCAAATACGTCCGCGAGCTGATGGGATTGTAGCCACGGCCGTGCGGGCCGTCGGAATCAGCGTGCCGCAGGCGCGTGGCTACATTAAGATCGACATCATGCCCAAATTGGTCACCTGGTTGCGCGAGAAGGATGAAAAATGGTTTCAACCATTTTTCGCAAAGCATCCCGAGATCGAGATCTGCGACGCGCGCAAAGGTGAGGTCGCGGTTGCGAATGTCGACGGTTTGCTTCTGACCGGCGGTTCCGATATTGCGCCGGAATTTTTGCGACAACCAGTCCCTGATCCGGAAATCCTTGAGAAAGATGTCGATGTTGCGCGTGACCGCTGGGAATTTGCAGCCGTGGAGCAGGCGCTGGGGCGCGGTTTGCCGATCCTCGCAATTTGCAAAGGTCTCCAACTCCTTAACGTCGCGCTTGGCGGCACACTGAAGCTCGACATTCCCGGTCACAAATTACCCGAACAAAAAGATCACGACGTACAATCGCTTCGATCGCAAGCAACTGCTGCTCATCGATTCGACAAAGTGAACAGCTCACATCATCAGGCGCTCGATTTGTTAGGCGACGGGCTCGAGGTTGAAGCTTGGTGTGCATCCGATGACATTATCGAGCAAGTCCGCATGCGGAATCAGCCGTTCGTGCTTGGGCTTCAATATCATCCCGAGCGCGGCAAGATTTACGATTCGCTCTTCGAAGACTTCTTTGACAGAATTAACAAAATTAGCTGAATGATTTCAGAAAAAGATTCTGTCGATTCTGTTCATTCTGTCTAAAGTATGTTCACGCCGCAGAACACCATCGCGATCGTTTACGATTACGATCAAACGCTGAGTCCGAGCTACATGCAGGACGAAGTGATCTTTCCCGCGTTCGGGATCGATGGTCCAAAATTCTGGACCCGCTGCCGCGACCTCGTCCGCGATTATGGCTACGACAACGAGCTCGCCTACGTGAAAATCTTGCTCGACATCCTCGGAATGGATCGGCCGAAAAATTCGGAATTAAAAAAACTCGGCGCCAAACTCAATTTCTACAAAGGGTTGCCTGAGATGTTCGAGCAATTCCGCAACGGTCTCTTGAGCGCGGAACATCAAGCGCACGGAGTCATTGTTGAACATTATATCATCTTTTCCGGCTTAAAGGTGTTGCTCGATGGCAGCCAGATTGCAACCGTACGTACGCGCGATTTTCGGCTGCGAGTTTGACGCATCGTTGAGCAGCGCAAATCGGCGATCGAAACCGGCACCGTCCGCGCGCCGAAACACTAAATTGTCGCGCCGACCGTTGCGCGCAAATCCAATGCGCGGTTAAGCGCTCGGCTGAAACTAGTAGCGTCGACGACGGGTGATTGTCGATCTTGATAAGCGACCGGCGGCTTTGTAAGATCGCTGATCTCAAATTCCGGCGGAACGTCACCCATGACTTTCCGGAAAAATTTTGTCTGGGTCTCAGAAAATGGAAAGCAATGCCAGAGCGCGTACGCGTTCAGCCCGTTGTTGAGCGCCGTCCGCGATACCGTTGAAGAAACCGAATAGACCGCTTCGATTCCAGCGAAGTGTCGCAGAAAATATAAATCCGCAACCTCCCGATCATCTTCCACCTGAAAACCATCGAGGTTAAGTTTAATCGCCTCGCCTTTTTCGAACGGATGCGGCCGATAGATCAGATCGCGCCCCGGATAATTTTGCCGGATGTAATCGAGACAACGGTTTAAGTGCTCGACGTAAACCTCTGGCGCCAAGTTCTTTACTAGAAGGAAAGGCGTCCCAAAAAAAATTACCCCACGCTGTCGATCTTGTCCGCTAGCGGACGGACTCGCCGTGGCGAGTCTCCCGTTGAATTGCGGAGAGAAATCACGCCGCTCGGCGATGCTCGGAAAACGCGAGGGAATGATTTGGTCCTCCGCTCGGGCTGGCAATTCCCCGCCGCTATTACTGATAAAGATTATGACGTCGAAAATTTCATCCAGATCCTTTTGCAAACGCCGCAGACGCACACCATCCCCGCCCGGATTAATCCGCGGCTTGTAATGGATCGTTCGTTCTACGCCCGCCAACGGTTCGACCACACGATTCTGCAACCAGCCCGAAGTCGTGAACCGAAAACGCGCCCGGTCGCCGTGTCGCGTTAATTCGCCATAGGCTTTCTGCGATGCGCACAGGATTTTGAAAACGTCCGGATGCGCGGAGAGCGCAGCGTTCCCCAATCCGAGCAAGCCCGCAAGACAGAGTAAAACATCGTTGTCAGGATCGATCGGCAACGCACCCACTCCGTGCTGTCGATCTACATTTTCTCGATAAAGGCGCGGCAGATCTTTCAACCCGCGGCACGTCCTGACTTTCGGGAACGCGTGCACTTCGGCGAATTCGCTGACGAATTCCTGCCAGTTCGCGTTCTTCCACCATTTCGATTCCTCGCGCAGCAAATGAATTCCGCCTGGAAATCGCTCGCGCAACGCGTCTGCCGCCACCAGCGCATTCGGCAACCGGTCCGGCCGCGAAATCACAATCCAAAGTTTGGGCTGCGCTTCCATTGTTACGTTGCCTATTGGTCGCTGCTGGGATCTGACATTTATCTCGTGACTTGTGAATAATATAGAAAGATCCCGAAGATTTTCGAGAACTTCATCTGCCTGATCTCGTAGAAGAAACGATCCTGAGCTTGTCGGCTGAGACCATCACTGCTCATTGCTTCGTGCAGACTACAATCGCGCTGAAAGCCTATTTGGCACATGCGCCAAATAGCTAAGACAGACTGTTGTTCACACGTAAGATCTGTATTTTAATGCAAAACTTGCGCAGAACCCAGTTCCTGGTGCTGGCTTTCACGGTCGCTGCGCTGTTGCCATTTTTGAACAGAGCTTTTCACGTTGACGATCCACTCTTCATTTGGATCGCACGGCAAATCGTCAAGCACCCATCGGATCCTTACGGCTTCAACCTGAACTGGGTTTCTTTTACGCAACCGATGTCCATTGTGATGCAGAATCCCCCTCTCTGTTCGTACTACATCGCGGCGATCGCGATTGTCTCTGGATGGAGCGAACGGTCGTTACACCTCGCTTTTCTGGTTTGGGCAGTGCTCTCAGTCTTAGGAACATTCGCAATCGCCCGGCGATTTTGCCGCAGGCCTCTTTATGCAACTTTGCTGACGCTTTTCACACCAGCGTTTCTGGTTTCCGCGACGAGTGTCATGTGCGACGTGATGATGCTCGCGTTTTGGGTTTGGACGCTGGAATTCTGGCTGGCGGGTTTGGATCGACAACAATCATGGCGCTTTCTCGTTTCGGCATTACTCATCTCCGCGGCGGCATTAACTAAGTATTTTGGAATTACTCTCGTGCCGTTGCTCGCCGTGTACACGCTCGCCCGCACTCGCCGGTTCGTCCTGCCGCTCGTCTTTTTGCTGATTCCGATCGCAGTGCTTTCGAATTACGACTTCTTTACCGAACAAAAATATGGCCACGGCCTTTTCAGCGCAGCCACTACCGTTTCTTCGGCGATCTCTTCGGTAACGCGGCCGTCGCATCTGGCTCAACTGCTAATCGGCCTCGCGTTTACCGGAGGCTGCTTTTTCAGCGCAATATTCTTTTGGCCGCTCTTTGAAAAGAGATTGTTTCTGTTAGCAGCAACATTGACGACCGCGTTTACGGTGGCGTTTAAGTTTTTTATCGTTTCCTGGGTTTATCTCGAGACGAGCGAAGCGGTCGTGTCTCTGCAAGGCGGTCTCTTCGCTACCATCGGTACCATCTTTCTGGTGTTGGCGATCTTTGATTTAATCCAACACAAGAATACGGATTCGTTGTTGTTGCTTCTCTGGATTTTCGGGACCTTTTTCTTCGCTACCTTTTTTAACTGGTCCATTACTGCCCGCACGCTGCTCCCAATGACTCCCGCTGTCGTCATCTTAACAATTCGTCAATTTGAGTGGCAAAACGCAGGGCATTTTCCGCGGTGGCGCATTCTTCCAGCCGCGATCTTATCGTTGGTTATCGTGAGTGCCGATTATCAACAGGCTAATTGTGGACGCACCGCATCCCATTTCTTTGAGCAGCGCTATCGAAACGAATCGCACACAACCTGGTTCCAAGGCCACTGGGGCTTTCAATATTATATGGAGCAGTGGGGGGCGAAAGCATTCGACCGCAAAAACCCTCGCTTGGAACATCGGGAGATGATCGTCGGACCGTTTAGTGACGTCACCCCAATTCCCGTTAGTGCTGGCGAAGTCCTAAGCCACGATGAATGGAAATTCAGGAGATTGCCATATGTCAGCACATCGGCGCTCGGAAGTGGCGCTAGTTTCTACACCAGCTTCGGTGGACCGTTGCCTTGGGTCGTCAACAAAATTCCGCCCGAGCGTTATTATTCTCTGCAACTACGTTGATACCGAAGAAACACCGCCACCAAATCTTGAAAAGTCTGACGTTTCAGACACCGCGCTGCGTTGGCGACCAGATGAACTTGTGCATCTGAAGTTGAAAGCGGACGTCGAGTTTGTCGGCTAAAATCCATTCCACGATCTCCCGCGGGTCGATGCGGCCGAAGATTGGCGAGAACAAAACGGCGCGGCAGCGTTTGGTCAGATCAAGTTTTTGCACGTTGTCGCGCGACCATTCGTAATCTTCGCGCGAGCCCATCACGAACTTCACTTCATCGCGTTTGGTGAGATGATCGATGTTCGACCAGAGATTTTTTTCCACCTCACCGCTGCCGGGAGTTTTCAAGTCCATGACCCGGTGCACGCGCGGATCAACTTTCGAAATGTCGTGGGCACCGCTGGTCTCGAGCAAAACGGTGTGACTCGCGCCGCACAAGATCGACATCAACGGGAGGACATTCTTTTGCAGCAGCGGTTCGCCGCCGGTGATTTCGACTAGCGGACACTGAAAACTCGCGACTCGATCGACGATTTCTGTAAGTGAAGTCTTCTTGCCCTCATAAAACGCATATTCGGTGTCGCAATAATTGCAGCGCAGATCGCAAAACGTCAGCCGAACGAAGACGCAGCGCTCTCCCGCCCAGGTACTCTCGCCCTGGATCGACTGGTAAATCTCGTTGATCGTCAGCGTCCTTTCGTCCATTCGACTCAGCCTCAATTCTATCAGATCATCTGGTTCGATGCACAACCGGATCGATGGCTGCTTCGCCCGCCTGCGCACGCAAAAGCGAAAGGGATTTATTCCCTACATTTGCGCCGGCGATCCGAATTTAAAGAAAACGGCCGAGGTGGGGTTGGCGCTCGAAAAATCCGGCGCCGATTTACTTGAGCTCGGTTTGCCCTTCTCCGATCCGCTCGCCGATGGAATTGTGAATCAGCTGGCGGCGCAACGCGCTCTCGCCGCCGGCACGAACGTACGCGGCGTTTTCGAGTGTGTCCGAGAGATCCGGAAGGGCTCACGGATTCCAATCGTGCTTTACAGTTATCTCAATCCGATCTTTCAATTCGGCGCTGAGAAATTTCATCGTGAGGCAGAAGATGCAGGGGTCGATGGATTGCTCGTTCTCGATCTTCCGCCGGAAGAGGATGGCGGCGATGCCGCCGCGGGCGGAATTGGAAAGACCAACGTGCTGCATATTCGGCTCGTCGCGCCGACAACTCCAGCGGAGCGGATCGAGAAAATCGCAAAAAGCGCCAAAGGATTTCTTTATTACGTTTCGCGCGAAGGCGTTACCGGCGCGCGCGATTCAATTGCAACTTCGTTGCCGGAAAAGATCACGGAGCTCAGAAAAATTTCGGATTTGCCAATTGCGATAGGATTTGGAATCTCAACTCCGGATCAGGCTCACGAAGTCGCGCAACACGCCGACGCGGTCGTCGTCGGCAGCGCGATTGTCGATCTTATCGCGAAGCACGGAAACAAACCGGACGTGGTTGAGAAAGTGAGCGCTTTCGCGAGCGATTTAGCGAAAGCGATTCATTAGATCCCGCAATTCTTGGTCGCTTCGGCGAAATTTGATTTCTTGCGCAGCAGCGAGGCGAGATAAGCATCGACCACCGGCACATCGTGAATCCGCGTGAGATTCGCCGGCGTTTCGAGTCGCGAGAAAATTGCGTAGGCGATCTTGCTTCGCGGAACTTCTTTTTTGCCGTAACCGCCTGGGATGTTACTTGACCAGAACCGCACGTACTCGCCGTCGGGATGATTTGTTGTTCCAAGAAAAATTACCGAGTGACCGCTCTCGCTTCGGCCGACATTTTTGTTCCAGAAAATTTTCATGAAATCGCCAGGCTGCGCTTGCGCGAAATCGGTGAAGTTCCGTCCGAGGCCCAGCTCGTGAAACAAACGCGCGGTTCCGGGACCGTTGGCGTTCCAGCGGCCCCAAATGCCCTCGCCATCGTGCTGATCGCGAATCATGAGTTGGTTCAACGTGGCGAAATCGAGCTTGAGCTGCCCGTTGTCGCGCAAGGCTTCGATCGTTTTGATGAAAACAATGTAAGTCGCGCCCGAACAGAAGCTCGGATAGGGCGCGGTCGGGATAACAAAGAATTTCCCGGATTCAAAATGTGCGGCCGATTGCAATTTGATTTTGGCGAAATGCGAGACGGAATATTTGCCGCCGCTCGGCATTTTCTGCATTTGCTCGAGGATTAAGCCATTGAGGCCAGCAGCAGTTGCGGCGTGACCAGCAAAGCAGACAAACAAGAGCGCAATTAGCTTACGCATAGCCGGGAAATAAACGGCAAATTCGGGATAGAGCAATGCTAGCCTGGTTGCGGCTGAGGACAGCCGCCCCTACAATGAATAAAAATGTTGCGTTTCACGAAGATGAACGGCGCGGGCAACGATTTTGTCATGATCGACAATCGCGCTGGCGACGTGCAACTGCGTCCTGAGCAAATCGTTCGAATTTGCGATCGTCATCGCGGCATCGGCGCGGACGGGATTCTTTTGCTCGAGAAAGGATCGAACGGCGCCGATTTTCGGATGCGTTATTACAATCGCGACGGCGGCGAAGCTGAAATGTGTGGAAACGGTGCGCGCTGTTTCGCGCGCTTCGCCAATAGGGTCGCCGGAGCGCCCGCGAAAATTTCCTTTCAAACGCCCGCCGGTTTGATTCGGGGAGAATTGGATGGGGAGTTGGTCACTCTGCAAATGAGTGAACCGAAAGATTTGCGGCTCGGCGTCGAGCTGGTTGCGAACGGTGCGAAAGAGCGTGTGCACTTTATCAACAGCGGCGTGCCGCACGTGGTTGTGCCCGTTTCCAAAGTCGATGATGTCGATGTTCGCCGGAGAGGCGAAGCGATTCGGCGCCACGAAATGTTTTCGCCGGCCGGCGCGAATGTAAATTTTATCGAAAAAGGCGGCGCGCAGAAAATCCTCGTGCGCACTTACGAGCGCGGCGTCGAAGACGAAACGCTTGCCTGCGGAACTGGTGTTGTGGCCAGTGCCCTGATTTTTGCCGCGACGGAAAAGGTTGATGGACCAATCAGTGTCACCGTTCGCAGCGGCAGCGAACTCAGTGTCGGTCTCAAAAGAGCACGGGACCAGTTTACTAACGTGACCCTGACCGGCCCCGCGGAGTTTGCATTCGAGGGGACGATCGAGCTTTGATTCTGCTGTAGCGGCGCCCTATGAGCGTCGCTCGAATTAGAAAGAAAAATAATGCGACGGTCATAGACCGCCGCTACAAAGAAGAGATGTTTCGCGGCACTTTCACGGCATTAGTCACACCGTTCCGAAACGGAGATGTTGATCTTGCGGCGTTCGAAAAATTAATCGAAGCGCAGATCGCGGCTGGAATCAGTGGAGTTGTCGCTGTCGGTACGACCGGCGAATCGCCAACGCTGACGCACGAAGAAAAGGAGAAGGTCATTCAGCGTACGGTGAAAGTCGTGAATGGCCGCGGCAAGGTTCTCGCGGGAACGGGCACGAATTCGACCCGCGACGCGATTGACGCGACAAAGTTCGCCGAGAAAGCCGGCGTCGATGGTGCGTTGCTGGTCGCGCCTTACTACAACAAACCGAGCCAGGAAGGATTGTTCCGTCACTTTAAAGCGATCGCCGACGCAACATCGCTGTCGATCATGCTCTACAACATTCCCGGCCGCTGTTCGGTCGATATCGGGGCAGACACGGTCGTCAGGTTGGCGGAATCGTGCCGTAACATCGTTGCAATCAAAGAAGCGAGCGGCAGCGTCGAGCGCGTGGGCGAATTGCGCCGGCGGTTGCCGAAAGAGTTCACCATCTTGAGCGGCGACGATTCTCTGACGTTGCCGTTCATGGCAGTCGGGGCGGTTGGGGTTGTGAGCGTCGCTTCGAATTTATTTCCGGCGGAAGTTTGCGCGCTCGTGCGCGCGTGCGAATCGGGCGATTTCAAAACGGCGGAAAGTTTGCACTGCAAAATGTTCCCGTTGTTCAAAGATTTGTTCATCGAACCAAATCCGGTCCCGGTGAAAACGGCGCTCGATTGGCGCGGCGCGATGTCGGCCGAAGTTCGTCTGCCCCTTTGCGAAATGATGGACGCGAACGAGACGCGTCTGCGCAAAACGCTGGAAGAGTTCGAGAGTAATCGGTGAAGCGAGACCGACCAACCCCTCACCTCGATCCTCTCCCCTTGAACGAAGGGGAGAGGCGGAACAAGAGCGCCACATTAAGATCTCCTCTCCCTTGCCAGGAGAGAGGGTAGGGTGAGGGTTTCGCCGCAATGAAACAACCTCGTGTTCGGGTTCTGCTCATCGGCTCAAAGGGTCGAATGGGCCAGACGATTGTCGATCTTGCCAAAGACGATCCGAAGATCGATATCGTCGCGCAATGCGATCTCGGCGACGCGATTGAACCAGCGATCAAGGATTGCGACGTCGCGATCGATTTCAGTAACGCAGGTGCGATCGAAGAAATATGCCGGATCGCTTTGCAACATCGGAAAGCTCTCGTGATCGGCACCACAGGGCATTCTCCGGAACAGCGTCGATTAATTGAAAAAAGCGCGGAATCGTTGGCAATTGTCTTCGCGTCTAACTTCAGCGTCGGAGTCAGCGCGTTGTTCGCTCTCACTCGCCGCGCCGCTGAGATCCTCGGCTCCGAGTTCGCACCCGAAATCACCGAGACTCACCATAAAATGAAGAAAGATGCGCCGAGCGGGACTGCGAAAACACTCGGCGAGATTTTGAAAGAAGCGCTGGAGATCGAAATTCCAATTGAATCGATCCGCGAAGGCGACGTTGTCGGCGAGCATACCGTCAGCTTTGTCGGACCGGGGGAACGTCTCGAGTTAACGCATCGGGCCGGCAGCCGCGAAATTTTCGCGCGCGGCGCGTTGCGCGCGGCGCAATGGATCGTTGGAAAGCCCGCTCGGCTTTATTCAATGCAAGATGTGCTCGCGATCTGACTGTAGTGGCGGCCGTGTCGGCCGCATTCTTTGGTTTTGCAGGCGACACGCCTGCCTCTACAGAAATCCTAGAAATCCATTATGAATGTCGGCATCGCGCTCGGTTCGAATTTAGGGGACCGACTGGCGAATTTGCGCGCTGCGCGCGAGACGATTGTCCATCTTGTCCACCAACGGACGGACTCGCCGGGGCGAGCCTCAAACAAAGCGTCGGTTCTCGTTTCGCCGATTTATGAAACTGACCCGATCGGTTGCGAGCCCGGCGCAAGTAAATTTCTCAACTCCGTCTTGGAAATCGAATATGACGGTGATCCAACCGACCTGTTGCAAAAGCTGATTCGAATCGAAGAATCGCTCGGACGGGATCGCGATCATGCCCGCAATGTTTCACGCAAGATCGACATCGACCTTCTTTACGCGGGTGAGTTGAATGTCGAAAACGAGCGCTTGCACTTGCCACATCCCCGGATGCATTTGCGAAAGTTCGCTCTGCAACCCCTGGCTGACATTCGCCCCGGGTTGATTTTACCTAATCAGACGAAAACCGTTCTGGAGCTGCTCGCGCAAATTAAGGATTCGACTAAAGTGATCTGTTTCGCGGAGAAATGGTGATGACGAATCTCGTCGAGAAATATCGGGAGATGAAGAAGCGCGGCGAAAAAATCACCGCGTTGACGGCTTACGATTATCCGACGGCGCGACTGCTCGACGAGAGCGGGATCGACATGATCCTGGTTGGCGATTCGTTAGGCATGGTGGTTCTCGGCTACGAAGACACGACGCGCGTTACGCTCGAAGAGATGTTGCATCACACCCGCGCCGTTGCGCGCGGGGTTAAATCCGCGTTGGTCGTCGGCGATATGCCGATTCACACTTTCGAAACGCCTGAGCAAGCTGTCGTGACGGCGAAGCAATTTGTCGATGCCGGCGCGCAAGCCGTGAAACTGGAGGGAGGTGCGAGTCACGTTGCGCACATCGAAGCGATTACGCGCGCTGGAATTCCGTTCATGGCACACATCGGCATGCTGCCACAGCACGTGCGCGAACAGGGCGGCTATAAAGTTAAGGGTAAAACCCAGTCTGAAGTCGGAGCGCTGATCGCGGACGCGATCGCAGTCGAAAAAGCAGGGGCGTTTTCAGTTGTGCTCGAGATTGTGGTCCCGGAGATCGCGAAACAAATTACAAACGCGATTGGTATTCCCACGATCGGGATCGGTTCGGGCGAACAGTGTGATGGCCAGATTTTGGTGACGCACGATCTGATCGGCCTGTTCCCGTGGTTCACTCCGAAATTCGTTTCGCCGGAAGCGCGCGTGGCCGATGAGATTCGCAAGGCGGCCCGCGCGTTCATTGAACGGACGCGTGCGCGAGGTCTCTAACCGGTCGGGAGTTTGACAACCATTCGGCGCTAACGGTGTTTAACTAAGACGATGAAAGCTGCGACCAGAATTTCCGATTTCGACGACATCGACGATATCGAACACGAAGCACTCTTAACTGGCAGCCCGGAGCGAAGCTGGATTTGGTTCGGGTTGATCGTGTCGCTTTGTCTGCACATCACGCTTTGCATTTATTTTTATCGGACGCGATTTCAATCGGTCGATATCGTTTTTACCGACCTCCAGCAGCCAATGACGTTTCGGGTCAAAAACGTCGATATGAATCAGATCGACAAGGCGAGCGGCGATCAGATGAACCCGGCGGCGAAGCCGAACCCCGACAACACGCAAGAGCAGCAGCCGGACGAGAAGAAATCGTTCGACAAACTTTTGCAGGAAATTCAGGCCACGACAGCGATGCCGGACGACATGAGCAATGTTTTGCCGGACAAGCCAAAAGTGGATCAGGCAGACGTGACTTCGGTGATGAACGAGATCGAGCGCACTACGGCGCAAACTCTTTCTACGAATCCCAACGCGACCCACGAGCAATCGGTTTTGAACGAGAGTTCGGTGTCAGGTCGACCGCAGCCGGCGCTAAGTGGGACCGAGCTGGCGACGAGCACCATCATTAAGCGCCCGAATACTTTCACAAGTAAGCTTCCGGGCGACAGCGCTGGTCCCAATAAAAAGGGCGGAGCCGGATTTGCCGATCTCGATCAGTTGCTGAACCAAAAAGGGCCGCTTGGGTCGGGCACGAAAATTCCGTTGCCAGATGACCAGCTTTTCGGGTTCGACAGCGCCGATCTGCAACCGAGTTCAATTCTGCAAAAGCTTGTCACGCTGCTGAAACGAAGTCCAAACGCGACCTTTACCATTGAGGGTTACACGGATTCAATCGGCACGGATGAATACAACTTGGATTTGAGCCAGCGCCGCGCCGACAGCGTAAAGGAATATCTGGTGCAAAACCTGGCTATCGATCCAACCCGCATTAGAACCCGCGGTTACGGCAAGACGAAATTCATTGTTCCGCCGCGCGAGATTCCGCCGACTGCTTCGCAAGCCGAATTCGATACTGAGATTGCGCGCGAACAACCCAATCGCCGCGTCGTCATCGTGATCGATACCAACCCGCAGTAGCCGCCAACGCCAAGGCTACAGCGAGCCAAGGATTGTCGATCTACCAGTTTTTGATCCAGAAATTCTGCGGTGCGGGCGATGGAGTGGGAGAGGAAGTTGAGGCGACGTAGGCGGCTGTGCTCCAGAGATCGTACGTCGGGTTGTAGCCGACCGGGGATGACGCTGGAGTCGGATTAGCTTGTGGATTGGCGGCAGTGGAATAGCCGTAGCTGTTTCCAAATGGGTCGCGAATCGCAATTACGGTTGCGGTCGACGGCGGTGGCGGCAGTAGCATGTTCGGCTTGAATACAAAGTAGGACTTCGCATTAGCTGGTGGCTGACGCGTTGCGTTCGTGTCACCGCTTAGTTGTTCGTAAAGATAGAGACTCGCCTTTGTGTACTTGTTCGGGATTGGGGTTGCATTCGGATTCAGGTCGGTAGTTGGATACAGTGCGTTCGTGTCGGAATTCTGCGGATAAATTCCGTTGTCGGCTTTGTAACTTTCCAATGCCGCAGACATGGCGGCGATTTCGGCTTCGGCGCGGGAGCGCGCGCCTTTTTTCTGGACATAACTCACCGTGCTCAGAATCAAGCTGGCCAAAATGACAATGATCGCGATGACAACGAGCAGTTCGATGATGGTGAACGCGCCTTCGGCGCGAAATGACGAATGTCGAATGTTGAGTGACGAAGGAGTGCCAAAATCTGACGACCGAAATAGGCGCGACGCTCTTTTCTTCATTCGAGTTTCGTCATTGTTTTGTCATTCATCATTCGGATTTCGTCATTCTTTAGGTTTGCTCTTGCAGGCCCTGAATGATGCTGATTAACGGCAAGAACAGCGCAATGACGATTGTGCCGACAACGAGCGCGAGAAACACAATCATGATCGGCTCCAGCGCCGCGGTCATGGCCGCGACTGAGTTGTCCACTTCGTCGTCATAAACGTCGGCAATCTTCAAAAGCATGTCGGGCAGTTGGCCGGTTTCTTCCCCGACGTCGATCATGCTGACGACCATTGGTGGAAACGCGGCGCTGGCTTCGAGCGGTTGCACGATCGATTCGCCTTCTTTCACGCTCTCGTGGACCTGGCTAATCGCGCGCGCGATCACCATGTTGCCGGCGGTCTCGCGAGTGATGTTGAGTGCTTGCAGGATTGGCACGCCGCTGGTGACAAGGGTTCCAAGAGTTCGCGAGAACCGTGAGATCGCTGTTTTCCGAATGACGTCGCCAAAAAGCGGAAAATGAAGTTTAGCACGGTCGATTGTCGATTTTCCGCGCGGGGTGCGATTAGCGAACTTGTATCCGGCGATCGCGGCGAAGAGCAGCGCGAGAATCACGAGCCAGTGGCCCTGGACAAATCTGCTCGCGGTAATGACGAACGTCGTGATCACGGGTAATGGGCGATCGCCGAGCATGTCGTGAAAGATGGCTTCGAATTTCGGCACGATGAAGACGAGCAAAAATCCCATGATCGCCACGGCCATGGTCATGACGATGAGCGGATAGACCATGGCGGCGGCGACTTTGTTTTTAATTTTCGCCGCCTTCTCCTGAAACTCTGCGAGCCGGGTGAGGACGAGCTCGAGCACACCGCCGACTTCGCCGGCCTTGACCATGTTGACGTAGAGATCGTTAAAGATGACCGGATACTGCGCGAGACTTTCCGAAAAAGTGCTGCCGCCTTGGACCGAGTCGGCCAGTTTATTAATCGTGCTCTTTAAAAGCGAATCGCGTTCCTGTTTGGCGAGAACGTTGAGGCCGCGCAAAAGCGGCAAGCCGGAATCGATCAGGGTGGCGAGTTGGCGCGTGAAAATCATCAGAATCTTCGGCTTAACTTTTTTGCGCTGAAAAAGAACGATGCCTTTGCGTTCGCGCGGTTGCGCGACGCGAGTTGCTTTTGCGGCGCGTTTGGCCGCTTTCCCATCGCGCCCACCGCCTTTGCCTTCTTCGTAAACGTTCGTGGGGAAAAATCCCGCCTGACGCAACTGGCCGATGGCTTCGTTCGTCGAAGCCGCCTCGACCAACCCGGTCGATTCCTGTCCGCGCGAGTCGAGCGCTACGTAAGTGAAACGCGGCATAAAGCGATGCTACTGAGTGAGTGTCATTGTAGCCCAGACCGCTCGAAAGTTCCAAATCCCAAGCTCCAATAACCAAAGAGATCCCAACCTCCAATATTCAAGACAAGTGCCTTCATTGGGATTTGCGGATTGGAGCTTCTTTGGACTTTGGGGTTTGAGATTTGGAGTTTCTCGTCACGTGTATTTCAATACCTCCTCGATGGTGGTGTCGCCGGCGAAAATGCTGCGCAACCCATCCTGCCGCAGCGTCACCATTCCCAACTCGACCGCTTTTTGTTTGAGAACGACCGTCGGCGCGCGTTCGTTGATCAACTCGCGGAGCGGATCGGTGATTTTCATCAGCTCATAAATTCCCTTGCGGCCTTTGTAACCGGTGTTGTTGCAAGAGTCGCAACCTTTGCCATAAAAGAATTTGCGATCGCCGATGTCGCGCTTGGAGAGTTCAAGTTGAGCGAGCACTGATTCGTTAGGCTTGTAGGGTGCGCGGCAATCCTGGCAAATGCTGCGGAGCAATCGTTGACCGAGGACGGCCTCGAGCGTGGCTGAAATCAAGAACGGTTCCACGCCCATATCGATCAAACGGGTGATGGCGCCGGGTGCGTCATTGGTATGCAGAGTCGTGAAAACGAGATGGCCAGTGAGCGATGCTTGAATGGCGATTTGCGCGGTCTCCAGATCGCGGGTTTCGCCGATCATGATGCGGTCCGGGTCTTGCCGCAGAAACGCGCGCAAGACGCGGGCGAAGCTGAGGCCGATCGCTTCGTTGACCGGAACCTGAACGATTCCCTCTAAATCGTATTCGACCGGCTCTTCCGCGGTCAGCAATTTGGCATCGATTGTGTTGATCTTGCGCAAGCAGGAGTAAAGCGTTGTCGTTTTTCCAGATCCGGTCGGACCGGTGGCGATAAAAATTCCATTCGGGCGCTGAATGACTTCGAGAATGTAGTCGTGCACGTAATCAGGCATGCCAAGCATCCCGAGATCGAGATTCACGGTCGAGCGATCGAGCACGCGAAGAACAACGCTCTCGCCGAATTGGGTGGGCAAAGTTGAAACGCGAAGATCGACATGGCGGCCGGCGATATTTTTTTGAATGCGACCGTCCTGCGGAAGACGCCGCTCCGCGATGTTCATGCTCGCCATCACTTTGACGCGTGAGATCACCGGCAGGGCGAGATGCCGTGGCGGCGGCGACATTTCGTAAAGAGCGCCGTCCACGCGATAACGGATTTTGAATTCATTTTCGAACGGCTCGAAATGAATGTCGCTCGCGCGGTCCTGGATCGCTTGATACAAAATGAGATCGACGAAGCGAATGATCGGCGTGGCGTTCGCCTCCGCCTCGACCGCCGCGGCGGTTTCGTCGCCGCGGATCTGCAACATTTCGCCCGCTTCGCCGAGCTGTTTGAGCACTTCCTCCATACTGGAGGTATCCGTGCCGTAATATTCCTTGATTCGATTGTCGATCTGCTCGGTGGGCGCGACGACAATGTCGACATCTTTGCCGAGGGCGAAGCGAAGATCCTCGGCGGCGCGCGGATCAAGCGGATCGACGAGAGCGACACGCAAGGTGTTTCCGCTCAGGCCGATCGGCAGCACACGATGTAAACGCGCCAGCCCGCTTGGAATTAATTTCAAAATCGCTGGCGCGATGTCCTTTTCGCCAAGATCGACATATTCGGTGCCGAGCGCTTGAGCGATTGTGTGATAGAAACCGATTTCATCCACAAAACCGCTGTCCACCATCGCCTGCACGATGGTTTTGCCATTCAAGTTTGCCTCGTTCAGAACATCCTCGGCCTGCGACGGCTGGAGCACGTGCTGCTCGATGAAAAGTTCGGCGACCTGTTTCTCGTTCATGTTAGTTGACGTCTCCGATTGTGATCGAAATCACTTCCTCGGCGGTGGTCAGGCCGGAGAGGACTTTGCGAACGCCGTCTTCGCGTAACGTACGCATGCCGAGCTCGCGCGCACGCTGGCGAAGCGACAGGGTCGCACTTCGTTTGTTGATCATGTGACGGACTTCGTCGTCGAGTACGAAAATCTCGAAGATACCCATTCGCCCTTTGTAACCCGTGCCGCGGCATTGCTCGCAGCCTTTACCATGCATGATCTGCGCCTCGCGCAATTGGCCCGGCTCGATTCGCAATGCGCGCATTTCGCTTTCAGTCAACTCGGCGGGCTGCCGGCAATTCGAACAGATTCGTCGAACGAGTCGTTGCGCCATGATCGCGCGCAGCGATGAGGCGACGAGAAACGGTTGCACGCCGATGTCGACCAAACGTGCGATGGCGGATGGCGCGTCGTTTGTGTGAAGCGTGCTGAAAACAAGATGACCGGTGAGGGAAGCATTCGTCGCGATGCTGGCCGTTTCGAGGTCGCGAATTTCGCCAATCATAATGATGTTCGGCGCCTGGCGAAGAATTGAGCGCAACGCGGCCGGAAATGTCATCCCGATTTCCGAATTCACCTGGACCTGGTTAATTCCAGTCATCTGATATTCGATCGGTTCCTCGACGGTGATGATCTTGCGGTCCGGTTTGTTGATGTAATTGAGACAGGCGTAGAGCGTGCTCGTTTTACCGGAGCCAGTTGGGCCGGTGACGAGAAGGACTCCGTCGGGCAATTGAATGAGACGCTCGAATGTTTCCTGGTCGTCACTGAAGAAACCGAGTTCGGGAAGGCCAAGCACGAGACTTGATTTGTCGAGGACGCGCATGACGACGCTCTCCCCATGGTTCGTTGGAATAGTAGAAACGCGGAGGTCGATCGGCTTCTTTTTGATTTTGACCTGGATGCGTCCGTCTTGCGGCAATCGTTTTTCCGCGATGCTCATCGAGCCGGTCATGATTTTTAGGCGGCTGACAATGGCCGACTGCAAACGCTTCGGTGGCGCTTGCATTTCCTGCAAGATGCCGTCGATCCGGAATCGGACACGAAATTTTTTGTCGAGCGGCTCAAGGTGAATATCGCTCGCGCCAGCCCGATGCGCTTCGATGATCAACATCGATACCATGCGAATAATTGGCGCGTCGGCTTCATCGGCTTCAGCAATAGCGGTGCCATCACCGATCTCGAGACCAAGATCGACATCTTCGCCGAGTTTTTCTTTGAGGACGTCCGCAGCCTCATCGGCCGTGCCGTAATATTTGATCAGTGCCTCGCGGATTTTTTCCGGGCTGGTGCAAACCAATTCAAGCTCGCGTTGCAGTAAAAAGCTCAGGCTGTCGATCGTGTCGATGTCGAGTGGGTCACTCACGGCCACGACGAGACCAGTTTCGCCAAGTGCGACCGGGATCACTTTGAAACGGCGCGCGTCTTCGGCGCGGATCTGTTTGGTGATGGCCGGCGGAATAACCATCGACGACAAGTCGATCCAGTCCATGTGCGCCTGCGCGGCGAGCGACCGCGAGACATCGGATTCGCTAACGAGACCGTCTTTGATCAGAAGATCGACAATGTTGTTCTGGCCGTCCAAGCGCGGGAGCGCTTTGTCAATTTGCTTGCGCGACACCAACCCCACGTCTTGCAAAACTTTGAGGATGTAATCTTCGTTCTGTTGCACGGCCTAGAAATCTGGCTGTCTAGTTTATCGAAGTTCGCCCTCGGCGTGAACCGGTATTTACGGCTCAACCGAAAAAATAAAATCGACGCCGCGTTCGGTTTGCCAACTTTGTTCCAAAGGCACGACCACGTCCCGGGGTTTTTTTGGATGCAGAGAACAACTTTTTAAGGGGAGATGTGATGTTTTCGGGCTGGGCGCGCACGGTTCAAGTTCTTGGGATTGTTGGGTTTGTGTTGACGTGCGCGCTACCTGTGTAGGCATAGGCGTCGCCGTCGGTGTGAGTGTTGAATACAGTTCCCCAGCTTTGGCAAAAAAGAAGAGAGATAAAAGCGTCTTCGGCGGCAGTTACAATCTTCAATGTTCGGTGATCGCGCGATTACTCGACAGTTACACTCTTGGCGAGGTTGCGCGGTTTATCGACGTCGCGGCCGAGGTCGACGGCAAGGTGGTAGGCAAGAAGCTGCAATGGAATCACAGTTAGAACCGGAGTGAGGCAATCGATGACGTCCGGGACTTCGACGATGTCTGCGGCGAGACCTTTGAGTTGTTTCGCGCCGTTCCCGGAAGTGATGGCGATGATTGGTCCTTTGCGCGCCTTGACTTGCTCGATGTTGTTCAGGTTCTTTGAAAATACAGCGTCCTCCGGCGCAATGAAGATGGACGGCAGATCGGGCCTAACGAGCGCAATGACTCCATGTTTGAGCTCAGCGCTGGGGTGACCATCGGCGAAGAGATAAGTTATCTCCTTCATTTTAAGCGCTCCTTCGAGCGCGATCGGGTAATTGAATTGCCGTCCGAAAAAAAGCATCCCGCTGACACCGGCATATTTCTTCGCGATCGACTTAATTTGGTCGCTCAGCTTCAAGACCTCCTCGATTTGGCCCGGCAATGCTTCGAGCGCGTCGATCATTCGTTTTCCTTCAGCGGTCGAGAGCTGGCGCATTCGGCCGAGGAGAAGACCGATCAGGGTTAGAATCACCAGCTGAGAAGTAAACGACTTGGTAGCGGCGACGCCGATCTCGGGCCCGGCGTGCATGTAAACGCCGCCGTCGCTCTCGCGCGCAATTGTGCTAGCGACGTTGTTACAAATTCCAAGCGTCCGATAACCTTTGCGACGGCTTTCGCGCAACGCCCCCAATGTATCGGCGGTTTCGCCGCTCTGGCTGATTGCGAAAACGAGCGTGCGTTCCGTCATCGGCGTGTTGCGATGGCGGTACTCGCTCGCGAATTCGACTTCCACCGGGATGTTGGCGAGTCGTTCGATTAAATATTCGCCGACTCGACCCGCATGCAACGCAGTGCCGCAACCAGTCAACACGACTCTCGCAACGTCGCGCAATTCCACCGGGCTCATGTTTAAACCGCCAAGCTTGGCCGTGCATTCCTCGTAAGTGAGCCGGCCGCGCATTGCGTCGCGCACTGTGTCTGGCTGCTCGCAGATTTCCTTGAGCATGTAGTGCGGGTAATCGCCCTTCTTGATGTCTTCAACGTTGAACTCGACTTTGCTGACCGCGTGTTGCCCAACTGCGCCATCAATCGAGCTGATTTCAAATTTGTCTCGTTCGAGCGCGACGAGGTCGAAATCGTTCAAGTAAACAGCGTCGCGGGTGTGCGCGACAATCGCGCTGACGTCGCTGGCCAGAAAATTTTCGTCTTTGCCGACGCCGAGCACGAGCGGGCTGCCCCGGCGGGCGCCGACAATAAAGTTCGGAATGTCTGCGTGCACGACGGCAATGCCGTATGTGCCAATGACCTGCTTTAGTGCCGCGCGCGTGGCGTTGACCAGCCGCGCTTTCGAATCTTTGCCGTCGAGTTGGTGATAAATGTTTCCGATCAGGTGCGCCAAAACTTCGGTATCGGTGTCGGAGCGAAAATTGGTATCGCCATTTTGGATGAGTTGTTCTTTGAGGGCCTGATAATTTTCGATGACGCCGTTGTGAACGAGAGCGATCTTGCCGGTGGCGTCGAAATGCGGATGCGCATTCTCGTCGTTGACCTTTCCGTGTGTCGCCCACCGAGTGTGGCTGATTCCATAAGATCCAGCGGCCGGTTTTTGAGAAATAAGTTTAGCCAGTGATGCAATTCGACCGGCGCATTTGCGCGTCTCGATGTGATCGCCATTGACGATAGCCACGCCGGCAGAATCGTAGCCGCGATACTCGAGGCGACGAAGCCCATCGAGCAAAATGGGCGCCGCTTGCGAGCGTCCGACGTAACCGACGATTCCACACATATTGGAAATGAAGGTTGCCATTGCCGGAAGGCCCCTGCAACCGGGGTAAATTGAGCAAAAAGGTTGCCGCAACGCGCGAGCACTGAGTTATTGAAGGGTGCAGACGCAAAATCCCGCGCGCCGCGATTCAGTTTCGCCATTGTCGACACCCGCACTTCCACCAGGCACGACCCAGCGAACGCTTGCCATCATCATGGGCGGCGGGGCGGGCACGCGTTTGTTTCCGTTAACGAAAGACCGTGCGAAACCAGCGGTGCCGCTCGGCGGAAAGTATCGCATCGTCGACATTCCGATCAGTAACTGCCTGAACTCCGGGTTGCGCTCGATTTACGTGCTCACCCAGTTCAACAGCATGTCATTACATCGACATATTCAGGCCAGCTACAAGTTCGACAATTTCTCGCGCAGCTTTATCGACATCCTGGCGGCGCAACAAACGCCGGAAGGCTCGCAATGGTATCAGGGAACGGCGGACGCCGTGCGGCAAAACATGCGCTACTTCCTCGAGCGCTCGTTCGATTACTACCTTATTCTAAGCGGCGATCAGCTTTACCGAATGGATTTTCGCACGCTGTTGCATCAGCACATTCAAACCGGCGCCGACATCACGCTCGCGACCAAACCGGTTCATCGACGTCAGGTCGCGGAGTTCGGCATCATGCAAAGCGGAGTCGATCGCCGGATTACACGCTTTGTCGAAAAACCCAAAGACGACGCAGTGCTTCAGGAAATGAAAATGAGTCGCGAGCTGTCGCGCGCGGTTGGTTCAAGGGAAGACGAAGAATTGTTTCAGGCGTCGATGGGCATTTACGTGTTCAATCGCGACGTTCTCGTAAAATGTC
>Ga0207646_10000247_pt1 | contig 73874 bp, 79 predicted proteins | sample KBSK5502metaG_FD_184343 | JGI IMG/M metagenome (GOLD analysis project Ga0207646, IMG submission 184343) | Corn, switchgrass and miscanthus rhizosphere microbial communities from Kellogg Biological Station, Michigan, USA - KBS K5-50-2 metaG... | ecosystem: Host-associated > Plants > Roots >... | reverse complement strand
TCTATACTCGCCCCGATCTGGAGCCGCTTTCCTTTGACGATCTCCCCCTCGGCGGCGAGTGGACCACCCGCCGCCGGACGGTCACCGAAGCCGAGATAGCCCTGTTCGCCGGCGTCGCCGGCGACTTCTCGCCGCTGACGATCGAGGCCGGCGTCAACGGCCCACGCACCGCGCCTCCCTCGCTTGTGCTCGCGATGGCCGTCGGCCTGGGGTCCGTCGACATGCCCGTGCCCTCGGTGGCGGAGTGGGAATGGCTGAACTGGAAGTTCCCACGGGCCGTCCACGCGGGCGAGACGATCTACGCCCGCTGGACCCTGACCCAGAAACGGCCGCCGGTCGGCGGCGCTCCTTCGGCGATCGTTGTCTGGCGGGTGGACGTCCACACCACCGACGGCGCGCTTTGCGCCGAGGGCGAGGTCGGAGCGAAGGTCAAACGCAACCTCGAGGCGGCCAGGCCCCGGGCGCCCGAGCAGCCGGCCGTCCCCCCGCGCCGGCGCCGGGGACGGAGGTCGCGCGCCAACGGCGGAACGGCGCTGCCCGAGCCTCCTGCGGTGGCCGCGCCCCCGGCCGCAGCGGCCAAACCCGAGCGCGCGGCAGGCCCTTCGCGCCGGCGGCGGCGCCGCCGGTCGTCCGGGTCGGCCGCCCGTGAAGAGGAGCACGAGCCGAGGGCCGCACACGTGCAGGAGACTGCCGCACCGCCCCCGCCTCCTGAACCCGCGCCTGCCCGGCCGGCGAGCACCAGCCGGAGAGGGATCGGCGGCGTGATCCGCCGCTTGCGCGGAACCTAAGCCGGGACTTCTAGCGCTTCCAGGTACTCGATCACGCGGCGCGTGAGCTGCGTCGGGGTCGAGGCCCCGCTGGTCACGCCGACCTTGTTCGCGCCGCGGAACCACTCGACGTCGAGGTCTTCCAGCCGGTCGACCAGGTACGCGGGCTTGTGCCCCAGCTTCTTGACCACCTCGACCAGGCGCAGTGAGTTGGACGACCGCGGGCTGCCGACCACGATCACGAGGTCGACCACCTTGGCGGCCTCCACCGCGGCCTCCTGGCGCTCCTGGGTCGCCCGGCAGATCTCGTTGTAGACCTCGGCCTGCGGGTAGCGCGCTTGCACCTTTCCGATCAGGTCTTCCGTGTCCCACACCGAGAGCGTGGTCTGGCACGTTACGGCGATCCGGTCTCCATGCAGGTCGAGGGCGTCGATGTCCTCAGGGTCCTGGACAAGGTGCACCTTGCCAGGCGCCTCGCCCATCACACCCTCGGGCTCGGGGTGTCCCTTGCGGCCGATGTAGACGACGTCGTAGCCCTTGCGCGCGAGGTCGGCCACCAGCTCGTGCGTGCGCACCACGTCCGAGCAAGTCGCGTCAACGGGCTTGAGGCCCAGCTCGACCGCCCGCTCCTTGACCTGCGGCGAGACGCCGTGGGCGGTGAAGATCACCGTGCCTTCCGTGATGTGCTCGAGGCCGGACAGGCGATTTGGCTGGTCGACGAGCGCGATGCCCTGGGCCTGCAGGTCATCGGTGGCGTGCGTGTTGTGGACGAGCATGCCGAGCATGTGCACCGGCCCGCTCGTCTCCTCGCGCACGCGCCTGGCAATGCGGAAGGCGTCCACGACGCCGTGGCAGTAACCGCGGGGAGTGATCTTCAGGACTTCCATGTCGTCGCTGACGAGTCTACGAGTCGACCCCCGCAAAGAGGTCCCGCTCCGGCCGCTCCGACCCCAGCTCCCCGCGGGCGAGCTGGAAGAACTCGGTGCCGAAGGCCAGCTCATAGACCTGGTCCTGCATGGTCGCGAACCACGAGTTCGGGTCGTTCTGGCTCACGTGGGCGCGAAACGCGTCGCGTTTCTCGGTCACGTAGTCGTGCACGTCGACCTCGGTGGTCACGAGCTCATCCGGCGTGCCGGCGATGCGCATGTTCCCGCTAATCGCCTGCTTTGCCTCTTCGGGCATCTGCTCGGTGAACGCCTCCATGCGGGAGCGCGGGATGGCCGTGTAGTAGAGCTTTTTCACCGGCGTTCCTTCTTTCTCAACGATGTCAAGTGCCGCGTTGGTTACGTGGTGGGCCTTGATGTGATCGGGGTGCCCGTACACACCGTCCTCGTCGTACGTGACCACGACCGCCGGCCGCTCCTCGCGGATGAACACGGCAAGCTTGCCGGCGGCCTCCTCGAGCTTTGCCTGGTGGAAGGAGCGCGGGTCCTTGTTGTCCGCCGTGTCGACCATGCCGGAGTCGCGGTAACCGAGGAACTCGAGGCGGTCCACGCCGAGGATCTCCGCCGCGTCCTGGAGCTCCCTGGTGCGGATCTCGCCGAGGTGAGGCCGCGACGACGCCTCGTCCATGTTGTAAATCTCCCCCACCTCGCCCCTGGTCGCCGTGACCAGAACCACGCGGTGGCCGTGCGCCTTGGCCTTGAGCATTACGCCGCCGGTCGAGACTGCCTCGTCGTCGGGATGCGCGTGGACGAGAAGGAGCGTCGCCATCTAACTGAGCAACATCTCGGCGACCAGCGGGATTCCGCCGTGACCCGGACCTGGAATCGTGCGGTCCGCCACGGCGATGACCTCGGACGGCGATCCCTCGACCGCCAGCCCAAGGCCGGCCCACGCGATCATCGATGCGTCGTTGCGGCCGTCGCCGACGGCCACGACCTCGCTCTGAAGCACGCCAGAACGTTCGCACAGGAAACGCAGCGCAGACGCCTTGTCGCTGTCCGCGCTCGTGAACTCGAGGTAGTTGGGCGTCGAGGTGGCGACGTTCAGCATGCCCCGCCAGCGCTCGCGGAGGTCGGGCAGCAGCGCCTCGAGCGTCGCCGGGAGGGCGACGATGACCAGCTTCGGCGTGGTCGAGCCCATCGCCTCGTCGAGGTCGCCGACGACGTGAACCTCCATGCTCGCGTGGTCCGCGTAGATGTGCGCCTCGGGACGGTCTCGCTCGACGATCAGCCGGTCGTCGCGGTATGCCTGGACGTGCAGGTCGCGTGCCCGCGCAAAGCGGATCACGTCCATCGCCACGTCGTGCGGGATGCCGTGGTCGAGCAACGTCTCTCCATCGAGCGTCCGCACCTGCGCGCCCTGGTAGCAGACCATCGGGCCGGTCAGGCCGAGGCGCTTCACCCACAGCAGCGCGCCGGGGTACGGCCGGCCGGTGCACGCGATCACGGTCATGCCCGCGCCGACCATGCGGTGGACCGCCTCGACGTCGCGGGGGTCGAGAGTGAGATTCATGGCCAGGATCGTGCCGTCGAGATCCAGCGCCAAGAGCTTGTACTTGAGGGTGACCGCTATCGCTTGACCTCGGGGTTGACCAGGTTCGGCGGGCGCCCACCGCGCACCGCTGTCGCCATGTTGCGCGCGGCCATCGCCGACATCTCCGAGCGCGTCCGCACCGTGGCGCTCGCGATGTGCGGCGCCAGGATGACGTTGGGCATCGGGACCAGGTGCGGATGGACAGCGGGCTCGCGCTCGTACACGTCCAGCCCCGCGCCCGCCAGCTTCTTAGCCCTCAGCGCCTCGACGAGGGCCGCCTCGTCGACGACCGGTCCACGGGACGTGTTGATGAGGATCGCGTTCCGTTTCATGGCGTTGAACTGGGGTGTGCTGATGAGGTGTTGGGTCTCTTGCGTCAGGGGAACGTGGATGGAGATGAAGTCCGACTCGGCGATCAAGCGGTTGAGGTCGACGCGCGTCGCGCCGAGCTGCTCTTCCGCCTCGCTCGGCAGCGGCTGCGGGTCGTAGTAGAGGACGCGCATGTTGAAGCCTTTGGCGCGGTGCGCGACTCCGCGCCCGATGCGGCCGATGCCGACGATGCCGAGCGTGGCGCCGAAGACGTCCTGGCCCAGCATCATGTCGATCGCCCAGCCGCGAAACTGTCCGCCGCGCGTGAACTGGTCGGCCTCGACCACGCGCCTGGCCGCCGCCATGAGGAGCGTGAAGGCAAAGTCGGATGTCGCATCGTCGAGCACGCCCGGCGTGTTGGTGACCATCACCTTGTGCGCGGTCGCGGCGGCCACGTCGATGTTGTCGAAGCCGACGGCGACGTTGCTCACGCATTTGAGGCCGGGCGTGGAAAGCACGGTATCCCGGATGGGGTCCATCAGCTGGCTGACGATGCCGACGCAGCCTTCCGCCGCCTGGCGGATGCTGGCTTCGTCGAGCGGATTGCCGGCCGGATACTGGATGACCTCGGCCGCCTCGGCCAGGATCTGCGGCCCGGGGTCGAGGAAGGGGTGCATCAAGAGGACTCGCGGGCGCCCGCTACTGCTCATGGGTTCAGGCCAAGCTCCTGTGCTATCGGCTTGAGCGCATCGCGAACGAACTCCACGTGCTCGTCGAAGGGTACGCCGAGGACCTCGGCCCCCGCGACCAGCTCCTCACGGTGGACGCCTCGAGCGAAGGCCTTGTCCTTCATCTTCTTCCGCACGGTGCTCGCCTCGACGGCGCTCAGCGACCTGTCCGGCTTGACCAGCGCGCAGGCGATGATGAACCCGCACATCTCGTCGACCGCGTACAGCGCCTTGCGCGCGTTGGTGTCGCGCGGCACGTTGAGATAGTCGGCGTGCGAGGCGATGTCCTCGAGGATGTCCTCCGGCCACCCCTTCTCGCGCAGCATCTGGATGCCGCGCATGGGGTGCAGCTCGGCGGTCGGACCGGACTCGTAGTCCCAGTCGTGGATGAGGCCCAGCACCGCCCACCGTTCGGGGTCTTCCCCGAACCGCCGCGCGTAGGCCTCCATCGCGGCCGAGACGCTGCGCATGTGCCGGCGGAGCTGGTCCGACTTTGTCATCGAGGTGACCAGTTCCCAGGTTTCGTCTCGGGTTGGTGTGCTCACGGCTTGTTCCATCGGAAGAGCTTGTAGCGGTTGGCGAGACGCACCAACCACAGCAACGAGATCAGTACTGCCAGATAAAGAACGATCTCGAGAATCTCGAGCGCTGTCACCACGCCACCGGCGAGGCCGGACCGGAAACCTTCGAACACGCCACGGTTCAGCAGCGCCAGGCCTGCGGTCGTCATCACGGCTCCGATGGCGCGGAAGTAAATCGCCGGCGCGCGCTGCAGACGGGCCGTGTCGGCCTTGAGCAATCCGCGGCCCGAGCCAAAGTTCCGGCCGGTCATCAGAAGGCCGACGCCGTAACCGCCCAGCAGCAGTCCGAGGACCACCAAGGACACGTAAAAGGTCTGGGTCACAAGATCTCCTCGAGCGCTCCGAGTAGCGTGGCGTGTTGTTCGCGGGTGCCGATGGTGATGCGGATCCAGCCCGCGATCGGCTCACGATCGTAATGGCGGACCAGGATCTTGTGCTCGCGCAGGGCGGCAACAACCTCTGCGGCGGGCTTCGGCGGCCGGACGAAGATGAAGTTGGCGGCCGAGGGGACGACCTCGAAACCGAGCTTCCCGAGCCTGGCCGTCAGCTCGCGGCGATTGCCGACGACCTCCTCGATCACCTTCTCGTGGTGTGCCTCGTCGGCGATTGCGGCGGCGGCCGCGACGATCGCCAGCCGGTCCAGGTTGTAGGAATCCTTGACCGCGTCGAGCGCCCCGACCCCCTCACGGCTTCCCAGCGCGAAGCCGATCCGCATGCCGGCGAGGCTGTACGACTTGGAGAAGGTGCGCAGAAGCAGCACGCGCTCGTGGCGGCCGAGCAGCTCGATGGCCGAATGCGGCGCGAAGTCCACGTACGCCTCGTCGATCACGACGACGCCCGACGACGCGACGACGGCGGCCTCCACGTCCCTTGCATCGAAGAGAGCCCCGGTCGGTGAGTTGGGGTTGACGATGAACTTCAACGGTGACGGGTCGGGACCGAGGCTCGGCGGCAGCTCGCCGAACCGCTCGGTAGGGTGACGCGACGGCGCGGCGTCGTGCAGGCGGCACAGCGGCTCGAACAGTGGATACGTCGGCGTCGGAAACGCGACGGTGTCGCCCGGGCCGGCGAAGGCGCGAAAGCAGAGCTCGATCAGCTCGTCAGCGCCGTTGCCCGCGATCACCTGCGACGGCTCGAGACCGAACTTCCGCGCGATCGCCTCCCGCGCCGGCCCGGCCGTCGGGCTCGGATACAGGCGGAGCTCGTCGCCAGCCGCCGACTTGATCGCCTCGATCACCTTCGGCGAAGGCGGCAGGGGCGACTCGTTGGTGTTCAGCTTGACCCAGCCCTCGCCGTCGGGCGGCTGCTCGCCGGGGACGTACGGCCGGTATCCCTGGAGGGACTTCCTTACGAAGCTTTGCGACATTCGAGCAGAAATGTTTCCAGGGCCAGGCGTGGGCTGACGTTCTGCTCCAGGTAGCCGAGCGTGTCGTAGGACAGCTCGAGCAGCCTCGCCCACCGGCCCTGCTCGCGGCCGCGGCTGGCGAGCATCCGCCGCCGCAGCTCGATCTGCCAGCTCGCCATGGCAAACAACGTCGGGTCTTCCTCGTCGCCCTCGCTGCGGCGCCAGCCCATCTGCTCGGAGTCGAGCTGAGCGGCCACGTGGAGCGGAACGTCCGCCGGCGCGCCGAAAATCTCGGCGAGGCGGCGCGTCCACGAGTGATGGAGCTCGATCACCCGCTCGTCGCCGGCGCGATGCATCGCCCAGCCGGGCCGTCCGCTCGACAGGTCGGCGAGCAGCTTCGCCCGCCTCGCCTCGACCCCGTTCGCGATGAGCAGCGCCTCGATCTCGGGCGCGGGCGCGGGGTGGAAGAACAGGCGCTGGCAGCGCGACACGACAGTGGGCAGGACGACGAACGGGTTCAGGCTTGGCGTGGTCAGGACGATGACGCGGTGCGGGTGCGGCTCCTCGAGGGTCTTCAGGAGCACGCCCTGCGACTCGTCGCGCAGCCGGCCGACGTTGGTCACGAGGACGACGCGGTGGCTTGCCACGGCCGGCTTGAGGTTGATGAACTGCTGCAGGGTCAGCTCGTGGAACTCCGCCGGCTTGTCCGGAATCAGGCGGATCTCGTTGACGTGAATGAGCTTCTTGCGGTCGTCCTCCCAGTAGTCGGGGTGGCGCCTCAGGGGTGCCTCGGGCAGCAGGGCGGAAGCAAGGGCGCGCGCGACCGTCGCCTTGCCCAGTCCCGATTCGCCCACGAAGAGGTACGCGTGCGCAAGCCGGCCGGTCGCGAGCTGAGCGCGCAGCTGCTGCAGCGCCTGGGCGTGGCCAACGACGCCCGCGAACGGCTCAGTCACGGGATCTGCGTAGGCGCCGCGCGGCCGGACTGTGCCTTTGTCATAGGCGACTCGGGCGAGACGGTCCGAGCCGCCAGCTCGCGCTCTCGCTCCAGGCGTTGCGCGCGACCCTGCAGCCAGACCTCGCGAATGCGCTGCAGGGCAGTGATGTTGGTCACGACCGCCAGCAGGAAGACGATCCCGTACAGCCACCAGCCTCCGAGCAGCAGGCCCACCACGGTCGCTACCACCCGCTCGGGGCGCTGGAACAGCCCGGACTTGCACGCAAAGCCCAGGCTCTGGGCCCGGGCCCGCACGTAGCTGACCAGGAACGAGCCTGCCAGCGCTGCGAGGGTCGCGAGGATCAGCCACTCCTGCAGCGGCGGGTTGATGGTCACGAAGTACGCGGCGAGCCCGAGGTAGACCGCGCCCTCCGCGTAGCGGTCGAGCGTCGAGTCGAGAAAGGCGCCGTACGGATACGAGGCATTGGTCGAGCGCGCCAGAGCGCCGTCGATGATGTCGCACGTACCCGCCAGGATCAGGACCAGGCCCGCCCAGCGCAGGTGGCCGAAGGCGATCAACCCGGCTGCAAAGAACGTCAGGGCCAGGCCGACGACGGTCACCTGGTTGGGCGTGAGCGGCGTCCGCCCGAGGGCGGTGATCAAAGCCTCGGCGTGGCGGCGGACCCAGGCCTCAAACCGCGTGGTGAACACGAGTCACCTCCAGCTCTCTCGAGGGCTGCGCGGCCATGGCCGCGCGCGCCTCCTGGTAGACCTCGACGACGTCCGCCGCAACACGGTCCCACGAATACCGGTGGGCCTTCGTCCTGCCATAGTCCGCGAGCCGCCGTCGCAGCTCCGCGTCGCGAGCCAGGATGACGAGCGAAGCGGCGAGCTCGCGCCAGTTCTTCGGCGGCACGGTGATGCTGTCCTTTCCGGGCTCGAGCACCGACATGTAGCCGGGGACCTCAGTCGCCACCACCGGCAGCCCGGAGGCGAGCGCCTCGAGCAGAACGATGCCAAAGCTCTCTGCGCCCGTCGCCGGGGCGCAGAAGATGTCGGCGCTGTTGTAGTAGCGCGGCTTGACCGTTTCGGGGACGTAACCCGCGAGGATGACGTTGTTGAGCCGGTGACGCTGCACGTACGACTCGACCCGTCCGCGCTGCGGGCCGTCGCCGACGATGATCAGCCGGGTTTGCGGCATCCGGCCGTTCACGACGCGGTAGGCGCGCAGCAGGTCACCGAGTCCTTTGCGCTTTTCGAGCCGCCCGACGAAAAGGATGTTCAGGTTCTCGTCGCGTAGGTGGCGGATGGGCGCCAGCCCCGGCTTGTAGACGTCGACGTCGATCCCGTTGGGGATCACGCGCATCGAAAACGCGGGGAAGTAGCGGTTGACGAAATCGCGCGCAGGCTCGCTCACGGCGATGGCCCGGTGCAGGTGGCCGAGGTATGGCTGCAGCAGCGGCCGGCCGTAGTAGTAGCCGACGTTCGAGCGCGCGAATGCGTGGAAGGTGCCGACGTTGGCGGTGGTCGACATCCGCAGCATCGTCATCGGCAGAGCTGGCATCAGCGGCTCGTGGAAGTGCAGGACGTCGAAGTGCTCGTCGGCGACGATCGCCGCGACCTGGTTGGCGAGGTGAAAGCTGAGCGTGATCCGCGCGACCGAATCGTTGGCGGGGATGGCGATCGGCGTCCCGATGCGGTAGAAGCGCGCCGCGTCGAAGCCGACGTCGGAACGGCTCGACGGCGCGAAGATGCGGGTCTCGTGGCCCGCCTTCTGCAGTTGGACCGCGAGATGGCGTACGTGGTCGTTCACGCCGCCAGCGGTGGCGAAGTCATAGGGCGATACCAGTCCAACCCTCATCGTTCGGACCTCAAGGAGATCCCGACCAGATGCGATGCGGCACGTGCCACTGCTCGGGATGACTCTGGACGAACTGCTCGATCCGGCGTATCAGCTGCCCGGTGGCGCGCACCTGGTCCGCCCGCGCGTCCCCGGTCGACTCGGCGTAAACCAGGGGAGTGCCTTCGGCCATGTACGTATCGTCCGGCAACCGGTAGACGCACACGGGGAAAAGCGGGGCTCCCGTGCGCAGCGCGATCGCGGCCGGGCCCAGAGGGATGGGCGCGAGCTTGCCGAAGAACGGCATGAGGTAGCCGGTGCCGGTGATGTCGCGGTCGATCGCCGTGATCACCATCTCCTGGTCGCGCAGCGCCTCCAGCACCTTGCGGATGCCGCCGTGGTCGAGCGGCAAAACGCTGATCCCGAGCCGGGCCCTCGTGTCCCGATACCACTCGAACAGTGCGCGCGGCTCCAGCTCCTCGGCGAAGAAGCTGACCGGCGCCAGCGTCGCCGACCAGATCGCGGCCACGACCTCGTACGACCCCATGTGGCACGAAACGACGAGCACGCCCTTGCCCAGCGCCCGCGCTTGCTCGAGGTGCTCCAAGCCCTCGACCTTGAGCTGCGGCCTCATCTCCTCGACCCGCGCTCGCGGCAGCCGCATCAGGTCGGCGTAGGCCTTGGCGTGGTTGCGAAAGTTGAGCCGCGAGATCCGGTGCAGCTCGTTCGGGTCGCTCTCCAGCTCCGGGCACGCGATCTTCAGGTTGTACTCGAGGCGCGGCCGCGCCAGCGGCGAGAACCACCACGCGAACCGCGCTGCCACGACGGCGAGCGCGTACGCCCATGATCGGGGCAGACGTGCGACCACAGACTGCACGACCTTGAAGGCGCGCCACGTCCACTCCCCCATCCCTCAGCGGCGGAACATGGGCCGGAATGCGTACCACTGGTCAGGCCGCTCCTTGATGAATTCCTCGAACCGTCCGATCACGCGCTGCATCAGAGCCTCTTTGGTCTCGGCCTCCCCGATGCTCAGGGCGGGCTCGATGTGAACGTGGTAGCGGCCGGGAGCGACCACGTACTGGCAGGCGGGGAGCAGCGCCGCCCCCGTCTTGATGGCGAACGCTGCGGGGCCGCCGGGCACGACCGCGCGCCGGCCGAAGAATGAGACCTCGACCCCCGGACCCTGCTCGAGGTCACAGAGAAGGGCCACGACCCGGTTTGCCTGGAGGGCCTCGGTGATCGCCCGGACCGCGGAGCGGCCGAGCGTGATGACCTGCAGCCCGAAACGCTGGCGCGTGGCGACGACCGCGTCGTTGAGGGATCCAGGAAACGTCTCCGCGACCGCCGACATGCGATAGCCGAGCGCCCCTCCGTAGGAGCCGGCCATGTCCCAGGACCCCATGTGCGGCACGGCCATGATTACGCCGCGGCCGCGCGCCACCGCGGCGTCGAGGTTCTCGCGGCCCTCGATGGACACCTGCGCCATGACCTCGGCCGGCGTCAGGCTGCCGAGCAGCAGGAAGTCCATGAGCATCCGGCCGTAGTTCTGGAAGGCGCGCCGCGCCACTCGCGCCACCTCAGGGTCACCGGGTTCGCGGCCGAGCGCGGCGGCGTAGTTGTCCAGCGCCGCGCGCCGCTGGGCGGCGCTCAGCCAGAACCAGGCTGTGCCTCCGGGCGCGGCCGCCGCGTGGCGCAGCCCAGGCGGAAGGGCGCGTACCGCGCGCGCCCCGACTCTGTAAGCAGCCCCGCCCAGCGGGACCACGCGGCGCTGCGACGGCCTAGACGGGCGACCGGCGCCCTCCGGGCGCCTATCCGGCGTCAGCTCCTGCGCTGCTCGCTCCCGCATCAACGATGCGCTCGCTGCGCTGCTCGTCGCTTCCTGGGCTTCGCCCGTCGATGCCGCCGGATCGCTCGCGCGGCTCCGCTGGGCAGGGCTAGCGCCGAGCAGGTGCGGTCGTTTTCGTCCGGGCGACACGGCGGTCGCGCCCGTCGCGGCCATTGACTCCCGCCTTATCACCCTCGATGAACTCCTCCACCAGCCGCCTGGCGTCGTTGTCGTTGTACTGGACCGGCGGCGACTTCATGAAGTACGAGCTCGGACCCTCGAGGGCCCCGCCGATGCCGCGGTCCAGCGCCAGTTTGGCGCAGCGGACAGCGTCGATGACGATGCCTGCCGAGTTGGGCGAGTCGACGACCTCGAGCTTGAGCTCGACGTTCAGCGGCACATCGCCGAACGATCGGCCCTCGAGGCGGATGTAGGCCCACTTGCGGTCGTTCAGCCACGGCACGTAGTCCGACGGACCGATGTGGACGTTGTCAGCGCCGATGTCGTAGTCGAGCTGCGAGGTGACCGAGCGCGTCTTGGAGATCTTCTTGGACATGAGCCGCTCGCGCTCGAGCATGTTGAGGAAGTCGGTGTTGCCGCCGAAATTGAGCTGGTACGTGCGCTCGAGCTTGACGCCGCGGTCTCGCATCAAGCGCGTGAGCACGCGGTGCACGATCGTCGCACCGACCTGCGACTTGATGTCGTCGCCGATGATCGGCAGGCCCCGCTCGAGGAAACGCTTCTGCCAGTACGGCTCACGGGCGATGAAGACGGGGATGCAGTTGACGAAACCGACGCCCGCGGCGAGCGCCTGCTCGACGTACCACTTGGTCGCCTCCTCGGAGCCGACCGGCAGATAGCTGACGAGCACGTCGGCCTTCGACTTCTTGAGGATGCCGACGACGTCGGAGGTCTCGCCAGGCGCCTTCTGGACGATCTCGGACAGGTACTTGCCGATGCCGTCGTGCGTCATCCCTCGCTGGACCTTGACGCCCAGCTTCGGCACGTCGGAGAACTTCACCGTGTTGTTCGGCTTGGCGAACACCGCCTCGGACAAGTCGAGCCCGACCTTGTTCTTGTCGATGTCGAAGGCGGCGACGAACTCGATGTCGCTGATGTGGTAACCACCGAGGCTCACGTGCATGAGCCCGGGAACCGAGTCTTTCGGCGACGCGTTGCGGTAGTAGTGCACGCCCTGGACCAGCGCGGAGGCGCAGTTGCCTACCCCGACGACCGCGACGCGGACCTTGTGTTCCTTGCGCTGGTGACCGTTCCCTCTGTGATTGGCGCTCATGCGCCTACCTCCTCGCGAACTTTGGGTTTTCCAACCTGGGGTTGCGGGATGCCGAGCATCTCGTCGAGGCGCCGGCGGTAGCGCCGGATGTTTTCCACATCCAGCGAGCACCAGACCTGGCGGCCGTCCCGCCGGACTCGAATGACGCCGCCGAGCCGCAGCATCCGTGTGTGCCACGAGATGCGCGGCTGGCTCATGTGCAGGTATTCGGCAAGCTCGCTGACGTTGACCTCGCCCATCTCCCCGAGGCGCTGCAAGATGCGCAGGCGCGTCGGATTGGCGAAGGCCAGAAAGTGGTCAGGGATCTCGTTGCGCGGGCGTTGAAGAAACATAAAGGTTCCTTTATGAGCCACTATACATAAAGGCTGTCTTATGTATCGGCGCCCGATCTCAGACCCTGATCGTGACGGTGGCCTTGCCTGACGATGGGCAGTTCGTCGCCGGGGCGCAAAGGCTCGGGTCGGTGAGCACCAGCGTCACGACCCCGTAGTAACTGGTCTTCTGGGGCGGCACCGTAACGATCACCGATGGGGCCTTGAAGCTGACGGAAAAACCAGGCGGCAGCGGCTCGGGTTGGCCGTTGATGTTGAGCACCGAAACCACTTTGTAGCCGGGCGTGGTCCCGGGTATGCCCCCGGCGTACTGGAGCTGGCTGGTCGTGCAGGTCAAGGGGGTGAAGGTAGGAGTGCATGTGGCGTTGTTCGCTGTGAAGACGAGGTGGCCTACGACATGAAACGTCGCTGCCACCGTCGCGGACGCGCTGAGCGAGTCGGTCACGGTGACCTGGAACTTCCAGGGGAGCGGTGCCGCGCCCACCGGCTCGGGAGGGAACGGACCGGTGACAGCGAGTCCGTTCAGGCCCATGCCCGGCGGCAGCTGCGTCGGCACGTATTTGAACGGGGCGACGCCTCCGGACATGGCTGCGTAGTTGCCACAGACGGTCACGCAGCCGACCTCGACGACGCATTGGGTGTTGGCGCATCTGCCCGCAAGCGCGAGGTACCGGGCGACCGCGATCGAGCGGTTGACGGTCGCGGTGTCGCCGGCTGAATCGGCCACCTCGACTGTGAATGCGAACGTGCCAGCCGTGGCAGGAGTTCCCGATACTTTGCCCCCGCTCGACGCCGTCAGGCCGCCCGGCAGCGAGCCCACGCTTACCGACCAGCTCAGCGGCGGCGCTCCGCCCGCGGCGACCAGGGTGACTGGCGCGTAGCTGATGCCGACCTCGCCTGCGTGGAAGGTCGCGCTCGTGATCTGCAGCAGCGGCACCCGCGTGGGAGAGCTCGACGGGGTGGTGGCTGACTCGGTCGTCGGGCTCGACTCTGGCGGAGTCGATTGCTCGATCGGTGGGCTGACTCGCGTGTTGCCGGAAGGGCCGTTCGGGTTCGTCGGCGGCGCACATGCCGCGACAACCAGAACGGCCACCGCCGCGGTCAACACCCCTCTTTTTGATCTCATCGGCGAACTGTTGCCCGCAGTCTATGCGTGCGCTAGCAGGTCAAGGTGATTTTCGCGGTGACCGGAGCCGAGGAGCAGTACCCTCCGCCCGAAGCACAGATGCTCCCGTCGACCAGGACGAGCGTCAGCGTCGCAGTGAACTGCTGACCTGGCGTCGTACAGCTCGGCGGGATCGTGACGATGACCGTCCCGTTGTACGAGGCGACTGTCCAGCCGTTGGGCATAGGGCTCGGGGTAGTCTTGACCGGAGGGCTTGTGAGACCGGGCGTCCCGCCCGTGTAGTGCAGGGTCGCTGTGCAGCCGACCGTGGTGCCCGTGCACGCAGGGATGGGTTGCGTGAACGCGATGTGCGGGAATACATGGAACTTCGCCGTCGTCTGCGCCGTGGCGCCCAGCCCGTCCGTGACCCTGACCGTGAACGCCCAATCGCTCGTTGCGCCGACGGGAGGGGCGGGAAATGTGCCGGTGAGCGCCAGGCCGTTCAAACGCATCCCGCTCGGGATCGCGCCCGCGACGAGCCTGTAGCTGTACTGCGGCATGCCTCCCGACTGGTTGGCGAAGCCGCCGCAAGCGGTGACGCAGCCCGCCTCGACCATGCACGGAAAGCTGGTGGGACAGGTAGGCGACACCGCCAGGCGGGGGATCACGTTGATGGTGGTGTCGATCGACGCGGTGTCGCCGGCTGAGTCGCTGACCTGGACGGTGAATAGAAACGTGCCGAGCGCGCCCGGTGTGCCCGATACGGCGCCCGACGAGCCCATCGCCAGGCCGGCGGGCAGCGCGCCTCCGCCGACCGACCACGTGTAAGGGGTCACGCCCCCGGTCGCCGTTGGGCTGGCGGCCGCGTAGCGAAAGCCGATCTCGCCCTCGTGAAAGGCGGCCGAGGTGATCTTCAGATCAGGAACGCTGGGCGAAGGCGTTGGCGACGCAATCTCGGTCGGCGAGGCGGTCGCCTGGCCGAGCGGAGTGCTTTTGGGGGTCGCGTGCCCCGGTAGGTCGCACGCGACACCGAGCGACAAGACGGCAAAGATCATCAGGCACCGCCGCATCCGACGCGGCAGTCTAGTCCGCGCCGCCCGGCGGCGGACGAGCTAGTTCGTGGGCCGGACCAGGTGCAAAAACTCGGCACGCGTGCGCGGGTCGCGGCGGAACGTGCCCAGCATGCAAGACGTCATCATCCGGCCGCCAGGCGTCTCGACCCCTCTCATCTCCATGCAAAGGTGTCGCGCCTCCACGACCACGCCGACCCCTTTGGGCCCCAGCGCCGCGTTGAGAGCTTCGGCTACCTCGCGCGTCAGCTGCTCCTGGATCTGCAGCCGGTGCGAGAACACCTCGACCAGGCGTGGGATCTTGCTCAGGCCGACGACTTTGCCCTTGGGCAGGTACCCGACGTGGACCTGGCCGAAGAACGGCAGCATGTGGTGCTCGCAAAGGCTGTAGAAGGGGATGTCCTTGACCACGACCATCTCGTCGTAGTCCTGGTCGAAGACCGCGTCGGCGATCACGTCCTCGGGCTTGACGCCGTACCCGTCGGTCAGCTCGCGCAGCGCGCGAGAGACGCGATCGGGCGTGGCTTTGAGGCCCTGGCGCGCGGGATCCTCACCCAGCTCGACGAGCAGCGACTCGACGAGCTCGGCGATCGGGTCGCCCGGCTCCGGTCTGGGTCTAGCCACTGATGCAAGGACAATTTACGTGGTGGAAGCAATCGCTGCGGCGCAGGTGCTCTCGGAGATCGGGTACTTGCTGAGGCAGCAGGAGAAGGAAAGATTCCGGGCCAAAGCGTTCTCCGCGGCCTCGTGGGCGCTAGCCCTGGAGCGCCCGGACCTCGACCAGCTCGCGCGCACCGACGCGCTCACCTCGATCGAAGGCGTCGGCGAGGGGATCGCGAGGGTGCTGAACGATCTGATCAGCACGGGTGAGAGCCGCTACCTCAACAGGCTGCGCGAGCTGATGAACCAGCCCGCGCTTGCCGACGAAACACAGCTGGACTTCGCCGACTACAAAGGCGACATCCACAGCCACACGGACTGGAGCGACGGCCGGGCGACGATGCTCGAGATGGCCGAGGGGGCGCGGGCGATGGGTTACAGATACGTGGGGATCACCGACCACTCGCCCCGGATCACCGTCGTGCACGGGCTGAACGCAGAGCGCCTCGTCGCGCAATCGCGCGAGATGGCGGAGGTGCAGAAGCGCCTCGACGCAAGCGCCGAGGGTGTCGGTGTGGCCCTGCTGCAGGGAATCGAGGTCGACATCCTGGAGGACGGCGCGCTCGACCTGCCGGATGCCGTGCTCGAGATCCTCGACGTCGTCATCGCCTCGCCCCACGTAAAGCTGCGCCAGGAGCCGGCGGCGATGACCGCCCGGATGCTCCGGGCGGTGTCCAACCCGCACGTCGACGTGATCGGCCATCCGACCGGCCGCAGGCCGGGTGCGCGCGAGGGGGCGACTTACGATTTCGAGTCGGTGTTCAAGGAGGCGGCGAAAAACGGTGTCGCCCTGGAGATCGACTGCGATCCCGCGCGGTTGGACCTGTCGCCGGAGATGGCGCGCCTGGCGCGCGACCTTGGCTGCGACTTCGTCCTCGACTCCGACGCGCATGCCCCCGCCGAGTTCGCGTACGTGCCGATGGCGCTGTGGATGGCCCGCCGCGCGGGGATCCCCAAGGAGCGGATCCGCAACTTCCGGCCTGACTGGAATTGACAAATGATATCAAATTGATGTCAAATTGCGCCTGTGCCCAAGGCGACGACTCTCCGCCTGACCGACGAGGTCTACGCCCGCCTGGACCAGGCTTCGGCGCGCACGGGGATGCCGGTCAACTCGATCGTCATCGCCGCCTGCCTGGAGTGGCTGCAGCGACACACGCCCGACACCTTTGTCCCCGCAGAGACCTTCGTCGCCCCCATGGGACCGCCGCGATGGGCCACCATACGCCGGGCTGTCGTCGAGGCTGTCGGCGGTGGCTCGCCATCTCCTTTCTATCCGTTCGAGCGTTTCACCTCCAAGTCACAGAATTTGCTCAGGGCAGCTCAGGAAGAGGCCAAGAAGGTCGGCTTCACTTACATCGGCACCGAGCATCTGCTGCTGGCCGCGTTCGCCGACGTCGAGTCTCATTCGGCGATGATCCTTGCCTCCATGGGCATTCACGAGCGGACTGTTCGCGCCGCGCTGCAGCACGTTGTCTTCAACAAGCCGGCACCTCGCAATCCCGGCGTCATTCCTACGTCGCGCGTGAAGAAGGTCATCGAGCTCGCCTTCAAGCTCTGTGGCACCGCGGGTGACCCGCACGTGAGCACCGGCCACCTCCTTCTCGCGCTCGCGATCGAACGCGAGGGCATCGCGGCGCACATCCTCAAGGACATGGGCGCAACCCCCGAGCGAATCAAATCCGCGATGGAGGCGCTGACCGAGCCCGAGGCCTGACAGGTCCTAGCATCTCGTCCGATGACGAAGGTCGGGATCATGATCGAGGGTCAGGAAGGGCTCAGCTGGGACCGCTGGCGTCGCATCTGCGCCGACACCGAGCGTCTGGGCTTCGCCTCGCTGCGCCGGAGCGACCACCTCATCTCGCTGATGGGCCCGCACACGAGCGAGCGGGACTGCATCGAGTGTTGGGAATCGCTGGCGCTCGCGGCCGAATGGACCAGGACGATCGAGTTCGGTCCCATGGTCAGCCCGATGACGTTTCGGCTGCCCGGCGTGCTGGCCAAGCTGGCCGCGAGCGTCGACTCCCTCTCGGGCGGCCGCCTCATCCTCGGCGTCGGCGCCGGCTGGAACGAGAACGAGCACGCGGTGTTCCGCATCCCGTTCTATACGCAGCGGGAAAGGTTCAACCGGCTCGAGGCGGGGATCGCCACCATGCGCGAGATCTGGAAGAAGACGAACCCGAGACCTGCGCGCAATCCGATACCTCTGCTCATCGGCGGCAAGGGTTCGAAGCGGACGCTGCCGCTCGTCGCGCGGGAGGCGGCGGAGTGGAACTTCTCGCGCCTCAACCCCGACGAGTTCCGCGAGCGGCGGGACGAGCTCGACCGCTGCTGCCACGAGATCGGCCGCGACCCCGCGACGGTCCGGCGCTCGGTGATGACGAGCTTCATCGTCGGCCGCAGCCGCGCCGATGTCCTCGAGCGCGCGTCCCAGGTGCGTGAGGTGGTCACCTCGCTGGCCCAGCTGTCACCCGAAGAAGTGGTCGAAAACCGCAAGGACGCGTGGTTCGTCGGCACGCCGGAGGAGATCGCGGAGAGGATGCGGGACCTGAGCAAGCTCGGCATCGACCTGTTCATGCTTCAGCACTTCCTGCTCGACGACGCCGACGCCCTGGAGCTCCTGAGCGAGGTCGGGAAGGCCCTCCAGTAGCGCTACAGCTGGAAGAGCCGAGTAAGCTCCGCTCGCATGGACTTCGAGCTCAGCGAATCCGAGAAGAAATTTCGCGACGAGGTTCGGGCCTGGCTGAAGGCGAACGCCCCTCGCGACTCCGACGCCGACGGCGATGGCGACATGAAGTCCTTCATCGAGCGCCGTCGGGCGTGGCAGAAGAAGCTCTACGACGCCGGCTACGTCGGCATCACCTGGCCCCGGGAGTACGGCGGCCGCGGCGGCTCCTTCATGGACCAGCTGATCTTCAACGACGAGATGATCCTGGCCCACGCGCCGGAGCCGATCAACGTCATCGGCCTCGGCATGGGCGGCCCGGTCGTCATCGCCCACGGCACCGACGGGCAGAAGAAGCGCTACCTCGCGCCCCTGTTGTCGGCAGAGGAGATCTGGTGTCAGGGCTTCAGCGAGCCCAACGCCGGCAGCGACCTGTCCGGCCTGCAGACGCGCGCCGAGGACAAAGGCGACCACTACCTGGTCAACGGGCAGAAGGTCTGGACGACCCTCGCGCACGTGGCGAAGTGGTGCATGCTCGTCGCCCGCGAGCGCAAGGAGGCCAACCCACGCGACGGCCTCACGTACCTGCTCGTCGACATGGAGAGCCCCGGCATCGAAGTGCGGCCGCTGGTCCAGATCACCGGCGACGCCGAGTTCAACGAGATCTTCTTCAAGGACGTGATGGTGCCCAAGTCACAGATCCTCGGCGAGGCCGGCAACGGGTGGGCTGTCGCGATGACCACCCTGCTGCACGAGCGGGGGACGCTCGGCGTGGCGCTGGCCACCCGGGCGCAGATCACCGCATCGGAGCTGGCGGATCGCGCGCGCAAGCTCGGCCGCGGGTCCGACCCGCTCGTCCGCCAGAAGATCGCCCAGCACACGATCGAAGCTCGCGCGCTGCAGCTCAACGGCTATCGCGCCGTGACGGCGGTCAAGAGATCCGGCATCCCGGGACCGGAGGGATCGATCCTCAAGCTGATGTGGTCAGAGCTCAACCAGCGCATGACCGAGACCGCGATGGACGTCGGCGGTGCCGCTTCGCAGGTAGGCGACGGCGACGGCTGGAAGTACCAGTTTCTGCGCTCGCGCGCAAACACGATCGAGGCCGGAACTTCGGAGGTGTTGCGCAACATCCTGGCCGAGAGGGTTCTGGGCCTCCCGCGCTCTCGCTAACTCCCTTGTCTTACGGCGTCCCGCGGGACAGAATTCACGCTCGTGAATCGGCTGACCGTGGACGACCGAGTCGCCTGGTCGTTCTGGGCGGCTGGCGCGATCGCGTTCGTCGGAGGGCTGCTGCCGCTGCTCATCGGGGGAACATCGAGCCGCGTCGCGACGGTGGCCATCCCATTCACCATCGCGGCGGCGGCGTTCGCCGGTTGTGGCTTCGTCCACAAGCAGGGACGCAGCGTGACGGCGATCCTTTACTTCGTCGCGGGCCTCGCGATTGTGTACGGGCTGCTGGCCATGTTCTCGGTTCCGCTGCAGCTCGCGGCGCTCGGCAGCTGCGCCGCGCCGCCCGCTCCGTGCGTGGGAGGCCTGGGCCGGCCGCTGACGCTGGGCGAGAACACGGGAATGGGGTTTGGCACCGGATTCGGCGTTACGGCGCTCTTCGTCGGGTTCTACGGCTTGATGGTCGTGTTCCGCAGGACTGCGGTTGCGCCGCCAACTCCGGCTCAGCGGAAGATTCCACCGGTCGCGCCACCCGCGGAGAAGCCCGCTCCGGCACCAGTCGCCAAGGCTGATCCAGAGCCGGAGCCCGCACCGGCGCCAGTCGCCAATGCTGATCCGGAGCCGGAGCCCGAGGCGGAAGCGGAACCTGAGCCGGAGCTCCCCGCGCACGAAGAGGAGGAGCTCCCCGAGCTGCCGCCTCACGAGTCGGAGTCCGGCACTAACTAGACTCCCCTCTCGTGGACTTCGCGTTCTCTGAGGAGCAAGAGATGCTGCGCCGCTCCGCGCGCGAGTTCCTCGCCAAGGAGTGCAACCCGAAGGTCGTGCGCAAGCTCATGGAGAGCGCCGACGGCTACGACGAGACGCTCTGGAAGAAGATGGCCGGCCTCGGCTGGACCGCGCTCGGCGTCCCCGAGCAGTACGGCGGCGTCGGCACTTTTCTTGACCTGGTCGTGGTGCTCGAAGAAGCGGGACGGGCCTTGCTCCCTGGACCGTTCTTCTCCACGATGGGCCTCGCGGTGCCCGCGCTGATCGAGGCCGGCAGCGAGGCGCAGAAGAAGAAGGTCCTTGGCGCGATCGCCGAGGGGTCCGCTCGCGCGACGCTCGCGGTGACCGAGCCGTCGGGCCGCTGGGACGCGAGCGCGATCAACCTGTCAGCACGTCAGAAGTCGGGCGGCTGGCAGCTCGACGGGGTGAAGACGTTCGTGGCCGACGCCGGCGTCGCGGACTTCATCGTCGTCGCGGCGCGCACGCGGGGTGAAGGCGAGGAAGGCGTGACGCTCTTCCTGGTCGAGCACGACACGAAGGGCGTCGAGGTCAAGCCGCTCGAGACGCTCGACCAGACGCGCCGCTGGTACCAGGTCCGTTTCGATGGTGTCGAGGTCGGCGCTGACGCCGTCATGGGCGCCCCCGACAAGGCTTGGCCGCACCTGAGGCGCGCGCTCGAGTGGGCGACCGCCGCGCTTTGCGCCGAGATGGTGGGCGGCGTCCAGAAGGTGCTCGAGACCTCGACCGAGTACGCGAAGACCCGGCACCAGTTCGGCAAGCCAATCGGCATCTACCAGGCCGTGTCGCACAAGCTCGCCGACATGCTCGTGCTGTCGGAGAGCGGCCGCTCCGCGACCTACTACGCCGCCTGGGCGGTCGACGCCGACGCTCCCGACCGCGCGCTCGCGTCGTCGATGGCGAAGGCGTACGTGTCCGACGCCTACCGCAAGGTCGCGGGCGACGGCATCCAGGTGCACGGCGGCATCGGCTTCACCTGGGAGCACGACATGCACCTTTACTTCAAGCGCGCGAAGTCCTCCGAGGTGACCCTTGGCGACGCCACCTACCATCGCGAGCTCGTCGCGCAGGCTCTCGATCTTTAGCTCCATAGCGCCGTGGGCGATGCTCGCGGGAGCTATTGGGACAGAGGTTGTCGGAACCCTTGCCCTCCGCGGATCCAACGGGTTCACGCAGCTCGTCCCGTCGGCCGTCACGGTCGTCGGCTACGTGGTGAGCTTCGTCCTGCTGGCGCTCGTGCTGAAGACGCTGCCGGTCGGGATCGTCTACGCGATCTGGTCCGCCGTGGGCGTCGCGCTCGTCGCGGTCCTCGGACGGGCCATATTCGGGGATCCTGTGCCGCCGTTGGCCGCCGTCGGCATGGTCCTGATCGTCGGCGGCGTGGTCCTGGTCAGCGCGTCAGGCGCGAAGACGCACTAGCCGCGCACCGTGCCGACGAAGAGGCCCGCGAATCCCATCGAGACGGGGGTGTTGGGCGCGCTGGCGCTGACATAGGCAAACGGGACAGGCGGCTCGGGCAGCGGATTCGGACTCAGAGAGCCGATTGCCGTGGTGGCGTCGAGCCAACCTGTCGCGTAGAAGCCGTGCGCCAGGCTGACCTGGCTGCCGCCGCGGCCGATGAGCAACTCCCGCGAGTCGGCCAGGTTCAGGTCGTTGCAGCAAATGAGCACTTGCTGACCGTCTGGCGCGAGGTACGGTCCAAATGGCGCGTTCTGGCCCGTGACGGCTGAGTGCCACAGCTCCGTCCCGCCGGCGTTTCGCACGCTGACCGGCTGCGTCACCGTCTGGTTCGCGGTTCCGCCTCCGGTCATCGCCGCGTCTCCCATGCACACGAACGCGCCGCTTTGCACGGAGTTCCACACCCGGCATTTGGTTGGGTCGGCAAGCTGCGCCAGGGGTCTGATGGTTGCGGCATCTACCCTCACGTACAGCCCGAGCGTGGATCCTGGCCCGCCACCCTGCGACGCCCAGACGGTGGGATAGGTTCCGATCGGACCGACCGAATCCCAGCCCGTCAGCGCGAGCACGTCGCGCGACGTGCTCCAGGTGTCGTGGTACACGAGGCGGCTTGCTCCACCGTAGCTCGCCGAGTACGCGTCGAAGGCGTAAGTCGCCGTCGTCGACTGCCCGCCGCAGGCGAGATTGGCATTGCTCGGGATTGTGAAGACAGTGCCCAAGAGCCTCGTGCCGTCCGGGCTGACGGCGAACGAGAGCATCTGCTGCGTGGAGGTCATGGGGAACGTGGCCGCTACGGCGATCGTTCCATCGATGGCGAGGCTTCGAACCACGCCTTTGGAGTCGCCGAAAAAGACCTTGCCGGCGGCGACATGCGCTGAAGGCGGAAGGACCGCCCCCATGCAGCCGAGGGCCGGCACTGGCATCGTGGTGAATGTTGTCTTGGCTCTCGCGTATCCGTCGAGGCCGGCGATCACGACGGTGTTGTAGGTCCACGCGTTGGCCGTGCCTTTGGCTTCCAGCGCCGCAAAGAGCAACGTGGGCGAAGTCTTCGGCGTCGCGACTGGGCTTGGTTTCGAAGTGGTGGTCGCCTGCGCGCTCGGAGACGCGCTCGGCGCGCCGCTGGGGTACGCCGTGGGCGTTGTAATCGGTGAGGGGCTCGGGGAGGTGACGGCGGCGGTCGGTCTTACCGAGACCTGGCCGCACGCGACGGAGAGGACGATCAGTGCGGCCAGGATGATTGCTTTCATGCCAGCGACAACGCCGGCCAGTGGGATTAGTTATCAACCAGAGGCAAGCAGCCTGAACACCACGAGTCCGAAGAGCACGCACGACGGGATGACCAGCGCGCGGTAGAGCGCCCAGTAGCTCGACCATGCCTCGCGCAGGCGGTCCAGCCTGCGGCCCGAGCCGAACGCCAGCGACCAGTAGATCGGCAGTGCCGAGCCTGTGTTCAAAGCCAGCGCGAGGAGCGCGACCCCAGCGGCTCCTGTCAACCATGCCGCCGGGCCGGCGGACCCGCCGAAACCCGCCTGCACGCCCCAAAGCGCAGCGGCCGCGATCAGGTTCAGGACCGCCGGCACCCCAAGTAGAAAGAAGGCCGCAAAGCTCAGGACCACCATCGCGAGCATCAGCGCGAGCGTCGCCACGACGCCGGCGAGACCGGCCGACGCGACTGTAATCCCGGAGCCGGTAGCGGCGGCCGGGGGCGCCGCCTCGGTCTGGACCGCAGCCACCGGCCGCGCGGCAGGCTGTCCGGCTGCGGCCGCTTTGACGTCCGACCACGAGTGCCAGTGCGCGCTCGCGCTGACCGTGCCCGCGATTCCCGCCGACGCGGCCGCGACCAGAACGCCGGCAGCGATCGCGGCCGCGTTGCGGCGGACGACGCCGAGCTGGAACCAGACCCGCCGTCGCCTGCGACCGACTCCCGTCTCCATCAGCCGCTCGCGGTCGAACGTGGTCCCGCAGATGAGCGTGAGCGCGAAGCACGCGGTGATAGGCAGGACCAGCGACGCGAGCGCGAACGGAGATCGAAAGACGAAGAGCGCGAGCGGCAGGTCGGCCACCGCCGCCGAGACCGGCGACAGCAGGAACGACCATGCTCCGCCCGCCGCGCCCTCGCGCGGGAAGAGCATGAATCCGAGCATGCGGCCCATCGCCGCCCAGTACGCGGTGACCACAGCGACGAACGCAAACGCGGGCAGGAGGTCCCAGGGCGCGGGTTCGCCGAAGAAGCTGAGCAGGGCCATCCCGGCGGCCATCCACAGCGTGACCCACACCGTGCTCACAACGGCGCCGGGCAGCACCTCCAGCCAGATCAGGGACGGGTCGTCGAGCGGCGTATAGAGCAGCACCTCGAGCGATCCCTGCGCCTTCTCCCACCAGATACCGATCGAGCTCTTGATCGATTCGAGGAGCGCGAACGACATGAAGAAGAGCGGCAGCAGCAGACCCGCCTGCAGTGCCGCGCTGCCGGCAAATCGGGCCGCCACCTGTCCGGCCGGTCCCGGGAGCTGGCCGAACAGCGACGTGGCGGCGACCAGCAGGAGGACGAATGCATTCAGGTACATGACCCAGCTCAGGTCGCCTCGCCTCCACCAGGAGCTCACATAGAAAGGAAGGGTGTGGCCAAGCAGGCGGCCCTGCTTGCCAATCGACGTGAACATGCGCGCCGCTCCGATTCCGGCGGCAAACCGCGCGGAGCGTGGTGGGGGCTCGGGTTCTGTCACCGTCTGCGACATCGCTTCGAGGTAGACAGCCTCGAGGCTCGGCTGCCGCTCTTCGAGCTCGTGGAAAGGCGACCCCTGCTCATCGAGCATCGCCTGCAGTCGCGCCGCGAAGCGGGCTCGCTCGCTGACCGGGGTGTCCCAGGGGAGCGTGTATGCCAGGTCTGTCCTCTGGAGCGTGTGGGCTGTCGCGTGCTCCGCGAGCCAGCCTTCGATCGCTGCGGGGTCGGCGGGAGCGCTTGCGAGCTGCGCCGAGTAGGTGCGCCCGTGTGCCGACCTCTGCCGGAGCTCATCGAGTGTGCCCGACGTGACGATCTGGCCGCCGCGCATGATCGCAATCCGGTCTGCGATCAGCTCGGCATCGCCGAGGATGTGCGTCGTCAGGATGAGCGCCGCGCCACGCGTGCGCTGCTCGCCAAGGTAGTGGCGCATGTCGGCGGCGGCGACGGGGTCGAGCCCGACGGTCGGCTCGTCGCAGAAGATCCAGTCAGGCTCGTGCAGCGTCGCGCGAATCAGCGCGACCTTCTGCGCCATGCCGCGCGAGTACGCGGCGAGGACAGTGTCGGTGCGGTCGGCGAGGTCGAAGCGCTCGAGCAGCAGCGCGATGCGCTCGCGCCGCACCGCCGCCGGCACGCCATAGAGAAAGCCAAAGTGGTCGAGGTACTCCCTCGCGGTGTTGCGCCCATAGAGGCGCGCCTGGTCGGGAACCACGCCGAGCCGGACGCGGACCTGGTCGAGCCTGTCCGGAAGCTTGAGGTCGTCGAACGAGATGAGCCCCGCGTCGGGGCGCAGGATGCCCCCCAGGCAGCGCAGCGTCGTCGACTTGCCCGCGCCGTTCTGGCCCAAGAGGACGAGGATCTCGCCTCGCTCGACGTGCAGGTCGACGCCGGCGACGGCGTGCACGTCGGCGAAGCTTTTGTGGAGGCCCTGGACCCGGATCATCCGACGAGTCCTATTCGGCCCCTTCGAGCAGCGCCTTCAGCCGGTCGCGTACATCGAACTGGATCTTGTCGCGCGAGCCGGTAGCGTCGAGGCGGACGAACCGGTTCGGCTCCGCGGTCGCCAGCTGCTCGTAGGCCTCGGCGACCTTGCGATGGAATTCGATCGATTCGCGCTCCATGCGGTCCTTGCTCTTACCCGCCTCCTCGTGCCGGCCGAGGCCGGCCTCGACGTCGCCCACGAGCAGGAAGGTGATGTCCGGACGTGGGAAGCTCGGCGGCCAGGTCGTCGCCAGTCCGCGCCCACCGCCCTGGTAGGCGAGAGTCGAGTCGTGGTAGCGGTCGGCGATCACGGTCTGACCCGCCGCCAGCGTGGGCTCGATGACCTCGGCGACGAGCTGGCGGCGCGAGGCCATGAACAGGTACATCTCCGCCTCGGGGTCGATCGCGAGGCCCTTGTAAAGGAGGACGTCGCGGATCTGCTCACTCAGCTCGGTCCCCCCGGGCTCGCGGACGAGCACCGGGTCGCGCTTCTCCAGCCACTCCGCGAGCAGCTCGGCCTGGGTGGTCTTGCCCGAGCCCTCTGTGCCCTCGAACGTGATGAACAGGCCCCGCTTTGCCATATGGCGCGCGAAATCGTACTAGGCCGGCTGCTCCGGAGTCGGCGTTATGCGCAACCGGCGCTGCGGCTCCTTTCCCGTGCTCCTGGCCGAGAGGGCGTTCTCCGCGACCAGCTGGTGCTGCAGCCTGCGCAGGTAGGCGTTCTGGGGCGAGATCTCGACCGGCCGCAAGGTCGTCTTCACCTGGCGGATGGCGGCCGCGGCCTCGGCCAGCGCGCGGGTCGTCGCCTCGTCCTGCTTCTCGACGCCGTAGATGCGCGACAGCGCGTCCCGCACCTGGCTCACCGAGTTGCTCTTGAGGATGTGAATCGGCAGTCCACGGCTCTCCGCCTGGCGCAGGCTGTCTGGCCGGCGGCGGTAGTGGTTCTTCAAGGTCAGCACCGCGTCGGCGCCGTCCAGGTTGCCCAGCACGCGCACGGGAAGCTCGAGCTCGCGGATCGACTGCTCGACGTGATGGCGGCTCACGCCGTACGGAAAGATGCCGAGCGGCTTCGCGCTCGAGGCCGTCGCGAGCGGCTCCGACGCGACGATCACAGGCAAATCGACGTTGGAGATGACGCGACCGTCTCGCGTGCGGACGCGGATCTTCGGTGTCTGCATTGGACCTCGAAGTGCCGTATCGACGACGTCGGCGAGCGGCACGTGGATCGCCACCCGGTCGCGGTCCTGGATCTCGATCAGGACGTCGAACGTCGGCGGCGCCTTGCGCTCGAGCACCGACTTCTGGGTGCCTCGGCGCCGCGCCTCCTCGTCCGACAGCGTCACGCTCTGGATCCCGCCGAGCAGGTCGTTGAGAGTCGGGTTGACGAGCAGGTTCTCGAGCGTCTGCCCGTGAGCGGTGGCGATTAGCTGCACGCCGCGCTCGGCGATCGTCCGCGCCGCGCCCGCCTCGAGCTCGGTGCCGATCTCGTCGATGACGATGACCTCCGGCATGTGGTTCTCGACCGCCTCGATCATCACCGCGTGCTGCAGCAGGGGCGTCCTCACCTGCATGCGCCGCGCGCGGCCGATGCCTGGGTGCGGTATGTCGCCGTCGCCTCCGATCTCGTTTGACGTGTCGACGATGACGACGCGCTTGCGCAGCTCGTCGGCGAGCAGACGCGCGCACTCGCGGAGCATGGTCGTCTTGCCGATGCCCGGACGGCCGAGCAAGAGGATGCTCTGGCCGCTGACGACGATGTCGCGGATGATCTCGCCAGTGCCGGTGACGGCGCGCCCGACGCGCATGGTCAGGCCGACGATGCGCCCGGATCGGTTGCGGATCGCGGAGACGCGATGCAGGGTGCGCTCGATGCCGGCCCGGTTGTCATCGCCGAACTGGCCCACGTTGTTGGCGACGTGATCGAGGTCAGAGGCGGAGACGGGATGGTCCGCCAGCAGCACCTCGCGGCCGGGGACGCGCGCCTCGGGCTCGCGGCCGAGGTCGAGGACGATCTCCAGCAGCTCGCGAGGGTCGATGCGGTCGTGAAGCGCCCGGGCGAGCTCAGGCGGCAGGGCGCGCGCGAGCAGCTCGACCTCTTCGTCCCAGCGGGGGGCACGGGACGGCTCCCTTTGCGCGCTCATCCGAAGGAGGGCACCAGCCCTTTCTCGCGGACCGGCTTGGATACACGCAGCGCCAGCTCCCTGACCAGAAGGAGCTGCGTCAAGAGCACGCTGAACCCCCGCCCCCGGAGAGCGTCGATCATGTGCGAATCGTAATGACGAAGGCTCGACCAGGCCGGCGCTTCTGAGTCCCCGAGCAGCGAGATTCCAAAGTCCGCGAGCTCCGCGGGCAGCGGACTCTCCGGCAGCGCCATGAACTGGAGGGTGTCGGGCCGCGCGTCACCGCCGCGCTGCATACGCACCCAGCCAACGACCTCGATGCGATCGACGACGTGGCTGCCCGCGGCCTCGCCGGCGTGCAGGGGCTTCCACTCGCGATACGTAGGCGCCTCGAGCTGCGAGACCCCCTGCGGGGTCACCTTGCGGTAGAGCTGGTAGAGCATGCGGTCGTCGCCGCGTTTGCTCGGGCGCAGGCCCAGCGGGTATTCGTCGGAGCGCTGCATTGGCCGTTCGCTGTACAGCACCTGCTCGGTCGCGTACTGGCGAAATCCTGACAGGCGGAACGCGGGCAGGAGCGCGTCGCGGTCGGGCAGGCGGACGAACAGGCGCAGCGCACCGCGCTCGAGCGCCTGGTTGCACAGGTGCTGGACCAGCGCGGGCGCCACCTCGTCGGTGTCGGCCTCGTCGGCGACCTGTAGGTTCAAGACCTGGAGGACCCGCGCGCGGCGCAAGTCCAGCGCAAGCGGCTGGCCCGATGCCTGGATGAAGCCCACGACCTTGCCGCTGTCTTCGGCGACGTAAATCAGCGTGTCCTGAGCGAGCGGCAGGAGCGCCGACAGCGTCGAGCTGAGAAGCGACCACAGGCGCGCGGCGGGGGGCGCGGCCTCGCTGAGCTTGATCTCGGCCGAGCGATGCATCTCCTCGATGCGCGCGAGGTCGAGCAGCCCCGCGCTGCGGATCCTCACGCGTGGTCGCCCGCGAGGCGCACGAACTCGCGGTGGAGGCGGAGATCGCCGCTGAGCTCGGGGTGGAATGAAAGCGCAAGGATGCGGCCCTTGCGGACCGCGACCGGATGGTCGGCGTAGGTGCCGACGACCTGGACGTCGCCGGTCCTCTCGACCAGCGGCGCGCGGATGAACACACCGGGGAACGTCTTGCCGTTCATTCCCTCGATGTGAAGGGGGGCCTCGAAGCTGTCGACCTGGCGGCCGTAGCCATTACGGCGCACGTCGATGTCGAGGAGACCAAGCCCGTGCTGGTCGGCCATCCCGTCGGTGATGTCGCGCGCAAGGACGATCATGCCCGCGCACGTGGCGAGGGTCGCCAGGCCGCGTTCGATCGCGTCGCGCAGCGGCTCGAGCAGGCCGACGCGTTCCATCATCATCGTCATCGTCGTGCTCTCGCCGCCCGGAAGGACGAGGCCGTCGAGGCCGTCGAGGTCCTCGCGCGTGCGCACGAGCCGGGTGCGCGCGCCGACAGCCTCCAGCGCTTTGACATGCTCAGCGAACGCACCCTGCATCGCGAGGACCCCGATGAGGGGTGGGTTTCTGTTGCTACCAGCCCCTGGCAGCGAGCAGCTCTTCCTTCGGGATGGCAGGGATCTCGAGGCCGCGCATCGCCTCGCCCAGCCCCGCGGAGACCTCGGCGATGACCTCGGGCTTGTCGTAGTACGTCGTCGCCGCGACGATCGCCCTGGCACGCTTCAAGGGGTCCTCGGACTTGAAGATGCCGGAGCCGACGAACAGGCCGTCGACGCCGAGCTGCATCATCAGCGCGGCGTCGGCCGGAGTGGCGATGCCGCCGGCGGCGAAGTTGACGACGGGGAGCCTGCCGAGCTTCTGGCATTCCGCCAGCACCTCATCTGGAGCGCCGATTTGCTTGGCCTCGTGCACCAGCTCGGCCTGGTTCATTCCCTGAAGCTTGCGGATGCCGGCGTTGACCGCACGCGCGTGCCGGACGGCCTCGACCACGTTGCCGGTCCCGGCCTCGCCTTTGGTACGGATCATGGCCGCGCCTTCGGCAATGCGCCGCGTGGCCTCGCCGAGGTCGCGGCATCCGCACACGAACGGCACCTTGAACGGGTGCTTGTCGATGTGGTTCTCCTCGTCCGCGGGCGTCAACACCTCGGACTCGTCGATGTAATCGACGCCGAGCGCCTCGAGGACCTGCGCCTCGACGAAGTGCCCGATCCGGCACTTGGCCATGACCGGGATCGTGACCGCGGCCATGATGGACTTGATGAGGTCGGGGTCGGACATCCGGGCGACGCCGCCCTCCTTGCGGATGTCCGCCGGCACCCGCTCCAGGGCCATGACCGCGCACGCCCCCGCCTCCTGGGCGATGCGGGCGTGCTCCGGCGTGACGACGTCCATGATCACGCCGCCTTTGAGCATCTGGGCGAGCCCGGCCTTGAGCTTGAACGAACCCTTCACCGAACCGTTTCCGCTGCGCGCGCCATTGCCTTCGGCCACGTTCGAAAATTCTACGCGGGGCGGCTAGAATCGCGGCCTGGGCCCGGTCCGCAATCGACTCGCTTACCTCCGCCTTGGGGTTGCTGCCCTGGCGCTCCTCGGCGCCGCGTCACCGACACCAGACCTGAGCACGTACCTCGCCCCTGTGTCGAGCGACTGGATCGAGGACAGCCCGGGCCCGGACGTGCTCGATGGGCCGTTCACGGCCCGCGACTACGCCCAGTTCGTCCAGGACTCGGCCACGGAGAGGACCCTCAACAGATACGGATTCGTCGCTGGCTATGCCCGCGCCTGGCAGCAGAAGGTGACCCAGGACTACCTGGTCGAGCGCGTCTTCGAGTTCGACTCGGCGAGCGGTCCCGGCTACACGCTCAACTGGTTCAAGCTCGGAGCTAGGACGAGCAAGAACTTCAAGCGCGACCTCACAGCGCTGCCACAGACCAACTCGTACGCGGTCGAGATGAACTACGAGGGCGGCATCAGGTCGTTCCGCTTCTACTTCGTCAAAGGCGATCTGTTCTTCGCCATCCACCTACAGACGGGCGAGAACAAGGATCTCTCCGACTCGGCGCGTGGCATCGCCCAGACGGAGTTCGACATGGCGCCCGACGCGACCAACGTGGCCGCGACTCCGAGCGCGATCTCCACGACCTCTGCTTGGGTCGTCGGCCTTGCGTCTATCGCCCTTTGCTTTCTGATCGCAACCGTCGTTTTCGTCGCCGTCAGGTCGGCGCGGCGCCAGCCCGCCATGCTGGCGATGGCGACCGGATTCCAGATGTCGCCGGACGGTGCGAGCTGGTGGGACGGTGTGCGGTGGCACGACGCGAGGACCGAGATCCCACCGAACGCCCAACGATCGCCTGACGGCGTGTACTGGTGGGACGGGCGCTCGTGGCGCCGGACGGGCAGTTGAACCTCGCCCAGATCGCGCTGGCGGCGACGCTCGCGCTGGTGCCCACGCTGGGCTCGCAGATCGACCTCAGCGAGGTCCTGGCGCCTCCGCCCACCGCCGACTACAGCCCGGTCAATGAGTCCACGACGCTCGACGGATCCTTCAATTCGCAGCGTTATGCGGCGTGGCTTGCCGGCTCTTCCGGCGACGCGGCCGCCCTCGCGGCAGACTTCGACGCCAACGGGTTCAAGCGCGGGTACGCGCGCTCGTGGGTGACGCTCTCGTCGAAGCCGCGACAGGAGGGCTTCAGCCCGCGCAACTACCTCATCGAGACCGTCGAGGAGTACGCGAGCGACGTGGACGCGCGCTGGCGCTTCGACGGGGTCGTGCGCGGCGTCAGGGACCCGAGTGGCGGTCTCGTACGCGAGATCAAGACGTCGATCGACGGAGCGTTCGGCGCAGAGACCAACGGCGGCAGCAGCTTCTTTGTGATGTTCGCCAAGGGCAACGACGTCTACATCGTGCGGATGGAGACCACGATGGACGACCTGACCACGGCGGTCGTCGCGCAAGGGGAGAGACAGTTCTTTCTCGCGCCGCCGTTCACGATTCCGCCCGCGCAGTGGACGGCGGGGCAGCTTGCCAGCATTCCGACGGCGAGCACATCCCTTCCGGTCTCCACCGCGATAGCCGTGCTCGGCATCACGGCAATTCTCACCGGCGTGGTGATCGTTTTCGTCCGAAGCCGCCGGAGGTCTGCTTAGAGCCTCTCCAGCACCAACGTTCGCTTCGTCGCGTACTCGTGGTCGGACAGTAGACCGTCGCGATGCAGTCGCGTCAGCATGTCCATCTCCTCGAGCACGTCGAGCAGCGGCGCCATAGTCCTGCGCGCAAGGTAAGCGTCCGACGCTGTGCCCGCCTCCTCGCCGCGCGCGTCGAACTCGCGCACGAAGAACAGCGCCTTCACCGCCGAGAACGGGATGCCAAGCTTGCGGATCGGGCTGTCGCTCTGCTCGGCGTGGAGATGAAGCACGACGCCGTAGCGATGGCGCTCGAGCGTGCCGTCCAGATGCCCCCGCAGGACTTCTCCGTCGAGGAAGCGGATCGCGACCTTGCGCGTCGGCGTGTCGGCAAGCTCCTTGTCGCGCTGGAGCTCGACCCACTTCACCGCGGTGAGCGGGATCCATGCGGTCTCGTTGTTCTCGAGGCCGCCGGCATCGTCTACCTCGACCAGAAAGTCGGGCTCGTCGAAATCGAGGTCGCGGGCGACCCCTTCGACCGTCTCATCGTCGAAGAACCGGACGACTATCCGAGCCATTGCATACCTACTGTACTAACCCTCATGTGACTCCACTCCTGCGCTGGTCTTTGAGGCGCCGCCGCCCGATTCGGCGGGCGCACTTGGCGCACGATGCGATGTGGTTGCGAACGGCCTCGGCCTGCGGGCGGCGCAGCTTGGCCGCGAGGTACGGAGCCAGAAGGGGGACCGCCTCCTCGTGGCTGATCGCGCCCTCCCGCTGCGAGGCGAGGTATTCCTCCTTGAAACGGAGGCGCGCGCGGTAGAGCAGCGTCTCGACCGCGCTCTCCGACATCTTCAAGGTGCGGGCGATCTGGCGGTAGCTCATGTCCTGGAGCTCGCGTAGGGTCAGGACGAGCCGGTACTTCTCGGGCAGGCGCTGCGCGACCTGCCACACCTGGCGGCGAGTCTCGTTCGACTCCTGGACGAGCACGGGATCGAAAGCCTTGGCGGTCGACGGCAGGTTCGCCATGAGCTCGTCGTCTTCTTCTTCCGTCGTGCCGTCGGCGCGCAGGTCGCGCTGGCGCCGGCGAAGCTCGTCGTAGCAGAGGTTGCGGGCGACGGTATGGACCCAGCCGCCGAAGTTGAACGTGTCGTCGACCCGGTCCATCATCCGCAGGGCCTTCATGAACGTCTCCTGGGCGATGTCCTCGGCCAGCAGGGCGTCTCCGAGCTTGCGGCGGACGAGGCGGAAGATCGAGGCGACGTACCGGCGGTGGAGCTCCTCGAAGGCGTGGACGTCGCCGGCCCGGTAGGCGCGGACCAGCTCGACGTCGGTCGGCCCGCCGCCCTCCCGGCTGGCTGCCTGCTCCTCTACTTCGCCCATGAATGCCTGCGGCAGGCTACTACGGTGGCCCGCAGGAGCATCCCTTCTGGGTCATTTAGGGCCTGGTCCAGGTCTTGTCCTTCCTCCGTGAGGGTCGCGACCTCGGTGACGCCTGACCTGTACAACGCCTCCCAGCCGGGGCCCTTGCTGCCGGCCACCAGGAGAACCGGCACGCCCGCCTTGCTCGCGCGTCTGGCGACCTCGCCCGGCGCCTTGCCGAAGGCCGTTTGCTCGTCGACCCGACCTTCACCGGTGATCACGAGATCGGACCCTGGCAGCCGGGCGTCGAAGCCGGTGGCCTCCACCACCAGCGGGGCCCCCGGTTCCAGCGTGGCGCCCAGGAAGGCGACGAGGCCCGCTCCCGTGCCCCCCGCGGCGCCGGCTCCGGGCAGGTCGTCGATCCCGACCACCTCGCCGAAGCGCTCGAGGGCGCGGTCGAGCTCATCGACGGTCGCGGGGTCGGCGCCCTTCTGCGGCCCGTAGACGTGGCTCGCGCCATTCGGGCCCGTGAGCGGGTTGGTGACGTCGCACGCCACCCGCACTTTGACCGTGTGCCAGCCCCCATCGAGGCCGGAGGTGTCGACCGTGGCCAGGTCGATCAGCGCGGCGCCTCCTCGAGGCAGGTCGCGGCCCTCGGCGTCGAGCAGCCGCACGCCCAGCGCCTGGGCCATGCCGGCGCCGGCGTCGTTGGTAGCGGAGCCTCCGATCCCGGCGATGATCGTCGCCACGCCCTCCCGGCGCGCGGCATCGAGGAGCTGGCCAAAGCCGAACGTCGAGGTCTTGCGTGGGTCCCGACGCGACGGATCGAGGAGAACGAGGCCGCTCGCGGTGGCAAGCTCGACCACGGCTGTGCGCCCGTCGTCGATCAGGCCGTAACGCGCCTCGACGGAATCGCCGAGCGGCCCCTCGACGGTGGCGGTGCGGAACCCCCCGTGCCTGGCGTCGACCAGGGCCTCGACCGTCCCGTCACCGCCGTCCGCGACCGGGACCCGCACAACTTCGGCGTCGGGGAACACCTCGTGCACGCCGCGTGCGATCGCCTCCGCGGCCTGGGATGCCGTCAGCGTGCCTTTGAAAGCGTTGGGCGCCACCAGAACCTTTTTCACGGGGGAGGCAGGCCTCCCCCGTGGAGCCCCCTCCGTTGCACACAGCGCCTGGATGCGTTTGGACGGGTCACGTCTGGTGACGGCCGGAGTGAATCTGGCCTACAGCCCCACTTCGTCTAATAAACCGGGATCGTCCAGTCCTTGTACTTTGGCGCCTCGCCGCGAACCGCGCCGAAGTAGATGCTCTGCAGCTCCTGCGTGAACTCGCCCACCTTGCCGTTGCCGACGGGTCGCCGGTCGACCTCGATCACCGGCGAGATCTGCGCGCCGGTGCCGCACAGCAGCAGCTCATCGCACGTGTAGAGCTCGGTGCGGTCGATGCTGCGCTCGATTACGGGCATGTTGAGCTCGTCCCGGATCACCTTCATCAGCAGCAGCCGGGTCACGCCCTCGAGGATGTCGTCGGTGACCGGAGGCGTGACGAACGCGCCGTCCTTGACCATGAAAAGGTTTTCCGCCGACCCCTCGGAGACGTGGCCGTCGATCGACAACACGATCGCCTCGTCGAAGCCGTCCTCGACGGCCTCCGACTTGGCGAGCGCCGCTTGCGCGTAAGAACCCGTGATCTTCGCCCGCGCGGGCAGCGACTGGTCCGGCACGCGCCGCCAGCTGCTGACCATGCAGCGGATTCCCGCCTCGATCTCGACATAGTTGCCGAACGGGATGGCGTAGATGAAGAAGTTGCGGTCGAGGTTGTGAAGACGCACGCCGATCTCCTCGCTCGAGGTGTAAAGCAGCGGCCTCACGTAGACGTCGGACTTGAACCCGTTGCGCCGCAGCACCTCGAGCGTGCGGTTGACGAGCTCCTCGGTCGAGTACGGGAGCGTCATGCGCATGACGTTGGCCGAGCGCTTCATCCGCTCGTAGTGCGCCGCCGGCTGAAGGAGGTACAGCTGGCTCTTCTTCGGGTTCCAGTAGGCGCGGATGCCTTCGAACACGGCCGTGCCGTAGTGGAGCGCGTGGGTCATGATGCCGAGCTTGACGTCGTTGTAGCGCGCGAAGTCGTTATCGAAGAACACCCACGTGTTCGGATGGACCGTCGGCTTTCTCACCGCGGCCTTCGCTTTGGCGTCCACACCCATCGAAGTTAAGTGTATTCGGCGGGGAAGCTACGATTTTCGGGACATGAGCCTCTACGGGATCATCGCCGACCTGCGCCGCGAGAACCCGACGCCGGCGGCCATGCAGACGCTGGACATGGTCGTCGCGGAGCTCGGCAAGACACGGGACAACCTGAATGAAGCTGTCGGGAACTTCGAAGGCAAGGCCCTGCCGCCTGGCGGCAAGCCCGTGCTCGACCAGCTTGTCGAGCGGGCGAAGTCGGAGGGCATGTACGACCTCGATTACGGCCCCGACCCGTACGACAAGCCGCCGCCTGAGCCTCTGGACGAAGGCACCGCGGGTATCGGCGCCCTGCTGGCCATCTTCTCGCTGGCGAGCGTCGCGCTGGCCGTGGTCGCAGTCATTGCCGGCTTGCGGGCGATCTTTGGCTGAGTTCTCCTTCGACGTCGTCTCGGAGTTCAACCCGGCGGAGCTGACCAACACCCTCGACCAGGCCCGCCGGGAGGTCGGCACGCGCTTCGACTTCAAGGACACGGCGACCAGCTACGACCACCGCGACGAGCTGATCGTCATCGAGTCCTCGAGCGAGGACCGTGCCCGGGCGGCGCTGCAGGTGCTACGGGAAAAGGCCGCGCGCCGGCAGCTCTCACCCAAGCTGTTCAAGGCTGGTGACCCCAAGACCGTGGGCAAGGGCCGCGGCCAGATCGAGGTCCGGTTGAACGCCGGCATCAACGACGATCTCGCCCGCGACCTCCGCAAGCGGATCCAGAACGTCTCGCCCAAGGTGCAGGTCCGCATCCAGGGCGACCAGCTGCGCGTCGCCGGCAAGGACAAGGACGCTCTTCAGCTGGTCATCAAGTCCCTGCGCGACGCCGAGGACATCCCGGTGCCGCTTCAGTTCACGAACTACCGCTAGGCCCGGCTTCGCATGGTCGTAATTCCCGCCATCGACATCCTCGGAGGGCGCTGCGTGCGCCTGACGCAGGGCAACTACAACGAGCCGACCGTGTATTCGGAAGACCCGGTCGAGATGGCGAAGCGATTCGCCGCCGCGGGCGCAAAGCGGATGCACGTCGTCGACCTCGACGCCGCGCGAGGGTCCGCCAGCAACCGCGAGGTGGTCTCGCGGCTGCTCCGGCAGTCCGACATCCAGGTCCAGGTCGCAGGCGGGGTGCGCAGCGAGGACGCGGTCAAAGCGCTGCTCGACGGCGGCGCGCAGTGGGTCGTGATGGCCACCGCCGCGGTTCGCGACCCGCACCTGTTCGAACGGTGCGCTTTCGGCCACCCGGACAAGGTCCTCGCCGCCCTCGACGTGCGTGACGAGAAGGCCGCCGTAAGCGGATGGCTGGACACCGATCCGGTCACGTTGAAGGCGCTCGTCGGCCGCTGGTCGGACCTGCCGCTCGCGGGCGTGATCCTCACGTGCATCGACCGCGACGGCACGCTGTCCGGACCCGACCTCGATACGCTCGGGAGAGTGCGCAAGATGACCAGGCACCACGTGCAGTACTCGGGCGGCGTGGCATCGCTGGACCACATCCGTCGGGTGGCGGCCGCGGGCGCGGAGGCGGTGATCCTGGGCAAGGCGCTGTACGAGGGCAAGATCACACTGGACCAAGCCCTGGCGACATGAGGCGCCTGGCGCTGGTCGCGGCGGCGCTGGTGCTCGTCGCGTGCGGTGGGCGCGATACCCCCGACGACCAGGGCCTGCACAGCGACATCCAGCAAAACCTCGGCGGCGCCGAGGTCACGTTTGACGCCACGATTCTGATCGAGCCGGCGGACAGCGGAGGCCATGAGCGATTCGAGGTTCGAGTCCCCACCGGCGAGATGCTCGAGGTGGACCACAACATAACGCTCGCGCAGGAGGTGCCGGCGCACAAGGGCGACGGGCTTGTGATCCACGGCCAGCTGTACATCGATCCGGGTCCCCGTTACGGGGTGCACTGCACGCATGCGCAAACGTCGAGCGGCTGCCCCAATCCGGGGTGGATCGAGTACAAAAACAACTATTACGAATGAGCAGGCAAAAAGGATGGCGTGTCTCTTTCGCTCGCAACCTCTTCGCCGGTGACTACAGCCCGATCGAACGATTCCGTCGCGTCGCCGCCAATCTCGCGCGGCGCTCACCGAGCCACGTCTGCTGCGGGAACTACGGCGACCCGGGCTGTTGAATGACGAAAGAGGAGGCCCGTGCGGCCGGTTTGATCAAGTAGTCGTGGTGAAGCTGAAGGCCCGATTCACTCGGGCCGTCTCCCAGCATGTACAACCAAGCGCCTGCCAATCGTGGACAGTGGAAAGAGGGGGCCCGCGGGGGAGGCCCGCCTCCCCCGCGCTCAGGCCCGTGCGGCCGGTTTGATCAAATAACCCGATGAAGGCGGTTGTCTTCGAGCGCAACGGCGGGCCTGAGGTGCTGGAGTTCAAGGACGTCCCCGAGCCGTCGCCCCAAGACGCTGAGGTTCTGGTCGACGTCAAAGCTGTCGGGGTGAACTTCCGCGACGTCTACGAGCGCGAGGGCCACGGCTACGGCCAGAAGCCACCGGCGATCATCGGCGTCGAAGGGGCCGGCGTCGTGGCCGGCGCCTCGGAGCGAGTCGCCTGGATCGACGTTCCCCGTAGCTACGCCGAACGGGTGGCCGCGAGACGGGACAAGTTGGTGCCGATTCCGGATGGCGTCGACTTCGAAGTTGCCGCGGCGGTGCTCCTGCAGGGAATCACCGCATACCTGCTGGCCCACGATTCATACCCCATTCAGAAGGGCGACTGGGTGATCGCGCACGCGGGCGCCGGCGGCGTCGGCCGCCTCCTCATCCAGGTCGCGAAGTCGCTGGGCGGTCGCGTGATCGCCACGACCTCGACCCAGGACAAGGCGCGGCTGGCGCGCGAGGCCGGCGCCGACGAGGTGCTTGGCTACGAAGGTTTCGCCGAAAGGGCGCGCGAGATCACCGGCGGTGAGGGCGTGGCCGCGGTGTACGACGGCGTCGGCAGGACCACGTTCTACGAAGGCCTGAGGGCGATCCGACCGTTTGGACACATGATCCTGTACGGCGCCGCCAGCGGACAGCCCGACCCGCTGCCTGTGCAGTCGCTGGCGCCGCTCGGGTCGCTGTACGTGCAGCGGCCGACGATTCAGACCTATACGCGGACGCCAGAGCTGCTGGGCGAGCGCGCGGCCGCCGTGTTCGAGCTGGTCAAGCGCGGCGCGCTTGACGTTCGCATCGGCGCGCGCCACCCGCTGCGTGAGGCGCGGCAGGCGCACATCGACCTGCAGGCGCGCAAGACGACGGGAAAGATCCTGCTCTTTCCCTAGGCCTTCTTGCGCGAAGGCTTGCGCGCGACCGTCACCGCGTTAGCCTGCGCGACCGGGCGGACGACGATCTCATCGACGTCGACATGCGGCGGCCGGGTGACCGCGAAGACGACGCAGTCGGCGACATCCTCGGCGGTGAGCGGCTTGATCCCTTCGTACACGGCCTTCGCGGCCTTGCGGTCGCCGTGAAAACGGACGACGCTGAACTCCGTCTCGACAAGGCCGGGAGCGACCTCGGTGATCCTGATCGGCTCGCCGTTCAGCTCGAGGCGCAGCGTCCTCGTGATGGCGCGCACGGCGTGCTTGACGGCCGTGTAGCCCGCGCCGCCTTTGTACGTCTCGAAGCCTGCGATCGAACCGATGTTGACGATGTGTCCGTGCTTCGCCTTGCGCAGCAGCGGCAGGCACGCACGCGTCATCCACATGAGGCCGAGCACGTTGGTCTTCCACATGCCGATCCACTCATCGTCCTTCGCGTCCGCCACTGGGTTGAGTCCGAGCGCGCCGCCCGCATTGTTGACGAGCACGTCGATGCGCCCGAAGCGCCTGGCGATCTGGTTGACGAAATCATTGACGCTGTCTTCGTCCGTGACGTCGAGCCGCAGCGCGAGTCCGTCCTCGCCCGCCACGCGCTCCAATCGCTCTACGCGGCGCGCGCCGGCGACGATCTGATAACCGTGCCGCCCAAGCGCGATCGCGGTCGCTGCGCCAATGCCCGAAGACGCGCCGGTGACGACTGCGATTGGATTCACGACGTTGTCCGCCGCCCAAGCGTAACCTAGGGAAAAATGCTGGACGCGATCGTGGCGGTCGTGGTTGTGATTCTCCTCACGACCGGCGTGCTGATCATGGTCGGTCCCCGCAACGCGATGCGCAGGATTCGCTCGCTCCGCCGGCCGAAGGGCATCGCCGCGATGTTTCAACCCCGGCCGGTGCGCGAGGTCGCTTCGCGCGTGGTCAACCCGAAGACCCAGCGCGTGCTCGTGGCCGCGGCTCGACTTGCCCAGTGGCTGCGCACCCATGGCCAGGACGACGCGGCAAGGGACATTCGAACGTCGGCCGCGCGCATGACCGGAAACGAACCGGCCGGCCTGTACGCGCTGCAGACCACCCTGCGCCGGGTGCGTGTCGTCAACATCACCGACAGCGCGGCGCAGGAACGGCTGCGCGCGCTCGTAAGCGAGCTGCAGTCGGCCGTCCAGGACCGCTTCGAGCAGCTCGAGCTGCTTCCCTTCAAGCGACCCTGAACGACCGGCGGCGGATCAGCTCAGGGTCGCCGTTCGAGAAGACGATCGGCTTCTGCCGCGCCTTGCGCACCGGCGATCGCGTGCTCGTGTCCGGCACCGCGCCTGTCTGGCCTGACGGATCGGTCGACCCGGATCCGTATGTCCAGGCGAAGCGCTGCTTTGAGATCATCGCTGTCGCGCTGGACGAGGCCGGCGCGTCGGTCGGCCAGGTGGTGCGGACGCGGATGTTCATCACGGACGCCGCGTACGGAGAGGCAGTCGGACGCGCGCACGGCGAGGTGATGGGCAACGCGAGGCCCACGGCGACGATGGTCGTGGTCAAGGCGCTGCTGGACGAGCGATGGAAGGTCGAGATCGAGGCCGAGGCGGTTACCTCTTAGGTTGCGGGCCCTTCCCTGACTCGACGTAGCGCTTGAGCCTTTCCATGTTCTTTCGGATGCCGGCCGCGTACTGCGGTCCGAGGACGCCGGATGCGAATCGGAGAAGTCCTGTCAGCTCAAAGTCCATGTCGTAGACCAGGTGCGTGCTGCCGCCCTTGCGCTGCGTGTAGGTGTATGCCCACGTCCCTTTGAGCGGCCCTTTGAGGAACCTGCCCGCGCACCTCTTCGGCCTGTTGAAGACGTCCTGCTTGACCTCGAGCGTGACCTTCTGGCCGCCGATGTCAAGGTGATAACGGTAGCGCGTGCCTCTGCCCGGCGGGCCGTCGTCCAGCTTCTCGACCCTGTCGAGATTTGTCGACCATTTGGGAGCGTTCTTGACGTCTTCTGCGACGGCCGCCCACACGCGCTCCGCCGGCGCGTCGATGTCGACCGCCTCGTGGATCTTCGCCACACTGGGATGATCGCATCAAGTGGCTGAGATACCTCAGGCGCGCACGTTGGGCGCGCTCCGTCACCGCAACTACCGGCTTTTCTTTGTCGGCCAGATCATCTCCACCGTCGGCACGTGGATGCAGAGCGTGGCGATGCCATGGCTCGCCCTCGAGCTGACCCACAGCGGCCTCCTGGTCGGCCTCGTGCTCGCCGCCCAGTTCACACCCGTGCTGGTCGGCAGCCAGTTCGGCGGTGTCATCGCCGACCGCTTCCCCAAGCGGCGCGTGCTGCTGGCCACGCAGGCGGCGTTCATGGTGCCGTCCTTCGCCCTGTTCGCGGTCAGCGCGAGCGGCCACGCCCAGTACTGGATGGTGATCCTCGCCGCCGTCGCGACGGGCTGCATCACCATGCTGGACCTCCCGGCGCGGCAGTCCTTCACCGTCGAGATGGTCGGCAAACGCGACCTCACGAACGCGATCGCCCTCAACTCGTCGGTGTTCAACGGCGCTGCGGTGATAGGGCCCTCGGTCGCCGGAATCGTGATCGCCGTCGCGGGCGTGCCGCTTTGCTTCCTCGCCAACTCCGTCAGCTACCTCGCGGCGGTTATCGCCTTGCTGCTGATGCGCGACCTGCCCGACGTCGCGCGCGGGCACCACGAGCAGCACTGGCTCGCGCGCCTCACCGAGGGCGCCGCGTACGCGCGGCGGGAGCCGGTCGTCGGGATGCTCCTCATCGCGGTCGCCGTTTTCTCGCTCTTCGCGATGAACCGGCAGACCATCCTTCCTTTGTTCGCCGACCAGGTGCTCCGCGCCGGGCCGCAGGGCTTCGGCTTTCTCCTCGGGGCGCAGGGCTTCGGTGCGCTGCTGGGCGCCCTGACGCTGGCCCTGTTCCCGAAGCTGGGTGCGGATCCGCGCCGCCAGCTGTGGATGGCCGGGCTCTGGGTCGCGGCGCTGCTGGAGTTTCCCTCTCGCGCGTCCTGGTCCTGTCCCTGGTCGCGCTGTGCGTGGCGGGTTACTGCCAGATCTCGTTCCTCGCCACGACCAACAGCCGCATCCAGACCATCGCGCCCGACCACCTGCGCGGGCGCGTGATCGCGCTCTACGCGCAGGCGCTGGCCGGAGTCGCACCGCTCGGCAACCTGTTCGCCGGTGGCGTGGCCACGCTGCTGGGAGCGCCGTGGGCGATGGCTATCGGAGCGTCGATCGCGGGGCTGGTGGTGCTGGCGATGGCGCTGATTCGTCCGGAGACGTTCGGTCAGCCGAGAAAGACTTCCAGCAGCGAGGCGACCGCGAGCGCCGGGACCAGCCAGCGCAGCGCGCGCACGTAGTCCGCGAACGCGGCCAGCACCCTCGCGCTCCACCCGCCGCGCTCGTCCATGTGGATCGCCGCCGCGCCGATCTGGATGGCGAGCCCGCCGGCGATGATCGCTGCAGGTATCTCGACGAAGCCGTTGGGGACGATCCCGCTCAGCGCGAAGGACCACGACGTCAGGGCGGCCACGAAGCCGAGGATGAACCCGGGCGCGAAGGTGAGGAGGAATCCGCTCAGTCCCGCGGTGAGGACGGCGAGCGCCGCGACCAGGATGAATGCGAGCACGTTGTGGCTGAAGATCGCCAGCGCGTCGGAGATCGCTCCCCCGCCCCCGGCCGACCGCACCAGGCTGGTCAGGACCGGCTTGACGACATTGGCGGGGATGGCGCCGGTCGAGCCGGCGAGGTAGCCGGCGAGTGCGCCGATCGGAAAGCCGGCGGCCGCGATGAGCATCGGCACGCGGCGGTTCCAGACCAGGCGCACGAAATCAGGGCGGCGGTCGAAGCTCGCTCGCACCGCGCCGAGCGCGCGGCGCAGGGGGTGTCGAAGCCCGACGTCGCGCGCTAGCAGCGCCTCGCGCGAGAAGCCTGCCAGGCCCATGCGCAGGAACACCACCGCGACAACCGCCATGAGAAGCGCGAAGCCCCAGAGGAACTCGGCACGGCCGACCAGGATGAGGGCCGCCTCGACCTGGAGGACGACCGACATCGGCAGGATGATGAACGAGGCCATGACGTTGGCCGCGCGCATCGTGCGCGCGTTCAGGCTGATGATCACGGCGCCCGCGACCATCGCGGCGACCTGGCAGATCGTGGACAGCGCGAGCGCGAGCAGGATGGCGAGCGGAAAGTAGCCGAGCCCGGGGAACGTGACCAGGCAGTAGACGATCAGGCCGCCGTAGCACAGGGTCAGCGAGACTCCAAGCACCGCCGCGACCTTGCCCGCGTAGATCTCCGCCTCGCGCAGCGGGGTCGAGAGGAGCACCTCAAGCGTCGTGCGTTCGCGTTCGCCGACGAACGACTCGAGGGCGAGCACGAGGGAGAAGCTCGCGGGGATGAAGACGACGAAGAACGCACCGACCAGTGAGAGGCGGTTCACCACGGCGGTGCCGCCGCCGAACGCGGCGAGCGCGCGCACGCCGGAGCCCGAGGCGAGCGGGATGGCAAGCGTCAGCGCGACCATGGCCGCGATCAGGCGCAGCTCGCTCGTCGCGTCGCGGAGGTCGCGCCGCGCTACCAGCCCCGCCTTACGCCGATCGAGTTTCAGCCAGGTCATGGTGGTTGCCCACGATCGCGAGGTAGATGTCCTGCAGGGTCGGAAGCTCGATCACTTCCTGGCGCGGCTTCAAGCCCGAGCGGCGGCGCAGCTCGACCAGGCTGCCGATGGCAAGGGCAAGACCAGCGGACATGATCCCGACGTCGCCGGCAAGCGTTTCGGCCTCGTCCATGCTGTGGGTGCAGATCACCAGCGCGCAGCCTTCCTTCTGCAGGTCCTTGAGATACGTCCAGGCCCGCCGGGCGCTGTCGGGGTCGAGCGCGGAGGTGGGCTCGTCGGCCAGGACCAGGCGCGGGCGGTGGAGGGTGGCGCGGATGAGAGCGACCTTCTGGCGCATGCCCTTCGAGTAGGTGCCGAGCCAGCGGTCGCCCGCGTCGGTGAGCTCGAAGAGCTCGAGGAGGTCGTCTATTCGTCGCTTGCGCAGCCCAGGCTCCAGGTCGTAGACCGCGCCGAAGTAGTCGAGGTAGGCGCGGGCTGACATGCGCTCGTACAGCCCTGGCACCTCGGGCATCAGCCCGACCTTCGCGCGGACCGCGGCCGGATCGTCGGCGGCGTCGATCCCGTCGACCCTGACCGAGCCGGCCGTCGGCAGCAAGACCCCCGCCATGCAGCGCAGCGCAGTCGTCTTGCCGGCACCGTTGCGTCCGAGCAGGACCAGGCAATCGCCCTCCCCGACGCGGACGGTCAGGTCGCGGAGGGCAAGCACGTCGCCGTAGCGCTTGGCAAGACCTTCAACCTCGAGCACGGCTAGTGGATTGTGACGGGCTACCTCGCCGAAGTTGGCGGTTTTGGCGTCGGGAAGATCGGCGTGAGGGCCGGCCCATAGCCCCGGAACGAGCGGCTGCCGGACCACAGGATGCCGCCGAGCGAAAGAGCAAACGCAAGCCCGCCGGCCAGCAGGACGCCATAGGCCGGCGCACCAAAGCCCGCCGCCGCCAGTCCCGCGATGGCGGCGCCTACCGCCGAGACGATCACCCCAGCATCCCGGGAAGAGTGACGAAACCGTGGAACACGGTGCCCAGCGCGGAGGCGTTGGACGGCTCGAGGCCGAGCGTCTTGAGAGCTCCACTCAGGTCGTCGTGCGGGCTGGTTATGAAGTTCGCCTCGAGCTCAGGATGGAGCTCCAGGTAAGCGTGGCGCAGCCGGTTCATGCCGACGACCCACATGTAGTCGTCGCGGTTGAGCATCAGAAGGCGCCTCACCGTCGCAACACCGACAAAGAACACCACGAAGAGCATGAATATCGCGATCGAGACGAACGTCGGACCGAAGTGAGCAGCCTGGGCGATCAGGGCCAGAGCGATGACGGCGCCGGAGAGGATGGCCAGGAACATGTTCACGCGGCCGAGCGACTCCTGGTACGTCAGGGCCCGCGTCGCAAGCAGGCTCCAGTGCTCGGTGGCGAGGATCTGGATCGCCTCTGAGTCTTTCCGCGCGGGCGGCATTTCAGCAGACATCTAGTCCCGAGGAAGATACCGAGGCAGGTCGGCCAGCGAGCCGAAGCCACGCGTTTCGAGAAATGCGGCGATGCCGTCGTGCACCTCCGCGATCGCCCGCGGGTTGACGAAGGTCGCCGTCCCGACCTGGACGGCGACGCAGCCGGCGACGAGAAACTCCAGCGCGTCCTCGGCGCGGGAGATGCCGCCGATCCCGATCACGGGGATGTGGACCGCGCGCGCGGCCTGGTGCGCGAGGTGCACGGCAAGCGGCCGGATCGCCGGGCCCGAAAGCCCGCCCGTGCGAAAGCTCAGGCGCGGCTTGTAGGAGTTGAGGTCGACCGACATGCCGACGAATGTGTTGATCGCGCACAGCGCGTCGGCCCCGGCCGACTCGACCGCCCGCGCGATGACCCCGATGTCGCCGACCATGGGCGTCAGCTTCACCCACACCGGCAGCTTCGTTCGCTTGCGCACAGCCTCGGTCACGGCCGCAGCCGCGCGCGGGTCGTTGCCGAAGTAGAGCCCGCCCTGCTCGACATTGGGGCAGGAGATGTTGATCTCGAAACCGGCAATGCCCGGGACCCCGTCCAGCCGGGCCGCAAGCTCGCCGTACTCCGACGCCGACTCGCCGTTGATGTTCACCAGGACCGGGAAATCCCAGGTCGCCCACTGCGGGGCGTAGTCGCGCACCAGGCCTTCGGCGCCTGGGCCCTGCAGGCCGATAGCGTTGAGCATCCCGCTCGGCGTCTCCGCGATGCGCGGCGGCGCGGTGCCTTCGCGGGCGCGCACGAAGATGCCCTTCGAGACCATCCCCCCGAGCGCGCGGCGCTCGAGCAGCGGCATCTCGGTGCCGTAGCCGAAGGTCCCCGAGGCGGCCAGCACGGGTCCTCGCAAATGCAGGCCCCCGGCTGCCACCGACATGTCCACGGTCATGCGCTGTACGCCAGGTGCGTCGGGAGCATCGACCAGTTGACGTCGGCGGCGCGGTAGACAGGCCCTTCTTTGCACGCGCGGTCGTAGCCGCCGCGTTTGAGCGGCACGGCGCAGCCCAGGCAGACGCCCGTGCCGCAGCCCATGTAGGTCTCGACGGCGACCTGGGCTTCAGGCCAGCGGTCCGCCACCGCCGCGAGCATCCGGTTGGGGCCGCACGCGAGGACCAGATCGGCTTGGGGCGCGGCCGCGACCGCCGTGCCCTGAATGCCGCGGGACCCGTCGTCGGTCGCCCAGATGACCTCGTCACCGTCGGTCTCGGCGCACAGCTCGCCGGCGGTACGCGCTCCGTGCACCCAGGTCACCCGCGCGCCCGCGGCACGCGCGTCGCGGGCCGCCAGCGGCATCGGCGCGACGCCCAGGCCGCCGCTGATCAAGAGGACTGCGCCCTGCGCGCGCCCGGCGAGCGCATGCGATCCCTTGATCTCGAAGCCGCGGCCCAACGGCCCCAGGCAGCTGACCCGGTCGCCGAGCTCCATCGCCAGCAGCTGCGCCGTCCCGACCCCGACCGCCTTCAAGACGACCTCGATGACGTCGCCGTCCGCGCGATAGACCGAGAACGGCCGTCGGAGCAGCGGACCGCCCGCCCAGCCCAGGTTGACGAACTGACCCGCCCGGACCGACTCGGCGACCTCGGGCGCGCGCATGCCGATGACGAACATCCCGCGCGCGACCTGGCGGCGGCCCGTTATCGGCGCGTCAACGAGGAACAACAGCGCCCCGCCATTCGTCGATCGTCCGCACCTCCATCTGCTCGCGCGCGTAGACCGCCGATTCCAGAAGCGCGGCCGCGGTGTCGAGGGAGGTCAGACACGGGATGCGGCGTTCGACCGCGGCCCGCCGGATCTCAAAGCCGTCCTTGACGACCGGGTTGCCCTCGCCCGGGTCCTCGTAGATGTTCGACATGGTGTTGATCACGAGCTGAACCTCGCCGCGGACGATGACGTCGATGACGGTCGGGCTCTCCTCGCCGATCTTCGCCACCACGCGCGGAGAGAATCCCGCCGCTCGCAGCGCGCGAGCCGTGCCCTCGGTGGCGACGAGCTTGCATCCGAGCTGGATCAGGCGCGAGACGATCGGGAAGAGCTCCGGCTTGTCCGCGTCGGCGATGGTCAACAGCGCGGAGCTACCGCGCTCCACCTGCACGCCCGACGCGAGGAAGGCCTTGCGCAGCGCCTCGTTCAGCGTGCGGGCGATGCCGATCGCCTCGCCCGTCGACTTCATCTCCGGACCGAGGTAGGAATCGACCTTCGCGAGCTTGTTCATCGAGAACACCGGAGCCTTCACCGCCACCAGGTCCTGTCGCGGCACGAGGCCGGTCTTCCATCCGAGGTCGGACAGTGTCTCGCCGAGCATGACCCGCGTCGCGAGCTTCACGATCGGGACGCCGGTGACCTTCGAGAGGAAGGGCACCGTTCGCGACGCCCGCGGGTTGACCTCGAGCACGTAGACGCGGCCGCGGTGGACGACGTACTGGACGTTCACCAGCCCGCGCAGGCGCAGGTGCCGGGCGATGCGGACGGTGTACTCGACGATCTGGTCGATCTCCCCGCGCTCGAGGCCGGGAGCCGGATAGACCGCGTAGGAGTCCCCGGAGTGCACACCCGCGCGCTCGACGTGCTGCATGACGCCGGGGATGACGACCGTCTCGCCGTCGCTGATCGCGTCGACCTCGACCTCCGTGCCCTGCAGGTACTTGTCGACGAGCACCTGGCCGCGCGGCATCGCGCCGATGGCCCACACCATGTATCGGCGCAGCTCGTCGCGGTTGCGCACGATCTCCATGGCGCGGCCGCCGAGCACGTAGGAGGGACGCACGAGCACCGGGTAGCCGCAGCGCTCAGCGATCTCCTCCGCCTCCTCAACGGTGGTCGTCGTCCCGCCCATCGGCTGCGGCACTCCGATCGCGTCGAGCGAGCGAGCGAAGGCGCGGCGGTCCTCGGCGAGGTCGATCGCCTCCACGCTCGAGCCGAGGATCGTGACCTGGTGCTCGTCGAGCGGCTGGGCGAGGTTGATCGCCGTCTGGCCGCCGAACTGGACGAGCGCGCCGCTCGCCTCCTCGGCGCGCGCCACGTGCAGCGCGCCGTCGAGGTCGAGGGGTTCGAAATACAGCCGGTCGGAGGTGTCGAAGTCGGTCGATACCGTCTCGGGGTTGGAGTTGACCATCACGGCGCGCACGCCGGCCTCGCGCAGCGCCCAGGCGGCGTGGACGGAGCAGTAGTCGAACTCGATGCCCTGGCCGATCCGGATCGGCCCCGAGCCCACGACCTCCACGGTGCGGCCATCGAGCGCACGAGCCTCGTCCTCCTCTTCCCAGCACGAGTAGTAGTACGGCGTGGCGGCCTCGAACTCGCCCGCGCAGGTGTCGACGAGCTTGTACGTGGGGGAGGAGGGATCGACCGCCTCGCCGCGCAGGGACGCGATCATCGCGTCCGAGAAACCCGCGCGCCGCAGCTCGCGCAGATCGCCCTCCACCTCGAGCCGAGTGATGGTGGCCATTCGGTCGATGAACCATCGGTCGATCCCGCTCCGGTCGGCGAGCGATTGCGGATCGGCGCCCTTGCGCAGGGCGCTCAGCAGCGCGAACAATCGGCGGTCGTTGGGCTGGTCGATGCCATCTTGGCCGAGCTCCTGGGCAAGCTCTGACTCCGTGGGGGGCTTCTGCTCCAGCGACCGCACCGCCTTCATCAGCGCCGCCTCGAAGGTGCGCTCCAGCGCCATGACCTCGCCGGTCGAGGCCATCTGCGTGCCCAGCCTCCGGTCGCCCGCGGGGAACTTGTCGAACGGCCAGCGCGGGATCTTGACCACGCAGTAGTCGAGCGCCGGCTCGAAGGCCGCGAACGTGCGGCCGGTGATCTCGTTGCGGATCTCCTCCAGCCGCCGGCCCACCGCGACCTTCGCCGCCACGCGCGCGATCGGATAGCCGGTCGCCTTCGACGCGAGCGCCGAGGAGCGGCTCACGCGCGGATTGACCTCGATGACGTAGTACTGCGAGCTCTTCGGCGGAGGGGGCGCGGCCGCTTCAGGGCTTTGCCCGGCGGCCGCATCGGGGGGGTCTCCCCCCCGCGGGTTAAGGGCGAACTGGACGTTGCACCCGCCCTCGATGCCGAGCGCGCGGATGATGCGGATCGCCGACGAGCGCAGCATCTGGTGGTCGCGGTCGCTGAGCGTCTGCGCCGGAGCGACCACGATCGAGTCGCCAGTGTGCACGCCCATGGGGTCGAGGTTTTCCATGTTGCAGACCGTGATGCACGTGTCCGCGCCATCGCGCATCACCTCGTACTCGATCTCCTTCCAGCCCCACAGCGACCGCTCGACGAGGACCTGGTGAATCGGCGAGGCGGCCAGGCCGCCGATCGCGACCCGCTCGAGGTCTTGCTCGGTGGTCACGAATCCGCCGCCCGTGCCGCCGAGCGTGTAGGCGGGGCGGATGACCAGCGGAAGTCCCGACGCGGCGGCGAACTCCTTCACCTCGGCCGGCGACTCGCATACGCGCGAGACGGGCACCGGCTCGTCGATGTCCTCGAGCATCTGCTTGAAGGCCTGCCGGTCCTCGGCCTTGCGGATGGTCGCGATGGTCGCGCCGAGCAGCCGCACGCCGTGACGCTCGAGCACGCCGGCGTTGGCGAGGTCGGTGGCGAGGTTCAAGCCGGTCTGGCCGCCCAGGGTTGGCAGCAGCGCGTCGGGCCGTTCGCGCTCGATGACCTTCTCGACCGCCTCGACCGTGAGCGGCTCGAGGTACACGCGGTCGGCGACCTCCTCGTCGGTCATGATCGTGGCGGGGTTGGAGTTCACGAGCACGGTCTCGATGCCTTCCTCGCGCAGCGCCTTGCACGCCTGCGTGCCCGCGTAGTCGAACTCGGCCGCCTGGCCGATGACGATTGGGCCCGAGCCCAGGATCAGGACCTTCCGCGGCCGCGGCAGCTCTTTCATCCCCGCAACCGCGCGGACGGCCGGCGCGCGCTCGCGCACCATCTCGAGGAAACGGTCGTAGAGGTGCTGGTTGTCCTGCGGCCCGGGGCAGCCCTCCGGGTGGTACTGGACGCTGAAGGCCGGCAGCTTGCGGTGGCCGAGCCCCTCGACCGAGCCGTCGTTCAGGTTCCGCTGCGAGACGTAGAAGTCCCCGGCCGGGATCGAGGCGGCGTCAACCTGGAACTCGTGGTTCTGGCTCGTGATGTGGACGCGGCCGGTGTCGAGGTCCTTCACCGGATGGTTGGCGCCGTGGTGGCCGTACGGGAGCCTCGAGGTGGTCGCGCCGGCAGCGCGGCCGAGGACCTGGTGGCCGAGGCAGATGCCGAACATCGGGATCCGGCCCAGCGCCTGGCGCGCCAGCTCGACCGGTCCGTCGAGCACCGCGGGGTCACCTGGGCCGTTCGACAGCACGAGCCCGTCGGCGCCCGAGGACTCGACCTCGGCCCACGTCGCGGTATGCGGCAGAACGACGACGCGGGCGCCGCGCTCTCGGAGCGAGCGGAGGATGTTGGACTTGACGCCGTAGTCGACGACCGCGATGAGCAGGCCCTCCCCATCGCTCCGATTTCGCATCCGCAGCTCGACCGGCAGCGGGTCGAGCCATTCCTCGGACCTGGTGCGCGACGTCTCCGCGACCAGGTCTTGCTCGGCGAGCGGCGTCACGCCCTGTGCGGCGATCGCTAGCTCGGCAAGGCGCGCCTTCGTGGGCGCCGTGTCCTCGTGGACGAGCACGGCACGCTGCGTGCCGTGCAGCCGGATGTGCCGCGTCAGGGCGCGCGTGTCGATCTCCGCGATGCCGGGAACTTTCCACCGCCGCAGGTAACCGTCCAGCGACCCCTCGCTCGAGTGGTGGCTCGGCGATGGGCAGGCCCAGCGCACTACGAGCGCTCGCGCCCACGGCCGCGCCGACTCTGCGTCCGCGTCGCGTACTCCGTAGTTGCCCTGCAGGGGATAGGTCATGCAGACCATCTGGCCCGCGTACGAGGGGTCGGTGAGCACCTCCTGGTAGCCGGTCATCGCGGTGTTGAAGACGACCTCGCCCTCGCCGGCGACGTCCGCGCCCAGCGGCACGCCCACGAAGGCGCGACCGTCCTCGAGCACGAGCGCCGCGAATTGCTTGTCAGCCGGCAACGATCACCGCCTGGTCGACGCCGTCCTGCTCCTCCACCAGCACCTCGATGCGCTCGGAGTCGGCGGTGGGCACGTTCTTGCCGACGTAGTCGGGGCGGATCGGAAGCTCGCGGTGGCCTCGATCGACGAGCACGGCGAGCTGGATCGCGCGCGGCCGCCCGAAATCCATCACGGCGTCCATCGCCGCGCGGGCGGTGCGTCCGTGGTGAATGACGTCGTCGACGAGGACGACGACCTTGCCCCTGACGTCGGGCATGTTGCTGGTCGGATGCCGGTGCGATGCGGGCCGGGTCTCGAGGTCGTCGCGGTGCAGCGTGACGTCGAGCCGGCCGCACGGCACGCGCGTGTGCTCGAGCTCGGTCAGCGTGCTCGCGAGCCGCTCGGCCAGCACGTCGCCCTTGCTGACGATCCCCACGAGCACCACGTCGGCAACTCCGCGGTTGCGCTCGATGATCTCGTGGGCGATGCGCGAGAGAGAGCGGCGGATCTGGTCGGCGTCCATCACCGTCGCCTTCAGGGTGACGCTCATGACAGCAACCGGTCGAGCAGAGCCATGCGGATGTGGAGTCCGTTGCGCGCCTGGCGGAAATATGCCGCCCGCTCGTCGTCGTCGACCTCGGGCGCGATCTCGTCCACGCGCGGCAGAGGATGCATGAGGATCGCGTACTTGCGCATGCGCGCCATCGCCTGCTTGTCGATGCGGTAGACGCCCTTCACCGCGTTGTATGCGTCGGGGTCGGTGAAGCGCTCCTTCTGGATGCGCGTCATGTAGAGCACGTCGACCTCCGGCAGGACCGCATCGAGTTCCTGGGTCTCGACCCACGGCACGTGGTGCTCGTCGAGATGAGCCTTCAGGTCGGCCCGCATTGCAACCTGGGGCGGAGCGACAAACCAGATCTTGATGTCCTTGAACTTGCTCAGCAGGTACGTGAGCGAGCGCACGGTGCGCCCGTTGGCGAGGTCGCCCACCATCGCCACCCGAACGCCGTCGATGCGCCCGAGCTCGTCGCGGATCGTGTACAGGTCGAGGAGCGCCTGCGTCGGGTGCTGGCCCGGCCCGTCGCCGGCGTTGATGATGGGGACGCCGCTCACCGCCGCAGCGCGCTTGGCGGCGCCTTCCTCGTTGTGGCGCAGGACGATCACGTCGGCGTAGCCGCTGACGATGCGGATCGTGTCCTCGAGCGTCTCGCCTTTCGCCGCCGACGAGAACTCGCGCGCGTTGTCGGTCCCCATCGTGGCGCCGCCAAGGCGCAGCATCGCAGCCTCGAAGGAGAGGCGGGTGCGCGTCGACGGCTCGTAGAACAGCGCCGCCATCACCTGGCCCGCGAGGCGGCCGATGAAATGGTGCGGCTCGCGCTTGATCTCGTCCGCGCGCGCGATCAGGTCTTCGAGCAGAGAACGAGAGAACTGCTGACTCTCGATCACATGTGTGAGCCGCGACGTGACGGCCATCAAAAAATCTCCTTCCCTGGCTCTCTGGCCAGGACTTAAAGGCGAGCCTTCGGCAGTTTACCGTAAGTTAGTCAGCCGCATGAACAAGCGCCCTGGGCACGTCACCGTCACCACCGAGGTCGGCTACTGCAACTTCTGCCAGCGCACGCGCAACCTGCGCCGCGAGGATCACCAGCTCGGCCAGCTCGTGCGCACGATCGTCGCCTGCGAGACCTGCCACCGCACGCTTTCGAGCACGATCGGCGTGGCCCCGCCGCCGGAACCGGAGCCGGTCAAGGAGGAAGCGCCGGTGATCGAGGCTGCGGCCGCGGTCGTGGACAAGCCGCAGCCCACGCGAGCGCCCGCGAAGCGCAAGCCGGCCGCCGCGGCGAAAGCCAGGCCCGCCGCGGCAGCAAAGGCCAAGCCCGCCGCGGCAGCAAAGGCCAAGCCCGCCGCGGGAGCAAAAGCCAAGCCAAAGTCGCCGGCCAAACCGAGATCGACGGCAACGAGGCAGACGACCAGAAAGAAGTGACCGTCCCGGCGGTCAGGATCGACCACCTCGAGAAATCCCTCGGTTCGAACCACGTCCTGCGCGGCGTCAGCCTGGAGGCGCGACCCGGCGAGATCTTCGGCCTGCTGGGACCCAACGGCGCCGGCAAGACGACCACCCTTCGCGTCATCTGCACGCTGCTGGCGCCCGACGCCGGCTCAGTCGAGGTCCTCGGCTTCGACACCCGGACGGCGCCCGAGGAAGTGCGGCGGCGCGTCGGTGTCGTGACCGCCGAGTTCGGCGTCTACCCGCGCCTATCCGCGCGCGAGAACATCGCCTATTTCGCCGAGCTGAGCGGCGTCCTCGACGGTGAGCTCGACCGCAAGGTCGACGCCGTGATCGAGCGGCTGGACATGGGATCTTTCGCCAGGCAGCGAGCGGAGAGCCTGTCTTCCGGCCAGAAGCAGAAGGTCGCGATCGCGCGGGCGATCGTCCACGACCCGCCGGTGCTGATGTTCGACGAGCCCACCTCCAACCTCGACGTCCTCGCGTCGCGCGAGGTCCGCGAGTTCATGGTCGAGTCGAGGGGTCGCGGCAAGTGCGTGATCTTCTCGACACACGTCCTGCACGACGCCGAGCGCCTGTGCGACAGGCTGACGATCATCCACCAGGGACGGGTCGTGGCCAGCGGCACGACGGCTGAGGTGCGCGGTGCACACCAGGAGCTCGAAGACGCGTTCCTCGACCTTCTCGAGGCGGCGCCGTGAAAGCGACCGCGACGGTCTTTCGCAAGGAGATGCTCGAGATCCTTCGCGACCGGCGAACGCTCATCGCCATCGCGCTCGCGGCGCTGGCGAGCCCCGTCGTCCTCTACGTCATCTCCCAGGTCTCGACCCGCACCGCGTCCGAGACGTATACCGTCGGCTACAGCGGCGACCTCCCCGTCGGGCTCGACGTCCTCTTCAGCGCGACAGGGCTGAAGCTCGAGCCGGTGGCCGACCCGGCCGAGGCGGCGAAGCAGCAGGTCGACCTCGGTATCGTTTTCACGCCGAAAGGGCTTGACGAGTACTACGACCCGACGCGCCAGAGCGCGCAGATCGCCGACATACGCCTGCAGGAGATCCTGAGCAAATACGACGCCGCCAAGGTCGCCGCCTCGCTGCAACAGAAGGGGGTCGACCCCTCGGTGCTCAACCCGCTGCCCGTGAGCGTGCATCCGCTCAGCTCTCCGGCCCAGGCGGCGGGCAACGGGTTTCTCAGCTTCTTCCTTCCCTACATCCTCATCACGATGTCCCTGACCGGCGGCCTGTCCGCCGCCCTCGACACGTCGGCGGGCGAGCGGGAGCGCAAGACGCTGGAAAGCCTTCTGCTCACGCCCGCGCCGCGCGCCCAGGTGCTGATCGGCAAGACGCTGGCGGTGGCGACGATCAGCTTCGCCGCCGCGCTGGCGGCCATCGCCTCGATGCTCATCGCGCTGACCCAGATCCAGTTCGGTCCGGGCCAGGGATCTCTGCCCATCACGCTGCATCCCGTCGCCGCCGTCGTGATGGTGTGGCTGGCAGTGCTTCTGGCGGTCTCGTTCTCGTCGCTGACGATCGCGCTTGGCACCCTCGCGCGGAACTTTCGGCAGGGCCAGGCCTACGCCACCCCGCTGTACTTCATCACCATCTTCCCCGCGTCGATCGTGCTCTTCATTCCCGACTTCAACCCCAACCTCGCGTACTACGTGATCCCGATCCTGAACGCGGTGCTGGTGCTGCGCGACGCGATCGTGCACGACACCGTCGCGCTCGGCCCGCTCGCGGTGACGTCGGCGAGCCTGCTGGTCACCGGCGCCCTGTGCTTCTACGCGGCGCTGCGGCTGTTCACGAGGGAGGCTCTCCTGATCCGCTCGTGAGTGGCAAACTGTTCTAGAGGAAAGAAATGGGCCGCCGACTGGAGCTCAGGGACCTTCGCAGCCTCGAGCGAAGGAGCATGTACTCGATCTTCCATCCGCTCGACCCCAACGAGCGGCTGCCGCGCGAGCTGATGCTGGAGGGCAGGCGGCACCGCCTCTTCGAGATCCGGTCCCTGCTCACCTGGGTCGGGGTCCTGTATCTGCCGGTGCTGATCCTGACCGTGGTCATCCTGGGCTCGCTTAACATCAACGCGGTGATCGCGGTCGGCGTCGCCGGCCTGGCGCTGCTGGGCGTCTACGTGTACGTCCTCGCAACGAAGTCGAGCTAGGCCATCTCCAGAAACGCGTATAACCGTCCCATGACCGAAGCAATGATCGTGGCGTACGGCCGCTCGCCGATCGGCAGGGCGCGCAAGGGTTCCCTCGTCGACGTCAGGCCGGACGACCTCGCCGCGCACGTCGTGACAAAAGTGCTCGACAAGGTGCCCGAGCTCGACCCGACGCAGATCGAAGACCTGATCTGCGGATGCGGCCTGCCCGGCGGCGAGCAGGGACACAACATCGGCCGCGTGGTCTCGATCCTCGCCCGCCTGGACGTGCCCGGCGTGACGGTCAACCGCTACTGTTCGTCGTCGCTCATGACCACGCGGATGGCCGCGCACGCCATCGAGGCGGGGGAAGGCGACGCGTTCCTGTCCGTCGGGGTCGAGTGCGTCTCCCGCTACGGCAGCGGCTACCCCGACGCGCCGGACACCTACAACCCCAGGCTCGTGCCGGGCAACACCGAGGAATACCCCGACATCTACATCGCGATGGGACTGACAGCGGAGAACGTCGCCGAGAGGGAGAAGATCACCCGCGAGGAGCAGGACCGCTTCGCGGTCAAGAGCCAGGCCGCTGCGGTCAAGGCGCGCGACAACGGCTTCTTCGACCGCGAGATCATCCCCGTCCCGCTGCCGAACGGCCAGACGTTCACCAAGGACGACGGGCCGCGCCCTGGAACCACGATGGAGGTTCTTGCCACGCTGCAGCCCGCGTTCCGCGAGAACGGCACCGTGACCGCCGGCAACGCCTGCCCGCTGAACGACGGCGCGGCCGCGGTCGTCGTGATGTCGGACAGGCGCGCTAAAGAGCTGGGCATCAAACCCATCGCGCGCGTCGTGTCCACCGGCCTGTCGGCGCTGGAGCCGGAGTTCATGGGCCTGGGCCCAATCGACGCATCGAAGCAGGCGCTGAAGCGGGCGAAGATGACCATCGATGACATCGACATCGTCGAGATCAACGAGGCGTTCGCGGCGCAGGTGATCCCGTCGGCGCGCGGGATCGGCGTCGACCCCTTCAGCGACAAGCTGAACCCGCACGGCGGCGCGATCGCCCTCGGCCATCCGTTCGGCATGACGGGCGCCCGCATCCTGTGCACGCTGCTGAACGGCCTGCGGGAGCGGGACAAGACGTTCGGCCTGGAGACGATGTGCGTGGGCGGCGGCCAGGGAATGGCGATGATCCTGGAGCGGCTGAACTAGCTCTTCCGGCGCCGGGCTCTCTGATCCCGCTCCCACATCTTGAAGAGCTTTTCACGCTCGGCGAAGTAACCACGGACGGCCTCCGCCTCAGTGTTCTTAGACGGGGTCGTCGCACCGCCGCCGGACAACGCCTCGCGGCGGCGGCTCAAGAAGAGCCCCAGCGCCAAGAGCAGGAGCAACGCCCCAAGAACAAGCCCACCCAGGCCGCCGTCGAACCAGGGACTTGTGAGCAGGTTTTCGTGCGGCGAGGAGCGGCTGACGCCGATGGTCATCAAGGCCAGGCCGATGACGGCCGCGGCGGTGCCGAACGCCAGCCAGAACATCGCCGAGTCGTATCGGGAACGGTCCACCGTGCGCTCTAGGTTAGACGGCGCTTCGATACCCTGAACACCGTGGGAGACGACAGCCGCCGCCTGTGGGCGAGTGGGTTGGCGCGAATATCGGCGGCGACGCCACGCGCCAACGGCTTGCCCTCGAGGCGGCCCTTCAGTCGCTGGCGGCGGGCCAGAGCTCGGGCGAAGCAGTAGACGCCGCGCGGCGCGCCGTCGGGGACCTCGGCACAGCCGCCTCCGTACGGCCAGCAGGGGCCGTTGCGATGTCGCTTCTGTGGCTCGATGCCCGCGGTGGCGATGACGATCTACGAGCACAACGGCTACTTGATCCTGATGCAGTTCAAGAACCTTAGCGGTCCCTACTGCCGGATGTGCGGGCTCCACGTCTGGCGCCGGATGACCGACTCGACCCTGCTTCGGGGCTGGCTGGGGCTCTTCTCGTTCTTTATTGCCCCGGCCACCGCGCTGGTCAACGTCGTCAACCTGCGCAAGCTGACCTCGCTGCCGGCCCCGGACCCCGGCACCAGCGTCCGGCCGCCGGCAGACCCGGGACGCGGCATGTTCCAGCGCTTGGGCGTCTACGTGTACGCGGGCGTGATCGTCGTCGTCCTGGTGTTCATCCTGCTGCCGGCTCTCGCCGGCCGCTAGAACCCGGTCAGACCCTGGCTTCGCTGAAGAGGCCCTCGAGCACGCGCTCCAGCAGGCGCCGGAGAGTCTTCCGCTCCTCAGCCGAAAGAGGCCCAAGGACCTCGTCCTCGAGCGTGTCCCTCGCCTTGTCAGCCTTCTCCAGGGCTCGCCGGCCGGCCGCCGTGATCTCGACGATGTGCCGCCGGCGGTCGTTCGGGTCGCGACGGCGGACCGAGAACTGGGCCGCCTCGAGCTCGTTCAGGATCAGGACGACGCTGTTGGCGTCCATGAAGAGAGCGCTCTCGATCTCCTGCTGGCTGATGCCGGGGTGGTCGTGGATGAAGCCCAGCGTCATGTAGGGCTTGAAGCGCATCCCGAGCAATTCCTCGCCGGTCCGGCGGTTCAGCGCCTTGTGGACCTGGGTCAGCAGCGACACAAAACCGCCGTCATGCCTCTGCCGTCCCTCTTCTTTCACGTCCATCGATTCTATCACTGACTATTAATGTTCCCGCTTTCCAAATAATCCATGCAATAAGGATCATGATGATCCTGTTATAGTGATCATCCATGATTCGGTTTGGTTCTTTGGAGGCGGCTATGAGTTCGAATTTGCGACGCTGGGCGGCCCTGGTCGTCGTCTGCCTTGGGCAGCTGATGATCATGCTCGACACCACGATCGTCAACGTGGCGCTGCCTTACATGCAGCGAGACCTTGGTTTTTCGCAGTCCAACCTGACCTGGGTGGTCAACGCCTACCTGATCGCGTACGGGAGCTTCCTCCTGGTCGCGGGCAGGCTTGGTGACCTGATCGGCCGCCGCAAGGTCTTCCTGGCGGGCGTCTTCCTGTTCACCGTGGCCTCGGTCGGGAGCGGGTTCGCCCAGGGCGCGGACCACCTCATCGTCGGCCGCTTCCTCCAGGGCCTCGGGGGGGCGCTGTCCGCGGGCGTGATCATCGCGATCATCGTCACCGAGTTCCAGAAGCCGGCCGAGCGCGCCCAGGCGATGAGCGTGTTCACGCTCGTCATCGCCGGCGGTGGCTCGTTAGGCCTGCTGGCCGGCGGGTTCCTGACCCAGTGGGTCAACTGGCATTGGATCTTCTTCATCAACCTGCCGATTGGCGCCATCACGATGGTGCTCGGCGCGTGGCTGATCCGGGAGAACGAGGGCCTCGGCCTGCGAGGGGGCATCGACATCGCCGGCGCCGTCCTGATCACCGCCGCGCTCATGCTCGGCGTCTACGGGATCGTCACCGCGGCCGCCTATGGCTGGGACTCGGAGCACACGCTCAGCCTCGAGGGAGCCTCGGTCGCGCTGGTGGCTGCTTTCGTGTTCCTCGAATCGCGGCTGCGCAACCCGCTCGTGCCGCTTCGGGTCTTCTCGATCCGATCACTGACGGGGGCGACCGCGGCGCGGGCGCTGCTGTTCAGCGGCCTGTTCACCAACTTCTTCGTCGGCGCGCTCTACCTGCAGCACATCCACGGCTACACCGCGTTCGAGACCGGCCTCGCCTTTCTGCCCACGACCCTGATGATCGGCGTGATGTCGGCGGGCGTGGCGGCCCGGCTGATGGCGCGGGTCGGACCGCGCAACCTGCTGGTCGCCGGCCTGGTTCTCATCGTCTCGGCGCTGACGATCCTGTCGCGGGTCGGCCCGGACACCGGCTACGCGCCGTCACTTCTGGTGGCGTACATGCTGCTGGGCGTCGGCGGTGGAATCTCGTTCCTTCCCCTGCTCACCATCTCGATGTCCGAGGTCCCGCTCGCCGATGCGGGCCTGGGCTCGGGCTTCAGCAACGTGGTCATGCAGGTCGGCGGGGCGCTCGGCCTCGCTTCGATCACCTCGGTGTCGTCCGCGAACGCGCAGGGCAACGCAGCCTTCCAGCTGGCGTACATCCTCGCCGCGGCCTGCGTGGTGGCGTCGCTGATCGTCGTCGTCTCGGTGCTTCGCACCCGCAGCGCGCCGGTCGTGGTCCGGGACCACACTCCCGTCGAAGAGGCTGCTTAGGACACTTCGCTCATTTGGGCGACGAGGCGGTCGATATCCGCCTCGTCGTTCCACCACCCAACGGACGCGCGCAGCCAGCCGTCAGGAAGATTTCGGATGACAACGTCCTTCGCCGCGGCGTTCTTGACGATCTCGGCAGGGTCTCCCGGGACCCGGAACGAGATGAGCGTTCCCTGGCCGGGCTCAGTCCTGACCTCGATGCCTTCCTCCAGCAGCGACTTTCGCGTGTAGGCCACCAGCTGCGCGGCGCGTTCGAAACCCCACTCCGGACGCTCCGCGGTCGCCGCGAGCAAGCCGGCGACCATCGAGGGGGCGAGGTGCACCACGCGCAGCCGCTCGGCGTCCTGGTGCGCTAATGACGCGTAAGCCTGCATCTGCGGCCGCAGCCGGGTGTGGTCGGCGACATAGAGGGCGCCGGTGGTCTCGGGCCCGCACAGCCACTTCTGTCCCGAGACCGTGTACCAGTCGGCCACCGACGCATCGACGGGAATCCCCCCGACCGACTGAGCTCCGTCCACGAGCAGTGGAAGTCCGCTCGCCTGCTTGATCTCCGCCAGCGGGAGGACATGGCCGTTCAGCCACAGCACGTGCGAGATGGCGATGAGCCGGGTGCGCGGCGTGACCTCGTCGAGGATCGCCTGCAGGGCCTCCGCCGCCGGCCGTTCCAGCACTCGCGCCTCTCGGATTCGCGCGCCCGAGGCACGCAGCGGCGCTGACAGGCCAGGGTGCTCGGCGTTAGTGGTGACGACCTCGTCGTCGGGGCCGAGGCGAAGGCCCGTGACGACGATGTTGCAGCCCTCGGTGGTCGAGGTCGTCAGCACGATCTTCTCGGCCGGGACGCCGATCAGCGCCGCGATGCGCCCGCGGAGCTCCGACTCGGCGAGCATGGCTGCCTCAAAAGTGCTGATCGCGCCGCGACCACGCTCCAGCGCGAGCGTCTCCGCCGCCCGCATCGCCTCGAAGGTCCCACGAGACAGCGGCCCGACCGAGCCGGCGTTCAAGTAGGCACGGCGCTGCAGGACCGGGAACAGGGCGCGAGCCTCCTCCGGGGTCATCCTGCCTTCGTGTAGAACCTGCACGGCGGCGACTCGGCGGTGGTGTGGAAATTCCAGTGCCGGCACCAGGCGGTGCCGTCGAACTTCTTGCAGGAGCCGCATGTCACCTTTGCCTGCGCCACGCCCGTCTTCTTCATGTGGTGCTGCGGCTTCTCCCCCGGAAATGGATTCTCTAGGGGCCCCCGCAAACTCACGGCGTCAGCCTCGGAGTTTGTGGGGATTTCACAGGTGCGAACGCACCTCCCACAGCTCGGGGTAGAAGCGCTTGCCGAGGGTGCCGCGCAGGTACTCGGCGCCGGTGCTGCCTCCCGTCCCGGTCTTGCCGCCGATCTGCCTCTCGACCATGAGGACATGGCGCGACCGCCAGTGCGCGAAGGCCTCGTCGTGGTCGAGCATCGCCTCGCACAGGTCGAACAGGTCGCCGTGGTGCTCGCGGTCGCGGAAGATCTCGAGGAGCGACGGCGAGCCGCGTCGCTTCACCAGCTCGTGAAACGCGTCCGCCACCGTCGGCTCTTCCAGGCGCTTGCGCAGCCGGGCCATCTCCTCCGGCGTCGCCTCCAGGCGCGCGACGTACTTCGGCTCCTTCAGCCCGGACAGGAACTCGACCTCCCGAAACTGCACCGACTGGAAACCGCTCGCGGGCGCCAGCTTGGAGCGGAAGGCGAGGAAATCCTGCGGCGACATCGTCTCCAGGACGTCGATCTGCTCGACGAGCAGCCTCTCGATCACGTTGACGCGGTGCAGGTGATGGCGCGCGAAGAAGACGTTGTCGGAAGCGATCTCGTCGCGCGCGGCCTCGAGCTCGAAGAGCACGACTTTGAACCAGAGCTCGTAGACCTGGTGCGCGACGATGAAGAGCAGCTCGTCGTGCTCCTTGCTCTGGCGCTGCTGCAGCAAGAGGAGCTCGGGAACTCTCAAATACGAACCATAGGAAAGCTCGCGGCCCTCCTCACCGAATCGGCGGGACATCGTCCGTCAGTGCTTGAAGTGCCGGCGGCCGGTCGTGACCATCGCCAGGCCGGCCGCGTCCGCGGCCGCGATGACGTCCGCGTCCCGCATCGACCCGCCCGGCTGAATGACCGAGGTCACGCCCGCGTTCGCGGCGAGCTCGAGCCCGTCGGGGAACGGGAAGAACGCGTCCGACGCAAGCGCTGCGCCTCTCGACCTGTCGCCGGCGCGCATGACCGCCATCTGCACGGCCTCGACGCGCGACATCTGGCCGGCTCCGACGCCGACCGCCGCGCCGTCCCTGAAGAGGACGATGGCGTTCGACTTCACGTGCTTCACGGCGGTCCACGCATGACCCAGCTGCGTCCACTCCGCCTCGGTAGGCTCACGACGCGTGACCGTGACGCAGGACGCGCGGTCGAACCGCTCGCGGTCCCAGTCCTGGACGAGGAACCCGCCCGGCACCGAGCGGACCTCGTAGTCGAAGAATCCCGGGGTCGGGGGCGGGGCTGCGAGCACGATCATGTTCTTGCGCCGCGCCAGCGTGTCCCTGGCCTCGTCGAGCACCTCCGGCGCCACGACGACGTGGGTAACGATCTGGACGATCAGCTCCGCGGTCGCGCGGTCAAGCGGCCGGTTGACCGCGACGATGCCGCCGAAAGCCGAGACCTTGTCGCATTCGTACGCGACGCGGTAGGCGGTGGCAAGGTCCTCCGCCACGGCCAGCCCGCATGGGTTCATGTGCTTGACGATCGCCGCTGCAGGCTCTCCGTAGTCCATGACCAGAGAGATCGCCGCCGAGGCGTCCTGGATGTTGTTGAAGCCCGGCGCCGCCCCCTGCACCTGCTGCGCCTCGCCGATCCCACCCGCGCCGAACCCGAGGCGGTAGAACGCGGCTTTCTGGTGCTCGTTCTCGCCGTACTTGAGCGGCTGGGCGAGCAGGCCCGCCAGCGTGAACTCGGCCGGGAAGCCGTTCCCGTCCTGTTTGCGCATGTAGGCGGCGATCCAGGCGTCGTATGCGGACGTGTGGCCGAACGCCTCCGCGGCGAGGCGCTTGCGCATCTCGCCGTCCAGGGTCCCCTCGTTGAGCGCGCCCAGCACTTCGGTGTAGCGCTGAGGCCGCACCACGACCACGACCGACGCGTGGTTCTTGGCCGCCGCGCGGATCATCGCCGGTCCGCCGATGTCGATCTGCTCGACAGCCTCCGCGAACGTGGCGTCGCCGCGCAGGACGGTGTCGACGAACGGGTACAGGTTGACGCACACGAGGTCGATCTCGCGGAGGCCATGCGCCGTCAGGGCCTCCAGGTGCTCCGGCCGGTCGCGGCGGGCAAGGATGCCCGCGTGCACGCCCGGATGGAGAGTCTTGACCCGGCCGTCCAGCATCTCGGGAAATCCGGTCAGGTCGCTCACGGGTTCGGCCTCGATGGCTGCGTCGTGCAGCGCCTGCAGCGTGCTTCCGGTGGCGTACAGGTCGTAGCCCAGGCGTCTCAGCCCTCGAGCAAACGGGGCGAGCCGCGTCTTGTCGCTAACGGACAGAACTGCGGTCGGCAATCCGTGCCTCCATCATCCGTATTCCCTCTGGCAGGATCCTGTGCTCTGCCTCGTGCACGCGCTCGCGCAGAGTCTCCACCGTATCGCCTTCGAGTATGGGGACCGATTCCTGGAGGAGGATCGGGCCGGCGTCGAGCTCCGCGGTGACGACGTGAACCGTCGCGCCGGTGAACTTGAGCCCGCTCTCCAGCGCCTGCTCCACCGCGTCCATCCCGCCGCTGAACATCGGCAGGAGCGACGGGTGGATGTTGACTATCCGGCCCTCGAACGCATCCAGAAAAGGGGCGGTGTGGATGCGGTCGTAGCCCGCGTCGACGACGAGCTCAACGCCGCGCTCGAGGAAGAAGTCTCGCATCGCCGCGTCCCGCTGCTCGCCCGAGGCGAAGGACTTCTGCGACAGCGCGGCCACAGTGATGCCCTGCGCGCGCGCGTATTCGGCGGCCGGGCAAGACGCGCGGTTGGTCGCCACCGCGACGACGTCGAAACCGCGTTCGACGAGGTTGCGCAGGTTGGTGCCCTGTCCCGAGGCGCAGACTCCGAGCCTCAGCGAAGGTCCACCCTTTCAGGACCGGACTGCCGCACGACCTCGCCCACCACCGTCGCGCCCTTGGGCACGTCCGCCGGATCCATCACCAGGATCATCCCGATGCCCATGTTGAACGTTCCCCACATCTCGTCGTCGGAGACGGGACCCCGCCTTCGGATCTCCTCGAAGATCGGGTTGGGCCTCCACGCCGACTTCCTGACCACCGAGGCCAGCCCTTCGGGCAGCGCCCGGGCCAGGTTGCCGGGGATGCCACCTCCGGTGACGTGGGCGGCCGCCTTCCAGCGGTGCCGGCGCATCTCCGCCAGGTACGACAGGTGCGGGGCCATCAGCGCCGCCGACAGGTCGGGCGTGAGCGCGACGCCTTCGAACACCTTGCGCGCCAGCGAGTAGCCGTTGGTGTGCAGCCCGCTCGAGCGCAGCCCCACCAGCGCGTCGCCGACACGGACGGGTTCGCGGCGCGCATCCGCCTCGACCATGCCGACGATGAAGCCCGCGAGGTCGTAGTCGCCGAGCGCGTATACGCCGGGCATCTCGGCCGTCTCGCCTCCGAGCAGGGCGCAACCCGCGTCGCGGCACGCCTCGGTCATCCCTTCGATCAGCAGCGTGAACACCGCGGGCTCGAGCTTGCCGGTGGCGAAGTAGTCGAGGAAGAACAGCGGCCGCGCGCCCGCGGTCGCGATGTCGTTGACGCAGTGGTTGACGATGTCGGCGCCGATGACGCGATGGTTGCCGGTCGCGATCGCGACCTTGATCTTGGTGCCGACTCCGTCGGCGCTGGCCGCGAGGTGGCCGCCGCCGGGCAGCGCGTACAGTCCCGCGAACGGACCGACGCCCTCCGCGACCTCCTTGCCGTGCGTCGCCGCGATCAGCGGCTTGACCTTCTCCAGCGCGCGCTCGTAGGCCTCGATGTCGACGCCCGCCGCGGCGTAGGAGAGCCCCTCGCCCGTCAAACTTTGGCGAGCTGGGACGCCGGGTTCTCGAACTGCATTTTGTCCATCTCGAGCTGCTGCGGCACCGGCACCGGGTAAGAGCCGTCGAAGCACGCCCGGCAGAACTCCTGCGCGGTGCCGCGGCCGATGGCCCGGATCAAACCGGGGATGGACAGGTAGTGCAGCGAGTCGGCGCCGATCTGCTGGCGCACCTCGTCGACCGAGCGGCCCGACGCGATGAGCTCCTTGGTCGAGCCGATGTCGACGCCCATGAAGCACGGGAAGCGCATGGGTGGGCTGGAGATTCGCATGTGGATCTCGCTCGCGCCCGCCGCGCGCAGGCGCTCGATGATGCGGCGCGAGGTCGTGCCGCGCACGATCGAGTCGTCGACCGCGATCAAGCGCTTGCCCTTGATCGACCGTGGCAGCGGGTTGAGCTTGAGCATGACGCCGGCCTCGCGCAGGGACTGATCGGGCTGGATGAATGTCCGGTTGATGTAGCGGCTCTTCATGAGGGCTTCGCGGAACGGGATGCCTGATGCCTCGGCGTAGCCGATCGCCGCCGGCGTGCCGGAGTCGGGGAATGGGATCACCATGTCCGCGTCGACTGGCGCCTCCTGCGCGAGCTCGTGGCCCATCCGGATGCGGGCGTCCTCGAGCTCGCAGTTCTTGAGGATGGAGTCGGGCCGGGCGAAGTAGATGAACTCGAAAATGCACATCGCGTGCTTGGTCGAAGCCTGGAAGCCGAGGCTGTGCACGCCGTGCTCGTCCATCACCACCATCTCGCCCGGCTGCACCTCGCGCACGAACGTCGCGTGCACGGTGTCGAGCGCGCAGGTCTCCGAAGCGACGACGTGCGCGGGCTGGCCGGGCAGCGGGATGAAGCCGATGCACAGCGGCCGGAACCCGTAAGGGTCGCGCAGCGCGATCAGCTGGTTCGGCGTGATGATGCCGCACGAGTAAGCGCCGACTATGCGCGCGAACGTGCGCCGGATGACCTCCTCCCACGAGCGGCCGTGCGTGTTCTCGATCAGCCGCGCCATCACCTCGGTGTCAAGCGCGGTCTCGAACGTGACGCCTCGCTCCGTGAGCTGGACGCGCAGCGAGTCGGCGTTCAGCAGGTTGCCGTTGTGCGCGATCGCACCCGGGCCGAGGGTTGGGTGCAGGAATGGCAGAGGGTGTGCGTTCTCAGGCCGGCTCGAGCCGGTGGTCGAGTAACGGGTGTGGCCCAGCGCGATGATCGATCCCTCGCCCAGCTCTTTGATGGTCGCCGGCGAGAAGACCTGGGCGACCAGGCCCATGCCGCGGTGCACGCGCACCGAAGCGCCGTCGGAAACCGCGATCCCCGCAGACTCCTGGCCGCGGTGCTGCAGGGCGAAGAGGCCGAAATAGGTGAGGTTGGCGACGTCGGCGCCGTGTTTCGCGCAGATGCCGAAGACCCCGCACATCTAGTGGACGAGGACCTCCCACGCGTCGCGCAGCTCTGTCAGGGAAACCTTGAGCTGGCTTTCGAACTCGAGGTGGTCGCCGCCCGCGAGGCCGAGCAGCGACAGCTCGAGGTTGTGGCGGCGCGCGAGCGACTGCATCTCGGGCATCGCACGCGAGGGGACGCTGACGATGAACCGGCTGGGCGACTCGCCGAAGAATGCGGCGTCGAGGCGCAGCGGCCGCTCGGGCCGGATAGCGGGGCACCTCACGCCGAGGCCGCCGAGGAGGCAGGCCTCCGCGAGGGCGACGAGCATGCCGCCCTCCGCGCAGTCGTGCGCGGAGTGGAGATAGCCGCTCTGAGCGGCCGAAAGGATCAGCCGGTGCACCGCGCGTTCGCGAGTCAGGTCCAGCGCCGGCGGGCGTCCAGCGACGTGGCCGTGCTCCACCTTCAGGTATTCGCTGCCGCCGAGGTCGTTGTGGCTCGAGCCGATGAGAAGGACGAAGTCGCCCTCGGTGCGCAGGCCCGCGCCCAGGCGCTTGCCGTAGTCGTCGATGACGCCGACCATGCCAACGACCGGCGTGGGGTAGATGGCGGATTCGGCGCCCGAGTCGTTGTACAGCGAGACGTTCCCGCTGACCACCGGAAGCTCGAGGGCGCGGCAGGCGTAAGCGAGACCCGCGACCGCCTCCTCCAGCTCCCAGTAGACCTCGGGCCGGTCGGGGTTGGCGAAGTTCAGGCAGTCGGTGACCGCGACCGGCCGCGCGCCGGTGGCGACGATGTTGCGCGCCGCCTCCGCTACGGCCAGCTGCGCGCCCAGGTGAGGGTCGAGGTGGCAGTAGCGCCCATTGCCGTCCGTCGTCACCGCGATCCCCAGACGCGTGCCTTTGACGCGCAGCATCGCCGCATCGCCGCCGGGGGCGACGACCGTCGAGTCGCCGACCATATGGTCGTAGCGGCGGAAGATCCCCCGCCGGCTCGCCAGGTTGGGGCTCGCCAGCATGCGCAGGAGCGTCGCGCCGGCGTCCGCAAGCGGGGGGAGCGCGTCCACCTCGAGGCCGTAAGGCGGCTCGGGGGGCAGTCCGACCAGGCGGCGCATCGGCGCGCCGTCGGTGAGAAGGCCGACCGGCACGCGCGCCACCTGGTCGCGGCCGTCGAACACCGTGAGCTGGCCGTCGTCGGTGACCTCGCCGATGACCGCGGAGGTCATGTCCCAGGCCTGGAAGATGGTCTCGACCTCACGCTCGCGGCCGCGGCGAACGACGACGAGCATCCGCTCCTGCGACTCCGAGAGCATCACGTCGTAGGGCGTCATCGCCTGTTCGCGTCGCGGTACGCGGCCGACGTCGAGGCGTGCGCCCGCGCCTTCGACACGGCCGGCGCATTCGGCAACCGCGGAAGTCAGGCCCGCCGCCCCGAGGTCCTGGATCGCGACCACCGCGTCGGTGTGCGACAGGTCCATGCACGCCTCGAGCAGGCACTTCTCGAGGAACGGGTTGCCCACCTGGACGGCGGGCCGGCGCTCGGAGCTGCTCTCGTCGAGCTCGACCGAGGCGAACGACGCGCCGTGGATGCCGTCTCGGCCGGTGTCGGCGCCGACGAGCATCAGGTAGTTACCGGCGCCCTCGGCCCGGGCCCGCATGAGCTGGTCTGTGCGCACCAGGCCGACGCACATCGCGTTGACGAGCGGGTTGCTGGCGTAGCAGTCCTCGAAATAGACCTCGCCTCCGACCGTCGGGATGCCCATGCAGTTGCCGTAGCCAGCGATGCCGGCGACCACGCCCTCGAAGTGACGGCTCGACTGCGGGAGCGGGCCGAACCGCAGGGAGTCGAGAAGCGCGATGGGCCGCGCACCCATCGCGATGACGTCGCGGATGATGCCGCCCACGCCGGTCGCCGCGCCCTGGTAGGGCTCGATCGCCGACGGGTGGTTGTGGGATTCGATCTTGAACACCACCGACCAGCCTTCGCCGATCTCGACGGCGCCTGCGTTCTCGCCGGGCCCCTGGACCACGCCGGCTCCTGTCGAAGGCAGCCGCCGAAGCAGCGCTTTCGAGCTCTTGTACGAGCAGTGCTCGGACCAGAGCACGCCGAGCATGCCCAGCTCGAGCTCGTTGGGGGCTCGCTTCAACTGCTCGACGATGACCCTGTACTCATCTGGGGTGAGCGCAACCTCCCTGAGCCTGCGCTCGTCCACAGATTTGATGCTCAAGACACCAGCACCTTCAAAGCATTCTCCGCCGCCGAGCGAAACAGCTTGAGGCCGTCGGTGCCGCCGAGCTCGGCCTCGGCGCAGCGCTCTGGATGCGGCATCATGCCCAGCACGTTGCCGCGCGCGTTCACGATGCCGGCGATGTTGTGCAGCGAGCCGTTGGGGTTGGCGCTGGGGATGACGCGCCCGCCGGCGTCGCAGTAGCGGAACACGACCTGGCCCCGCTGCTCGATGCGGGAGAGCGTGGCCGGGTCGGCGAAGTAGCTGCCCTCGCCGTGCGCGATGGGCACGCGCAAGACGTCGCGGTCGCTGCACTTGGTCGTGAAGGGGAGATCCGTACGCTCGACCAGCAGGTTCGTCCACTCGCACCGGAACTCGAGCGACGCGTTGCGAATCAGCGCGCCTGGAAGGAGTCCCGCCTCGCACAGCACCTGGAAGCCGTTGCAGATGCCCCATACGAGCCCGCCGCGGTCGGCGAACTCGCCGACTTTCTCCATGATGGGCGCGAAACGCGCGATCGCGCCCGTGCGCAGGTAGTCGCCGTAGGAGAAGCCGCCGGGCAGGATCACGCAGTCGCAGCCCTTGAGGTCGCTGTCCTTGTGCCACAGATAGGTGAGCTCCTGGCCGAGCACCCGGTCGATGACCCAGCCGCAGTCGCGGTCCGACCACGTGCCTGGGAATACGACGACTCCAAACTTCACAGCAACCTCCAGCCGGAACATCGACGCGGGGTCCCCACGAAATCGCAGATTTCGTGGGGTGCAAATACGACGACTCCGAACTTCATCGTCGTTTGTGCTCCGGCTCGAGGTCGAAGCGAAAATCTTCGATCACGTGGTTGGCCAGCAGCTGGCGGCACATCTCCTCGACGCGGCGTCGCGCCTCGTGCTCGCTGGCGCCTTCGAGGTTGACCTCGATGTACTTGCCGACGCGCACATCGGTGACCTCGCGGAACCCGAGCGACGCCAGCCCTTGCTTCACGGTCAGGCCCTGCGGGTCATTCACCACCGGCTTCGGAACCACGATCACGCGCGCGATCATCTCTCGTTCCTCGGCTTGGGCGGGAAGAGCGGTTTGCCGACGATGCGCTGGTACGCGGTCAGGTAGCGCAGCCGCGTCTGGGTGACCACGTCTTGAGGCAGCGCCGGCGGATCGGAGCTCTTGTCCCATCCTGACTTCATCAGCCAGTCGCGGACGAACTGCTTGTCGTACGACTCGGGCGACATCGCGATGGCGTAGGTCGCGACATCCCAGTAGCGCGAGCTGTCCGGTGTCAGCACCTCGTCGATGAGGATCACGTCGTCACCGATCTGGCCGAACTCGAACTTGGTGTCGGCGAGGATCAACCCGCGCCGCGCCACGAACTCGGACGCGTACCTGTAGAGCTCCAGGCTCGCGTCCCGCAGCTTGGTGGCCAGGTCGTCGCCGACCTCCTTCTTCATCTGGTCGAAGGTGATGTTCTCGTCGTGGCCTGTCTCCGCCTTCGTCGCCGGGGAAAAGAGCGGAACAGCGAGCTTCTCGGACTGGCGCAGGCCGGGCGGCATCTTCTCACCGGCCAGCGTTTGCGACTCGTCGTACTCCTTCCAGGCGCTGCCGGCCAGGTAGCCGCGGACCACGCACTCGAAGTCGATGCGCTTGGCCTTGCGCACGATCATGAACCGGCCCGCCAGCTCCTCGCGGAAGTTCTTCAGCACCGCGGGAAGGTCCGGGACCATGCCCGAGACCAGGTGGTTCGGCTGGAACGTGTCCGTCTGCGAGAACCAGAAGATCGCCAGCTGGGTCAGGACCTTGCCACGGTCGGGGATGCCGTTGGGCAGGACGTGGTCGAAAGCGGAGATGCGGTCGGTGGCGACCATGAGGAGCTGGTCGTCGCTGAGCTCGTAGGTGTCGCGAACCTTGCCCTTGGCGAAGAGCTTGAGCGGCAGCTCCGTGCCGGTAAGCGGCGGTCCCGCGATCACGGCACCTTCTCTCCCAGTCCAAGACGTTCATACGCGAGATCGGCGTGCTCGAGTCCGGCCCATGGATCGAAGACGGTCTCGAGCTTGCCGGCGATACGCTGCATCACTTCGTCATTCGTCTCCAGCATGGCCCGAAAGCCCGGGCCTCCTCCCTCCATCGCCTGCATCGCGGCCTTTTGAACTATGAGGTATGCGTCCTCGCGCGGCATCCCGGCCTCGACCAGGGCGAGCAGGACGCGCTGCGAGAACACGACGCCGCCCGCGTACTGCAGGTTGGCGAGCATCCGCTCGGGCCTCACCTCGAGGCCGCGAAGAACCTTGTGCATCTCGATCGCCATGTAGTCGAGCGCCGAGCACGCGTCGGGGAAGATGACGCGCTCGGCGGAGGAATGACTGATGTCGCGCTCGTGCCAGAGCGCGGTGTTCTCGAGAGCGGCCACGAGATTTCCGCGCACCACGCGCGCCAGCCCGCACACGCGCTCGGTCAGGACGGGGTTGCGCTTGTGCGGCATCGCCGAGCTGCCCTTCTGCTCCTTGCCGAACGGCTCGAACACCTCGCCGACCTCGCTGCGCTGTAGGTGCCGGATCTCGGTGGCGATGCGCTCCAGCGTCCCCGCTGCAATGGCCAGCGCGGCCATGAACTCCGCGTGCCGGTCGCGCGAGACGACCTGCGTCGAGACAGGGTCCACCGCGAGCCCGAGCTCGCGGCACACGTGCTCCTCGACGCGGGGGTCGAGCGTCGCGTGGGTGCCGACAGCGCCGCTCATGTGGGCGACGCCCGCGTCATCCGCGGCCTGGTCCAGGCGGGCGATCGAGCGGTCCAGCTCCGCCACCCATCCGGCGACCTTGAAGCCGAAGGTGATCGGCTCGGCGACGATGCCGTGCGTGCGACCCGCCATAAGCGTCTTGCGGTGCTTGATCGCCAGGTCGGCGGCCGCCTCGCGGACGGTGGCCAGGTCGTGGCCGATGATCTTGGCCGACTCCACCATCTGCACCGCCATCGCCGTGTCATTCAGGTCCTGGCTCGTCATCCCGAGGTGGACATAACGGGCCTCGGGCTGGCCGATGGACTCGTTGACGACCGTAAGGAAGGCGATCACGTCGTGGCCCACGCGTGACTCGACCTCGGCGATCCTCGTTGCGTCAAACGTGGCCTTGCGGATCTTGGGCAGCGCCGACTCCGGGATGCGCCCCAGCGCCGCCCAGGCTTCGCAGGCCAGGATCTCGATGCGCAGCCACAGCTCGAACCTGTGCTGGTCAGACCAGACCGCACGCATCGCGGGCGGAGAGTATCGCTCGATCAAGATGGGATCCCCACTGGGCGACGCCGAAATTATATCGGCGACCGGCTGATCAAGATCTTGTTATCGCCAGCCGGCCAGGCCCAAGATGTCGTGCCCATCGCCCTGGCGAAACCGGCATAAAGCGGCTGGCTTGATAATCGAGGACTCACTTGTGATGGAGAGATACGGCCGGGGATCCTCGCCGGATCTTCGACGTCCATGCAGCCCATCTGCGTTGTTGCGGACCTCCGCTCCTCGCTCACGCACCAACGGGTGCGCTCGCTCCGGTGCTCGGCCGCGCCTAGCATCTGGGCCGCCTGTCCGCCGAATCTCTCGGCGAGGCCCCCTGCCGAATCTCTCGCCAACTCGTAACCAGCTTGAAGAGGTGCCCGTTTGAGTCGGCACAGGCTGAACGGCCGGTGAGCGACCCGTCTCGTGACGACGAGCGAGAGCTCGTCGAACGCGCCAAGCGGGACCCGCGTCAGTTCGGGACGCTCTACGACCGGCACTTTCAGCAGATTTACAGGTTCGTGTATTCAAGAGTGAGGGAGCAAACCGCGGCAGAGGACGTCACTTCGGAAGTCTTCATGAAGGCTCTGAAGGCCATGCCCCGTTACCAGGACACGGGGCGGCCCTTTGCTGCCTGGCTGTACCAGATAGCGGTCAACGCCATCGCCGACCGCTACCGCTCGCTCAAGACCGCCCAGCCGCTGGATGACTTCCACGACCTCTCGGTCGCCGGCCCGGCTCTCGAGGACGTCGCCGCCCACCGCGACGAGATGCGGCGAATCTGGGCGCTGGTCGAGGCCCTGCCTCTTCAGCAGCGCACCGCGCTGGTGCTCAAGTTCCAGGAAGACATGAAGATCGAGGACATCGCGGTCGCGATGGGGAAGTCGCCGGGCGCGGTCAAGCTGCTCATCCACCGAGGCGTGACAAGGCTGCGCGAAGAGGCGGACACCCTGAGGCCGATGGCGGAATGAACTCCTACCACGACCCCGAGCTGGAAGACGTCCTGCAGGACGACGAGCTGCGCCGCATCGCGTCGATGCTGAGCAGCGCGCGGGCGCCCGAAGCGCCCCTGGACGAGGCCTACCGCACGGGCCTGCGCCGGCAGCTGATGAACGAGGCCTGGGCGATGACCGAAGGCCGCCAGTCGTGGTGGCGCCGCGCGTTCGCGCCTCCGGGACTCGCATGGGCAGGGGCGGCCGCGGGCCTGGTGCTGATCATGTCCGTGGTCATCTACACCTCGCTGCAGCCCGGCGCCGGCGTGCAGCAGATCGTCGTCCAGAGCCCCGTCGACGGCGACCGCAGCGTCGCCCTCGCGCAGCCGATCCTGGTCAAGTTCAACCAGCCGATGGACCACCCTTCCACCGAGGCGGCCGTGCAGATCATGCCGGCCACCAACGTGACGTTCGGGTGGAACCAGAACACGCTGGCCGTGCAGCCGGCCGGCGGCACGCTCGCGCCGAATACTCAGTACCACGTGACCATCGGACCGGGGGCAAAGACGGCAACCGGCAAGCCGCTCTCGTCGCCGCAGACGATCACATTCGTCACCACCGCGCCGCCCACGCCTTCCGTCACCCCGACGCCCCGACCGACGCCCTCGACCGCGCTCGGGGAAAAGCAGCTGGCCGGGCTTGCCGGCGCCCACGGGCTTGTCTCGCAGTGGTCGTCCGACTCCTCGTCCATCTATTACGTCGACGGCCACGGGGCGCTGAACGTGATCCCGGCCAAGGACGGCGGCGTGACTGTCATCGCGCCGGACGGAGCGTCGTCGCCCGCGGTCTCGCCGACCGGCGACCGCCTCGCCTACCTCCGCAACGGCAAGGTCGAGATACTGACCTTCGCGTCCGGCAAGACCGACGAGCTCTCGGTCACACCTACCCCGACGCTCGTCGACTGGGGCAAAGACAGGATCGTGTGGGCTGCCGCCGACGGCGTCTACACGCAGGCCGACGACGGCTCGAGTCACCAGCTCGCGCCGCTGCCGACCACCGGGACGGTCGCGGTGGTGTCGTTTTCGCCCGACGGCTCCCACGCGTCCTACAGCCAGGACCAGAACCTCTTCGTCCTCGACCTGGCGAGCGGCAAGAGCACGCAGCTCGGCCAGGCCGGCGCGACCTTCCTCGGTTGGTCTCCGAGCGGCTCGGCTCTCATCTACGCGACCTCCGACAACGACGTCGTGGCGAACCTGCAGGGCGTGACCCAGTCGACGCTGCCCGCCGGCGAAGCGACCTGGTCGACCCAGGACGCGATCTTGATCGGCGGCGACACGGACATCCTGCAGACCCGGCCCGACGGCACGAACCTCGGCCGCATCTCCGGTGGCACGTTCCACTTTCCGACGTGGGCGCCCAACGGCACGACCTTCGCCTTCGTGCGCGGCGGCTCGCTCTGGGTCGCAACCGCGCCACCGCTGCCGCCCGAGCCGACGGTTCTCGACGAGGCGTCGGTCGTCGTCGACACCTTCATGAAGGCCCGGCTGGCCGGCACGGCCGACCAGGCGAGCGCGCTGCTCGACGCCAACGGCAAGGCCGCGTACGCAGGCGGCGGCCTCAGCCTGCTCATCTCGGGCGACCCGAGCTTCTCGCGGTACTACATCCTCTCGTCGGAGGTTACAGGCGTCGATCCCGACACCGCGCGGTTCGTGGTCCGCCTGGTGCTGTCGCACGGCAAGACCGACGTGAGCGACCAGGAGGAGGCGCTGACGCTTGTCCGCGATGCGACGAGCAAGCAGTTCGCCATCGACCAGGCCACCGCGGGCGCGCACCGTGACCTGGGCAAGGGCGCCGAGGTTGTCAGCGTCGACATCCAGAACGACACGGTCAAGGTGACGTTCGACAGCGACCTCGACCCCACCACGGTCACCGACGGCGTGACCATCCTCGACGCCAAGGGCAAGAGGCTCGACGCGAACGCGTCATACGCCAACCGCATCGTGATGCTGACAGGGCTGAACCTGAAGGACGGCGACTCCTACCGGCTGGTGGTGCTGACTACGATCCGTGACGTGTCGGGCCAGAACGTGGACGCCGAGTACGACCTGGACTTCTTCGGCCCGACCGCCAAGAGACACGGCAACCACCAGGACTCGGTGACGCTGACGCCGACACCTGCGCCGTCACCATCACCATCCCCTGCCTCGCCAAGTCCGACCAGCTAGAGGGATGGGCGCTACAAGAGCTTGAGCGCACGCGCGGCGCGGCAGAGGGCCGTGATCGACCCGGAGTGGACGATCTGTCCCTCGAGCGCCGCGTTCAACGCCTCGGTGAAGGGCAGTCGCAGCACCTCCATGTCCTGCTCGTAGGTCTCCGGCGCTCGCGCTGACTCGGTAATGCTCTCCG
>Ga0207646_10000246_pt1 | contig 74117 bp, 63 predicted proteins | sample KBSK5502metaG_FD_184343 | JGI IMG/M metagenome (GOLD analysis project Ga0207646, IMG submission 184343) | Corn, switchgrass and miscanthus rhizosphere microbial communities from Kellogg Biological Station, Michigan, USA - KBS K5-50-2 metaG... | ecosystem: Host-associated > Plants > Roots >... | reverse complement strand
CTCAGGATGAAATTATGAAAGCGCGACTCCTACCGGCGGCGGTACGCTGCCGGTGGGAATTCCTGTAAGGAAAGGAGTCGCGCATGGGTGAGTATATCGCGTTTGATTCGCACAAGCGGTACACCTGGGTGGACCGGCAAGACCACTCGACCGGAGAGACGACCTGCCATCGGCTGCTACATGCTCCGGGTGCCGTACGCCGTTATCTGAGCGGATGTGCGCCGGGGACGGATGTGGCGGTGGAAGCCACGGGGAACTGGTATTGGATCATTGCGGAGATCGAGCAGGCCGGATTGCGGCCGCTGTTGGTGCATCCACGCGAAGCGAAGTTGATGATGGGGCTGACCAACAAGACCGACAAGCTGGACGCCCAAGGGTTGAACCGTTTGCAGCGCAACGGCACGCTGCCGACGGTGTGGATTCCGCCGGGGCCGCTGCGCGATCTGCGGGAGTTGACGCGCACCCGTCTGGTGCTGGTAGCGCAGCGCACGCGGTTGAAGAACCGGCTGACGGCGACGCTGGCGCCGCCGAGCGAATCGAGTGACCCGTACGGGAAGCGCGGGCGCGCGGAGCTGGAGAAGAATCTCGAGCGTTTGCCGGAGCAGACGCGCTGGGTGAGCGGGCAGTTGCTGGCGCAATTGGATTTTGTGAGCGCGCAGATCCGCGAACTCGAACAGCGGCTCGATGCGTTGGTGGAGGTCACGCCGGAGATGCAGCGGCTGATGAGCTTGCCGGGCGTGGGCGTGATTCTGGCGGCGACCATCGCCTTGGAGATCGGAGAGGTGAAGCGTTTTCCGAGCGCCATGCACCTGGCCAGCTACTCGGGAACCACGCCTCGGGTGCACGCCAGCGGAGGAAAAGTGCGTTACGGAGCGCTGCGCGCGGACGTGAACCGCTATTTGAAGTGGGCGTTTGCCGAAGCGGGAAATTCGGTGGCGGCGAATCATGCGCGCTGCCCGGAGCGGCACATCAGCCAGTTGTATCGGCGGTTGCGCCAGCGGAAGGGGCATCCCAAAGCGATTGGAGCGGTGGCCCGGCATCTGGCCGAGGCCGCGTTTCACGTGCTGCAGGGAGAAGCGGGGTATCGGGATCCTGTTCTTGGCCGAGGTCGGACCAGCGAGGTGTAAGCGCGAAATTGTCATGAGCCTCTGGCTCGCAGAATGAATGCGACACGCCTTGCGAACAACTCCATGCCCCTTTTGAGGGCGAAGAGATGACTGGGAACGACCCGTACAAACAGGATTCCTATCGACACGCGCTTTCAGAGATGACACTGGATATGTAGGCTGCCTGCAGGAGTTGCTGTCATTTTGAGCGGAGCCTTCGCTGGCCGATTAGCTGCTAAAGGCTATGCCGCCAGGGCCAGGCGGTAGAAGCTTAGCGCGGCATCGCCCTGCTCGGCCACGCGGATGCGCTCGAGCGATTCGAGGTAGTCCGGCAGCACGCGGCGTTTTTCGTGCTCGACGATCACGCGACCGCCGGGCGTGAGCATCGAAGAGCGGTCGAGGAAATCGAGCGCGCGTTCGTATTCGCCGGTTTCGGCGTAGGGCGGATCGAGAAAGAATGACTGCGCGTGCAGCCGCGACGCGGCCAGCAGTTCGAGCGCGCGCAGCGCGTCCATCGCCAGGATCTCCGCCTCCGACGTGATGCCCAGCGCGCGGAGGTTGCCGCGGATCAGCCGCACTGCCGCCGCGTGGCGTTCGATGAAGATCGTCTGGCGCGCCCCGCGGCTGAGCGCCTCGATGCCCACCGCGCCCGTGCCGGCATAGATGTCCACGAAGACGGAGCCCTCGATCGTGGGCCCGAGGATGTCGAACAGGGTCTCGCGCAGGCGGTCGCTGGTGGGCCGCAAGGCGCGCCCGCGGAGGCTGCGCAGCGCCCGGCTCCGGTATGTGCCGCCCACCACGCGCATCGGCTAGCCCACCGTCGCGAGCTGGTAGCGACGCTGCCAGTTCGGACCGAGGTACTCGAGCAGCCGCTGCAATTCGTGTGCGGCCGCGGCGGCGCCCGCCGCGCGGCCGCGCTCGTCGGAAGCCGACAGCAGGTCAAATGCCTCGCGGCGCGCCAGCTCGAGTAGCTCGCGGTCGCGCAGCGGGTTGGCCACATGGAAGCCCGGCTCGCCGTGCTGCCGCGTGCCGAAGAATTCCCCCGGCCCGCGCAGCTTCAGGTCAATCTCGGCGATCTCGAAGCCGTCGGTGGTGCTCACCATCGTTTCCAGGCGCGTCTTGGCCTGGGTGTCAGCGGCGAGTTTTTTCGGCGCAACCAGGATGCAGTGCGATTTCTCCGCGCCGCGGCCGATGCGCCCGCGGAGCTGGTGAAGTTGCGCCAGGCCGAAGCGCTCGGCATGCTCGACGACCATCGCGGTGGCGTTGGGTACGTCCACGCCCACCTCGATGACGGTGGTGGAAACCAGCACCTGGATCACGCCGCCCCGGAAGCGCTCCATCACGTCCTCTTTTTCCTCGCTGCGCATCCGGCCGTGCAGCAGCCCGAGTTGCACTCCGGGGAAGACCTCTTTCGAGAGCCGTTCGTATTCGACGATCGCCGCCTTGAGCTCCTGTTTCGATTCCTCGATCACCGGATAGACGATGTAGGCCTGCCGCCCGGCCCTCGCTTCGCGGCGCACGAACTCCCAGACGCCGGCGAGGTGCTCGTCGGTGGTCCAGCGCGTCTCGACCGGAGCACGTCCGGGCGGCATTTCGTCAATCACCGAAGTGTCCAGATCGCCGTAGAGCGTGAGCGAGAGCGTGCGGGGGATCGGCGTCGCAGTCATCACCAGCACGTGCGGTGCGACGCCGCTGGCGGTGCCCTTCTCGATCAACTGCCTGCGCTGGAGCACGCCGAAGCGGTGCTGCTCGTCCACCACGACCAGTCCGAGACGCGCGAAGGCCACGCCCTCCTCGATCAGCGCATGCGTGCCGACGACGAACTGCGCCGCGCCCGAGCGCGCGCGCTCGAGCGCTGACTTTTTCTCCGCGGGCTTGAGCTGGCTGATCAGCAACTCCACCGGGTAGCCTGTGCGGGCAAAGACCCGGCGGGCGGCTAGGTAGTGCTGCACGGCGAGAATTTCGGTGGGGGCCATCAGCGCCACCTGGTAGCCGTTTTCGATGACGATGGCCGCGGCTTCGAGCGCGACGATGGTCTTCCCGCTCCCTACGTCGCCTTGGAGCAGCCGGTTCATGGGCATCGGCCGTTCGAGATCCGCGGCGATTTCGGCCAGCACGCGCTTTTGCGCCGCGGTGGGCTTGAACGGCAGGATGCGCTTCAGCGCTTCGCGGATGCGCTCCTCGCGCACGCGCAGCACAATGCCGGGCTGCTGTTTGGCCTGCTGCCGGCGCAGCGCCAGGCCCAGTTGGTAGAAAAAGAACTCCTCGAAGATCAGCCGCTGGTGCGCGGGCGAGCGAAACGCGTTGAGCGTCTCCAGGGGTTCGCTGGTCGGGGGAAAGTGGGCGTAGTTGAACGCGTCGCGGCGCGAAGGAAAACGATAGCGGGCCAGCAGCGCGGCCGGCAGCGGGTCGGGGACGTCCCCTTGCAAATTGCCGAGCGCGGCGTAGATCATGCGGCGCAACGTGCGCGAGCTGAGGCTGCCGGTGGCTTCGTAGATGGGCACGATGCGGCCCACCTCAGTCGAATCGGCCGGGCCATCGCCCAGCAGCTCGCACTGCGGGTTGATCATTTCCAGGCGCGCCGGCCGGTAGGGGTCCACGTCCACCTTGCCATAAAGCACGATACGCTGCCCGGGCTTGAACCGGCCTTCGAGGTAGCCGCCGTGGAAAAATTTGCAGTGCAGCGCGCCAGTAGGGTCGCGCACCATCAGATGATAGACCGCGTTGCGGCCGCGCTTGAAACGCACCACGCCGCCGCTCGCTACCTCTGCCTGCACGGTGTAGGTTCCCCCGGGCTCGATTTCGCGGATCGAGGCAAAGCGGAGGCGGTCTTCGTAGCGGAAGGGCAGATGGCCGAGCAAGTCTTCCACGGTGCGGATGCCGCGCTCGGCTAGTAGCGCGGCCCGCTGCGGCCCTACGCCCTTCAGGTACATCACCTCGCTCGCGAGCGTCAGCTTCATCCACTTCTTTATATCACCATCACAGAGAGATTCCTCGCCCGTCGCGGCGGCCTCAGGGCAGGCAAGGCAAGCGGCGGACGAGGAATGACATCGTCGGAGTATCGCCGCCGGCACGGGTGGGAGCCGCGCCGCCGCGTTGCGGGGATGCGTGCAGGAAACTTGCGCCGGGCTGCCGCGTACAGATAGAGTGTGCTTTTTGCCGCGCCGCGCTCAAGCTCTCGTGGAGGAGGAGATTGTGGCGGAAGACCGTCTGACGGCAAAAGACGGCACGACGCTGCTGCTCTGGATCCTGGTGGGGGTCTTGGGCGGGGTCGTTGCGTTCCAGTATTTCTTCATCGCCTTCCCTGAAGCCTCGGTGGACTTCCGCGTTTCGCGCCCGGCGGCGCTCGAGGTGGCGCGCAACTTCGTCACCGCGCAGGGAGAGAAGCTCGCGGGCTACCAGTCGAGCATCGTCTTTCGCGTGGACGACACCGCCAAGACCTACCTCGAACGCGAAGCGGGGCTCAAGCAAGCCAACGAGCTGATGGCCTCGCAGGTCAGCGTGTGGTCTTGGGACGTCCGCTTCTTCCGCCCGCTGCAGAAGGAAGAGTTTCACGTGCGCGTCAGCCCGGCGGGCCGGATCGTCGGGTACGGGCGCGTCGTTGAGGAGGCGCGCGAGGGTGCGCATCTCGAACGCGACGCCGCGCGCACCCTGGCGGAAACGTTTCTTCTCTCGCGCTACAAAGCTGACCTGGCGGCCTACGACTTTCTCCCCCAGGAAGCCAACTCCACTGAGCGGCCCTGGCGCCTCGATTGGAGCTTCACTTGGGAGCGCCGTGGCTTCCGCGCGCCCGCGCGTGAGGACGGCGCGCCCTACCGCTTGCGCGTCACCGTGCAGGGTGCCGAGCTCGGCGGCTGCGAGGAGTTCCTCAAGGTACCGGAGGCCTGGGAGCGCAGCTACCAGCGCTTGCGCTCCAGCAACCAACTCTACGAGACCATCGCCGTGGTGCCCTATGCGTTGCTCTACGGCGCGCTGTTCTGGGTGATCTTCGATTTCGGCCGCCGCGGGCTGATCCACTGGGGAGGCGCGGTGAAGTTGGGGCTGCTGCTGGCCGCGCTGTTCTTTGTGATGAACGTGAACGAATGGCCGCTCGTGCGCTCGAGCTACGACACCAACTCCTCTTATCCCGGCTTCTTCTTCGGCCAGATGGTCGGGGCCGGGCTGGCCAGCTTGGGCCTGGGGTTGGCGGTCTCGCTTTCCGTGGCCGGCGCCGAGCCGCTCTATCGCCGGGGTCAGCCCGACAAGCTCCGCCTCGGCGTCGCCTTCCGCTTGCCGGGCATTCGCTCGAAGGAGTTCTTCCGCTCGTGCGTGATCGGTCTGGGCATGGCGGCGGGGCACATCGGCTTCATCGTGCTGTTTTACATCGTGGGGAGGAGGTTCGGCGCCTGGGCGCCGCAGGATATCAACTACACCAACGCGGTCAGCACGGCCGTGCCCTGGGTTTATCCGCTGACCATCGGAGTGTATGCGGCGACCAGCGAAGAGTTTCTCTTCCGCCTGTTCGCCATTTCGTTCCTGCTGCGATTCACCCGGGCTCGGTGGTTGGCCGTAGTGATCCCTGCGTTCATGTGGGGCTTCCTGCACAGCAACTATCCGCAGGAGCCAGGGTACATCCGCGGGATTGAAGTCGGCCTGATCGGGATCGTCGCTGGGGTGGTGATGCTGCGCTGGGGAATCCTCGCCACGCTGGTGTGGCACTACACGGTGGACGCGCTGCTGATCGGCCTGTTCCTGCTGCGCTCCGGGAGCCTCTATTTCCGCGTCTCAGGAGCCATGGTGGGTGCCGGCGTGCTGATTCCGCTGGCGATTGCCGGCGCGTTTTATCTGGTGCGCGGCCGCTTTGACGCGGACGAGACCTTGCTGAATCGTGCCGAGCCGCTGGTCGAACCCGCCGCGACGCCCCCCGCCGCTGCGGCCGAGCGCGGCCGCGCCGGCTACGAGGCGCTCGCCCCACGCACGCTCGCGCTTTTCGTCGGCTGCGCCGTGTTGGGCGCACTGCTCGCGGTGGTGAAGACGGAAACCTTCGGGGATTTCGTGCGCTTCCGGCTGGACATGCGAGAAGCGACCGCGAAGGCCGACGAAGTGCTCCGCCAGCGGAAGATGGATCCCCGCAGTTACTACCGGAACGCTACCTTCCAGACGAGCTTTGACGATTACACCAACGAGTATCTGCGGCGGCAGCTGGGCCTCGCCGGCGCCAACCGGCTCTACCAGGAGAAGGTGCCTTCCGCCTTCTGGCGGGTGCGTTACTTCCGCGATTCGCAGAAAGAGGAATATGCGGTCATCCTGCGCACCGACGGCGTGCTCCACTCCGTGCATCATCTGCTCGAAGAGAATGCGCCCGGAGCCAAGCTGACGAAGGAGCAGGCGCAGGCGCGCGCAGAAACCTATCTGCGCGAGGAAAAGAAGCTCGACCTCACCCAATGGAAATTGGTGGAAGCCAAATCGGAAGAGACCCCCGCGCACACGCGTACCGATCACACGTTCACCTGGGAAGAGCTCCAGCCCATCGGCCACCCCTGGGCGTCCGGCAAGGAAGCCGCGCACGTGCGCATCGAGTTGAAAGTCCAGGGCGACGAGGTCTCCGGCTATCGCATCTTCGTGAAGATCCCCGAAGAGTGGCAACGCCGGCAAAGCGAGCAGACGCTGCCGCTGATCCTCCACGACTACGGCCGCATCGTCTTCTATGCGGCCCTGGGCATTGCCGCCCTGGTGCTCTTCTTCATGAACCTCAAGCAGCAGCGCGTCCCCTGGCGGCGCCTAGGGCAGTGGGCGCTCTGGGGCCTGCTCGCGTCTGTGGTTGCCGCGATCAACAACTTGCCCATGCTTCTGAACCGATATCCCACTGAGTATCCGCATAGGACCTATGTGGCCATTCTGGCGATTACGGTGTTCCTCCTCGTGAGCCTCACCTTTTCGGCCCTGTTCTTCCTGTTCGGCTTGGCTTGGTTTTTCCTCTCGCGCGCCTTCGGCGCAGAGCGTTTGCCTTCCTGGCGCGGCATGCCTGCGACGTATTACCGCGACGCCTTCTGGCTGGCGCTGGCCGGGACCGGAATCTTTCTGGGGCTCGAGCGCTTGCCACTTTTCCTGGCGCGCGTTTGGCCCGTGGCACAAAGAGCTGCTGAAGCCAATCTTCCCGGAGGATTCGATTCCTACCTTCCCGCAGCGCAGGCGATCGCCAGGGCGATTTCGAGCGGGCTCTTTTGGGTCGGGGTCATCGGCCTGGCGGCGGGCTTCGTGGCTGGCTATCTCCGCCAGCGGTGGGCGCAATTCGCGCTGGTGTTTCTGTTGGCGCTGGCGCTGATCGAGGATTGGGGAAGCCCGGCAGACTTTGCCCAGAAGATTCTGGTGGAGCTGATCATCGTGGGAGTGGCGTGGTGGGGCGTCACGCGGGTTGCGCGCTTCAACCTGCTGGCCTACTTCCTGGTCGTAACCACGATGGTGCTTTCGAGTGAAGCGATGCAACTCTTGCGCCAGCCAAACCCATTCTTCCGGGCGAACGGCTATGCCGTCGTTGTTGCGCTCGTGGCGCTGCTCGCCTGGCCGCTCGCGGGCTGGGCCCGAGGCGGCAACGCTTCCCGGTCTGGCAGCAACCTCCAGGGAGGCCCGTCCGGCGCATAGCTGGGCACAGCGGCGATGACTCTTCGCCACGCCAACGGTCCGCATAAACGCCCCGCAATGCCTTCAGCAAGGAGCACCGCGCGGCGCGTAGGGGAGTACCTGGTTGCCATCCTGGGCGGCAACATCCTTTTTTTAATCCTCGAGCCTCATCTTCCCGCGGCGTTCCAGCATCACATTTTCCGGATAGATTGGGGTCTGGGAGTTGACTTTGCCATCTGCGTGGTCCTTTACGGCGTGATCTGGTTCGCGCGGAAGTAAGGATCCTGCTTGCTGCGCCCTTGGGGCGAAGCGATCGCAGCGCTTGCTGATACAAACGCACGGTGGCAGGGGCAGGCCTCTGCGCCTGCCCGAAGGGGTTTATCGCAAGGTATGAGAAACGGGAGGCGGCTGCTTACTCTTTCCTTTTTCAAGCGTCTATAGCATGGTGAGCCTTCGCGATAGGGCTGTCCCCGTGGCCCCGGAGTTCTGACTTCGGCTCAGGAAAGAACAAGGCATGCCGCTCATGGGAATGGCACTGGCGCTCGAAGGAAATGCAGGCCAGGCAACGGTGAGAGCGGTCGAGGAACAGGCCCTGATTCGACAGGCCCAGGCGGGCAACCGCGCCGCCTTCGAGGAACTCGTCCACCGTTACGATCGCGACGTCCTGCGCCTGGCGCTCAACGTCTTGCATCGCCCGGAGGACGCGCGCGACGTTTACCAGGAAGCCTTCCTGAAGGTGTACAAGAACCTGCCGCGCTTCCGCTTCGAGTGCAGTTTCTACACCTGGATCTATCGCATCGTCACGAACGTTTGCCTCGACCACCTGCGCCGCCGCAACAGCCGGCCGGAAGACCAGGCCCCCGAGCCCGCGGCGGACGATGACGCGCTGCCTCAGGATTTCTTCGACCGGCAGCGGGAGAACCGCGTGGCCGCCGATCCGGAACGCTACCTGATGGGCAAGGAGATCGGCCGGCGCATTGATGCGGCGCTGGCCCTGCTCTCCCCGCGGGAGCGCATGGTCTTCGAGTTGAAACATTATCAGGGCCTGAAGCTGCGCGCGATTGGCCAGATACTGGGCACCACGGAAGAGACGGTGAAGAATTCGTTGTTCCGCGCCACGCGGAAGCTGCGCACGCAGCTGGAAGGATTGTTGTGAAAGAGGATAGCGATATGCAAGGCCACGAAGAACAGGAAAAGACCTGCGCAGAGCTGAAACACCTTCTGGTGTTCTACGCCTGCGACGAGCTGGATGCCGGGGAACGCGCCGCCGTCGAGGAGCACACCCGGCAGTGCCCGGCCTGTGCCACGCAACTCGCGCGCGAGCTGCGCTTGCAGCAGGCCATCGCCGCAGCGGAGCGGGCCCCCGAGCCTTCCGAGCTGCTGGCGCAGTGCCGCAGTGAACTTACAGAAGCCATTGACGACCTCGGCGCAAGGCGCGCCCGGCCGAGTTGGCTCGATGCTTTGCGGCCGGCCCGTTGGTTTGTGCCGCGGTTTACGGGGCACCCCGCGCTCAGCTCGGCTGTGTTGATTCTCCTGGGCATTGTCGCCGGCCTGGCGCTCCCGCAGTGGTATCGCTCGCAGACCGCGCAGGCGCCCGGCCAGCCCGCGCTGACCGTCTCGGCCTCGCGCCTCTCGGAGCAGGATCTGCAAACCATGGGCGTCGCGGGGATCAACCTGGTTCCGGACGGCTCGTCGGGTGCGCCCAGGGTGGAGCTTCACCTGATCGCGGAGAAGCCCTTGGTGGTGCAGGGCAGCCTGGACGATACCGACGTCAAGCGCGTGCTGACCTACGTCGTGCTGAACGGGCAGCGGTTTGACTCCGGCGTGCGGCTCGATTCGGTGGACATACTGCGGACGCGCTCGAGCGACCGCGAGGTGCGCCAGGCCCTTTGCTCCGCCGCGCACAAGGACAGCAATCCCGGCGTGCGCCTGCGGGCGCTCGAGGCCCTGCGCGGCTTTGAGCAAGACGACACCGTTCGCCTGACTTTGGTCGATGCGCTGGCCCGCGATCCCAATCCCGGCGTGCGCGTCGAGGCCATCGATTCCTTGCAGACGGCGTTCCGCGCGATGACCGAAAAAGGGGCCTCCCGCGAGGACCAACGCCTGATGGAAGTGCTGCGGGACCGCATGCAGAGAGACCCGAACAACTACGTCCGCTTGCAGAGCGCTGCCGCGATCCGGCAGCTCGGCCCGCGCGAACTCTACTGAGTTTGAACAAGACACAGATGAGCGCTACGCATCGAATCCGCCGGCAGGGGTGGCTAATGGCCGCCGTCATCGGGTTGTGTCTCCTTGTGGCGTTGCCCGCGCGTGCGCGGCAACAATCCGCTGCGGAAGGCCGCCGGCTGGTCGAGGAAAAGACCGGGACGCTCTCGACGCGCGATGGCTTGCGCCTGCGTCTGGTAACCGATCTCGGCAACGTGCGCATCCTCACCGGCAGCCCTTCGGGGCAGGTGAGTTACAAGGTCCGCATCGAGACGGATTCCCGCGACTCCGACACGCAGAACCTGCTGAAGCAATATCAACTCACGGCCCGCAGCACGCCGGCCGGAGTGGAGTTGACCGGCCAGACATCCGCCATGGATCTCGGTCGCCGCAGGGGTTCCAAATTTCACGGCCGCCTCTGGGTGAACTATGAAGTCAGCGTGCCGCGCCGCTACAACCTCGACGTGCTTACCCAGGCGGGCAACATCGAAACGCAGGACCTGGACGGCCGCGCCAGCTTGGTGACCCAGGGCGGCAACATTGTCGCCGGAAAACTCGGCGGGCCGGAAGCCTCCGGAGCGCGCCTGGAAACCCAGGGCGGGCACATAACCGTTCAGGACGTCAGCGGAGAGCTGCGCGCCATCACCGCGGGCGGCCACATCCGCGCCGCAAACGTGCAGGGCGATGCGGTATTGCGCAGCGGCGGCGGGCACATCCGCGCCGGCAGTGTTTCGGGCGCGGCGCAACTGGAAACCGGCGGTGGAAACATCACCGTGCAGCGCGCCGGGGCGAGCGTCACTGCCGCAACCAGCGGCGGGCAAATCGACTTCGGCGAAGCGGCAGGCTCCATCCGTGCCCGGACGGGCGGCGGCGGTATCCGCATTCTGCGCGTTACCGGCCCCACGCAACTGGAGACCGGCGGCGGCAGCATCTACCTGACGCGCGTGCAGGGCGCCGTGCGCGCGCAGACCGGCGCGGGCACCATCACCGCGTGGTTTGCCGGCGATGGCAAGCCCGGCAGGCTGAAGGGCGCCTCCCAACTAGAATCTGGCGCGGGCGACATCATCGTGTACCTTCCGCGCGAACTGGCCGTGACGATCGAAGCCATCATCGGGGACGGCGGCGACCACCACATCGAAGCCGATCCATCACTGCCCATCAAAATCACTCGTTCTGCTCAGGGGCGCGGTGTCCGCGGCGAATGCACGTTGAACGGCGGTGGAGAAGTCCTGCGCCTCAGGACCTCCGTGGGCAACATCCTGCTGAAGGTCAGCGATACCGAGGCGCAAATCCGCCTGAACCAGCAGCAAATCGAGCAACTCGAGCAGCGCTTGCGACTCCAGCAGAGGATCGAGCAAGGGGACAAGCAAGGGCGGAAGATCGAAGAGCGTGAGCGGAGCCGCATGGAAGAGTTAGGGCAGAAGCTCGAGGAGCTGTGGCTGGGCGGGCTCCGCGTGGACTCCGACACGCAGCAGCAGAAGCTAATCCATTTCGTGCACCCGGCTTATCCCGAAGCGGCCAAGCGGGCCGGCATCGAAGGCCCCGTGCGCCTGAACGTCGTGATCGGCAAGGACGGTACCATCGAGGGTCTGAAAGTGCTTTCGGGAGATGCCGCGCTGACCGATGCCGCCGTCGAAGCCGTGCGCCACTGGCGCTATCAACCGACGCTGGTGAACGGCAAGGCGGTCAGCGTGATCACCAGCGTCACGGTGGATTTTCGTTTGCACTAACTGGGCCCAGGGTCAGGGGAAGTGGAACCTCCCGGGAAACCCTCCGGGAGGCGGAGATCGCATCTTTCGAGGGGGGTGTGAAGATGCGCAGAGCAGCTCTTATTCTGGTGGTCATCGTTGCGGCGGCGGTGCTGGCGGCGCCGTGCTTCGCGTTTGACGAAGTCTTCCAGCAGACCTATCCGCTGCAATCCGGCGGCAGCTTCCGGCTGCAGAACGTGAACGGTTCGGTTCATGTGAGCGGCTGGGACCGCGACGAGGTGCAGGTCCGCGCGGTAAAATCGGCGTGGCACCACCGGCGCGATTTACAGCGGGTCGAGATCGAGGTCGAGGCCCGGCCAGATTCGGTCGCCGTCGAAACGCGCTATCCGCCCGATGACGGCGTCGAGGTGTACGTCGAATACCGCATCCGCGTGCCGCGGCGCGTGCTGCTCACGCGCGTGGCCACGGTGAACGGCACGGTGCACGTTTCGGGCGTCGAAGCGGTGGGCGAGTTGCGCTCGGTGAACGGCAACGTCGAGGTGTACGACAGCAGCGGCCGGCTCGACGCCCACACCACCAACGGCAACGTGCGCCTAGAGCTGCGCCGGGTGGATCCCGGCGGCGCGCTCACGGCGGAAACTGTGAACGGCTCGATTGTGCTCGCGCTGCCCCCGGATGCCGGCGCGGAACTCGACGTGCGCAGCGTCAACGGCGACTTCCAGTCCGAGCTGCCGTTGACCCTGCGCGGCTCGCTCGGCGCGCGCGAATTTCACGGGCGGCTGGGCGCCGGCGGCAGTCCGATTCGCATCCGCACGGTGAACGGCGCAATCCGCGTGGAGACGATTCGGCCGATGGTTTGATTCTCCAACACGGGCCTTTGCAGGGGCGCTCCCCTGTGGCGCCTCCAACCCGGGGAGGGACACAGGGCCGCCTTTACATACCCGGTGGTGGTGCTCACCACGGGCGTCACCAGCCGTCGAACCACAGCAGGAGGAAGAAAGAAATGAGCAAGTGTTCGTTCATAGGTCCGTCTGGGGTGGCGTTCTTAGCGACGGCCCTGGTGGCTTTATCCAGCGTCGGCTTCCGGGCAAGTGCCGCCACCTCTGCGCGGGATCCAGAGCCGGAGCAGGCCGCGCAGTTACACGAACAGGTGCGAGCACAAGTGCGCGAGCAGGTGGAGAAAGCCGTGGAGCAAGTGCGCGCGCAGGCGGTCGGGGTGGCCGCCGAGCAAGCTGCGGCCCTGGCTGAGGGGGCGGCTGCGCAAGCGCTACAGGGCGAAGACGTCCGCGGCTGGCTCGGCGTGACCATTGCGGAAGTCACCGCGGAAAAGGCCAAGGAGTTGAAGCTGCCGGCCGAGCGCGGCGTGATTTTGGCCGAGGTTGAGCCCGACAGCCCCGCGGCCAAAGCGGGCTTGAAGGCCAACGACGTGGTATCCGAGTACAACGGCGAGCGCGTCGAAGGCACCGCGCAGTTTAGCCGGCTGGTGCGCGAGACTCCCGCGGGCCGCACAGTGCAATTGACCATCTGGCGTGACGCCCGCGCGCAGAATGTCTCCGTGCAACTCAGCAGCTTCCGCGAGCACCTCGGGAGCCGCTTCCACGCGATGAAGCCGAAGGACTTCGACTTCCGCTTCGAGATGCCTGAGTTCGAGATGCCTGAGACAAACGGCAGGTTCCTGGTGTCCCGCACGCCGATGCTGGGCATTTCGGCTGAGGACCTGAGCAGCCAGCTCGGCTCCTACTTCGGCGCGCTGGACGGCGAGGGAATCCTGGTGCGCGAGGTCAGGCCCGGGACGCCGGCTGAAAAGGCGGGGCTGAAGGCCGGCGACGTCATCACCAAGGTGGAAGGCGAGCGCGTGCGCAATGTAGGCGAGCTACGCGAGAGGCTGCGCGAGAAGCGCGACAAGAAAACCGTCAGCCTCACTGCCCTCCGCCGCGGCACAGAGATGTCGTTCAATGTCGAGGTCGAGCAGCCGCAGGCGCCCGAACGAAAGAAAATCATCAGCCGCCGCACTTACATCTAGCCCGCGGCGCGAAGCGAACCGGCCCACCTCCGGCCCGGGAGGTTCTTCCTCCCGGGCCTTTTCTTTCCAGAGAAGCCGTATGCCGCCTCGGAGACGATCCGTACGGGCGATCCCCTGGGGTCGCCCGGTGGGCGAGCACGGGGGCCCGCCCCTACAAAAGACGAGCAGCGCCGCTACAGATCCGTTTTTGGTTATTCCCGGCGGACTTCGGCTTTGGCCGCAGGGGCGGTAAGGCGAACCAAACGATGGCTCGTGTCGAGGTAAAGGTTCACTTCAAGGTCGGGGGTGTGCGCGCGCAGCAGCTCGAGCTGATTGCCATCCACGGTCTCCGTGCCGGCCGATTCGACGGTAATGCTGCCGGGAATCATGTCCTGGGGGATCAGCACGGGAAACGTCTGCGGGCCCTTGGCATTCCAGTCGTACAGCCGGGCGAGGATGGCGTAGTGGTGATAGACGTTGTTGTCGAGCACGACGACGCGCGGGGAACCGAAGGAAAGTTCCTGGATGAACGGTTCCGCGCTGCTGATGCGCAGCGCCATTTTCGCCGTGCCGCCCCGGAATTCGACGGTGGCCGAGGCTTTCTTCGGCCCCTGCGTGGACCATTCGTAGCGCAGCGGGGCGCCGTCGGGGAGCAGCGTGAGTCGCGCGCTGACCTGGGTCGCAGGGCCGCCCGGCGCGCGAATCTCGGTGGTGCTGCGCGCAACCCATTCCTTACCGCTCGGCGCGATGGCGAACTCTTCGCTGCCCATCGGCTGGCCGTCGAGCAGGATGCGGAACCTGCCCTTGTCCCCGGCGAGCGCCGGCGCAGCCGCGCGCGCGTTCTCGGTCTTCTTTTCTTGTGCGGGTTTTTCCTGCGCCGGCGTGGCGCCGCCGAGCAAGGCGACGAGCGCGAGCGCACCGAGCGAACTGCGCCACTGGCTGCGGGAAGCGGTCCGGGGCGCGCTCATGCGTTTACCCGGCCCGCGGACGTGCCGGGGACGCCGACGAGGCGGTCGAAGATGCCCAAGGTGAGGATCTGTTCGATCACACGCTGGGGCTCGACGCCGCTTCCCACCCGATAATCGGCCTGCTGGTAGAACGGCAGCCGCTGCTCGTAGAGTTGCCGGAAACCGGCCTCGTCGCGAAAGAGCGGGCGATGGGTCATGGTGACGCAGCGGCGGAGCAGCACCTCGATCGGGCAATCCAGCCAGATGACGACGCCGCCCTTGCTCCGCAGCAGCTCGACGTTGCCGGGCTGCGCAAACGTGCCGCCGCCCAGCGCAAGCACGGTGGGTTTCTGCTGCTCGGCGGCTTCGCCGAGCGCTTTGACCAGTAGTTCGCGCTCGATCTCGCGGAAGGCGGGCTCGCCGAGGCGCTCGAAGATTTCGGTGATGCGCAGGCCGGCGTGCTCCTCGATGCGCGTATCGAGGTCTACGAAATTCCAGGCGAGCTGTCGAGCCAGGCGCCGGCCCAAGGTGGTTTTTCCGCAGCCCATGAAGCCGGCGAGGCAAACGAGTCTGTGCCGCGGTGTGATGGCGGTCGAGCCCATGCGGTTCGCACGATCCGAAGCGGGCGATCCGTGCGTTACTCGCGCTTCAGAATTTTGATTGTACCATTAAAGGAAGAGAGCTCGACTTTGGCGTGACCCTCGTTCACCGAGCCAAACAGACCCTTGGCGAAGCGAGGGGGGGCGTGGCGCTGGCCGTGAGCGTCGGGCTTGAGGTTGGCCTGGTTTTCCACGTGCCCGTAGAGTGAGCTGGCGCTCAGGTCGAACGAATCGGTATCCGCGAAGCGAACCTCGATCAGCCCGCTATAATTCTTCAGGATGTAGATTCCCTGGCGAAGGAAATTACCGTCGAAGAAGATGTTGCCCGAAGAGGTCTGTACGCGGACGCTGTTGAGCTGGGGCTGGAGCAGCCGCACGTCGCCGCTGATGGAATTGACGTCGATGCGCCCGGCGCAGCGCGCGCACACCACCGCGCCGCCGATGGTCTTGATCACCAGATACCCGCCCACGTCCTGGAGTTGCACGTCGGCCGAGACGGTGTCGAAGGTCATGTCGCCCGAGACACGCTCGACCACTACGTTGCCGGAATCCATGCGCATCCGCAGCTCGCTTTCCTCGGGCACGGTCAGCTCATAGTCGGCTTGCAGGTCGGCCGGAGTGACCTTCTCCGAGAGCACGTGCGTGAAGACTTCGATGCGGTCGCCGGCCTGCTCGGTGTCCACTTCCACTTTGTTGCTGGCGTGGGTGCCCACGACGACGACTTCCGGCTTCTTCCAGGACTTTACCTGGATCCGCCCATGGGCATTGCGCACGGTGATGACCGGGCGTCCTTGTACAGGGAAGTGTTTCTCCAGGCGGTGCGCCGAAACCGGCGCCGCCAGCAGCAGCAACGTGCCGACCAGGAGCAGCATGGGCCACCTCGGGCGCGTGACGTTTTGTGTCTCAGCTTTCATTGATCACCCGAAGCGTCTCGGTCCATCACCATCGCCAGTAGCTCCGCCTTTTGCTGATAAGCCCCGTAGAGGTACTCGCGGGCAGCTTCGTTCTGAGGTTCCTCGCGCACGCTCTTTTCACACAACGCAATGAAGTTGTCAACTATGTAAAGGTTCTCGCGGAGAGAAGCGGTCACCGCGGGATCGTGCTGGTTCATCGCCTGCACCGTGCGGCTCCCTTCGCTGGCCAATTGCGTATCGAGCGAGGTCGAGGCGGGTTGAAGCGCGACGACGGGTGTCCTCGGTTGGCTTTGCCGAAGCTGGCCCACCAGGCTCACCAGTACCACTGCGCCCAGAAGTAAAACCAGGTACGCGCTGGCCAAGGCCGGCTGCAAAAGTGCCCCCCACCGACTTCCCAGCCAACCGCCTGCCGCCCGTGCAACGGCTGGGGGAGGCGTCCGGATCAACCCTTCGGATTCGAGTTGTGCGCGCAGGGCCAGCCAGATGTGCGCCGGAGGTTCGGCCTCGACGACCAAGTACTGTGCCGCGGCCTGGATCGCTTCGAAGTCCGCCACCACGGCGCGGCAACGCGCGCAATCGTTCAGGTGAGCCGCGGCGTCGGCGGGAAGGCCTTCGCCCATCCGCTGTTCAAGGACGTGTTCAAATTCCTGACACTGCATTGTCGTAACCTTCTTTCTCAAGCGTTGCCGGCCGTCTCGCCCTTTGCTGCCTGCCGGGCCTCGCGGGCTTCACTGCGGAGAGTTTCCTGGAGCAGTTCCCGCAGCCGCATGCGGGCCTTGTGCAATTGAGACTTGGAGTTTCCGATCGAGCAACCCATGATCTCGGCGATCTCGTTGTGTTCGTATCCCTGGATGTCGTGCAGCACAAACACTGTTTTGTATCCCGGCGGCAACTGCTCGATGGCCCGCTGGAGATTCACGCGGTCAATCGAGCCACTCAGCAGCAGGTCGGGCCCGCCGACCTCCTTGCGGGGCCCACCCGTTTCCTCGTCCGGCTCCGTCGTCTCCTCCAGCGAGGTTTCCGGCAGAGACTTCTTGCGCAAGCGCATCAGCACGACGTTGACGGACAGCCGATGCAGCCAGGTGGAGAAAGCCGATTCGCCGCGGAACGTGTGGATCTTGCGGAACAACTGCAAGAACGCCTCTTGCGTCAGGTCCTCGGCTTCCGTCGTATTTCCCACCATGCGCAAGCACAGGGCGAAGACGCGCCGGCTATGCAGCCGGTAGATGCGCTCAAAAGCTGCCGCGTCGCCCTGCTGAGCCAGCCGGATCGCTTCCGACTCGGTCAGCTCGCTGGCATCAGTTCGTCTCGGTCGGGCCACCGTACCCGTCGGGACGCATCCGTGCTGTGGGATGCGTGACCCGCTCCATGAGTTGTCCTTGCCGTGGCTGAGGTGCGTGGCCGGTAACGCCCGTTGGAACCCGCTCGAGCGACGGCCTCGGCCGCCCGGAGAAACGGCGGCTTTCCGGCAAGAAGGCTCTATTCTCTTCGGAAAAGGTCCGTCCGTCTATGGAGAACCGCGGGAACCGCCAGCGAGCTATTGCCGCGCGAACAGACCGCGCACGCGGAGCGGTGGCAAGGGGCTCTCCGCCTGGAGCTTCTGGGCGAACAGCTGCACCTGTTCGTTGGGCAGGGCGCAGAGAAAGCATTTCAGCAGAACCGTGGTCTCGCGCAAGCAGGTGTTCAGGTCGTAGTGGCGGGTGTCTAGGGCTTGCCAGTCGGCCACTGCGTGGACCGATGAGCCTGCGGCAATCCCGTCGGAGGCTTCGCGGAATTCCTCCTCCAGCTCTTCGATGGCCTCAGCCAGGTTGCGAAGTTTGTGGAAGAACCTCGAGCGCAGGGAGAACAGTACCCTGGACATAAGCTGGTTCTTCCGGGCGATGAGTTGCGCGGTCTCGCCGCGGAAGAACTCGGGATCGAGCGGGGCGACGCTGGGCAGCGTGCCGAAGTGCCGGCCGTGCGCTTCAAGAGCCCGGAGAGCCGTCAGCAAGCGCATAGCCAGCTGGCGAAACAGCTCGGCGCAGACGCCGGCCTGTTCCCGCACTCGAAGCAGATGGCCCTGAGAGCGCAAGCTGAGCGCTTCGTCAAGCGTAATGCTGAGCATCGTGTAGCAGGTCTCCAGTTCCACCACTGTTGCGTCGAAGAGCTGGTTTTTCTCCGCAGGCAGCCAGGCCTGCCAGTCTTCGCGCACCGAGCGCGCACGAAGCCGCCACGGTTTCATACTCCAGGGCCCCATTCCCCCTCCGAGAGAGGCGGTAGTATATCAAAGGCGTTTGCCCGTCAAGCGGATTCCTTGAACTCCGCGAGAGCCCCCGCTATACTGCCGCACGATTCGCGCTTTTTGCGTCCCGCACGTTGCCGCGGGGTGGCCAGAAAGGATCTCTGCTTGCCCTTCGAGCCCCTTGACCAGTACCTCCAGCGCAAGAAAAAGCTCGAACAGATGGAGGCCCTCGGGCACGATCCTTATCCGCACAAGTTCGACTGGACCTACACGCCCGCAGAGATCCCGGAAAAATATGGTCAGCGCAGCGCGGCCGAGCTCGAGGCGACGAAAGTCCCGGTGCGCGTGGCCGGGCGCATCCTGACGCTGCGGCTGCACGGCAAGGCGGGCTTCGCGCACATCCAGGAGCGCGGCAGGCGCCTGCAAATCTACGTCAAGCTCGACGCGGTGGGTGAGCGCGGCTTCCAGTTGTTCCAGTTGCTCGATATGGGCGACGTCGTCGGCGTCGCCGGGCACCTGTTCCGCACCAAGACAAACGAGCTGACCGTCTGGGTCGAGGAGCTCACGCTGCTCGCCAAGGCGCTGCTGCCCCTGCCGGAGAAGTGGCACGGGCTGTCCGACGTCGAGTTGCGCTACCGTCAACGCTATCTGGACCTGATTGTGAACGAGGGCGTGCGGCAGATCTTCCTGCGGCGCGCACAGATCGTCCGTGAGCTGCGCAGCTTCTTCGACGCGCGCGGCTACATCGAAGTCGAAACGCCGATGATGCAGCCCATCGCTGGCGGCGCGATGGCGCGGCCTTTCATCACCCACCACAACGCCCTTGATATCGACCTGTACCTGCGCATCGCGCCGGAGCTTTATCTGAAGCGGCTGGTCGTTGGAGACCTGGATCGCGTCTATGAGATCAACCGCAATTTCCGCAACGAGGGCATCTCGACCGAGCATAACCCCGAGTTCACCATGCTCGAGTTTTATCAGGCTTACAGCAACTACCGCGATCTGATGGATCTGACCGAAGAGCTGCTCACCGGCCTGGTGAAGAATGTTTGCGGCGCCACCACCATCCACTACGGCGAACACGAGGTGGACTTCACCCGCTGGGAGCGGCTCTCGATGCGCGAGGCGGTTTGCCGGCATTGGCCCGCCGGGGCGGGCGCCGGGCTGACGGTCGAGCAACTGGCTGCGCCGGGCGGGCCGCGCGCCACCGTCGAGCGCTATAACGCGTTCGCGCTGGCCAAAGGAATCGAGCCGATGGCGTCGGCCGGCAAGCTTTCCGACGGCGAGTTGACCGGCTTGCTGTTCGAGACCCTGGTGGAAGAGAACCTCGTGCAACCGATCCTGGTTTACGATTACCCCGCCGACATCTCTCCGCTCTCGAAATGCCGCGACGACGACCCCTCGCTCGCCGAGCGCTTCGAGATCTTCGCCGGGGGGCTCGAGCTGGGCAACGCGTTTTCCGAGTTGAACGACCCGGAGGAGCAGGAGCGGCGCTTTCGCCAGCAGATTGCCGAGGGCGGCGAGGAAGCCCCCAAGCAGCTCGACGAAGACTACATTCGCGCTCTGTGTTACGGCTTGCCGCCGACGGCCGGCGAGGGCATCGGGATTGATCGGCTCACCATGCTGCTCACCGATTCGCATTCCATCCGTGAAGTGATTCTGTTTCCGCTGCTGCGGCCGGAACATGGTCTGGAGAGTCCGGAAGTAAACGAGCAGCGGGACGCGGGCGGCGACAAATGAAGTTCGAGTGGCTGGTCGCGCGGCGGTACTTGCGCTCACCGTACAAGCCTGCGGTGCTGCGGCTGGTGACGTTGCTCTCGGTGGTGGGTGTGGCGGCGGGAGTGGGCACGCTGGTGATCGCGCTGGCGATGAACACCGGCTTTCGCCAGGCGATCCAAGACCGCCTGCTCGGTGTGACCGCTCACGTCAACCTGACGCGCCCCGGCGCCGAGGGCATCCGCGATTATCGCGAGCTGGCCGAACGATTGGCCGCAACGCCCGGCGTGCGCGCCGTCGCCCCGGCAATTTACCAGACTGTGTTGCTTTCCGCTGGCGGGCGCGCCCGCGGCATTGTGCTGAAGGGCATTGACCCGGGGCTCGAGCGGCGCTCGAATGAGGCGCTGCGCCGCGTGGTTGCCGGCGCGGCCAGCTTTGCGGCGGACGCCGACGGCATGGACGCCATCCTGCTGGGGCGAACGCTGGCGACGGAGTTGAAGGTGGCCCCCGGCGATTACGTCACCCTCACCAGCCCGCAAGGGCGCCTGACTCCGTTCGGGTTGATCCCGCGTTCGCGACGATTTCGCATCAGCGGGATCTTCGACTCCGGCTTCTACGACTACGACGCCAACTGGGGCTTCATCACGCTGGCTGCGGCGCAAAGCCTAGCGGGGTTGGGGGACCTGGTGAACGTGCTTGAATTCCGGATCGAGCAGGTGGACCGCGCCGTGGAGCTAGCGGCTGTGCTCGCGCGCAAGGCGGGCCAGGGCTATGTGGCCACAACGTGGATGGACGAGAACCGCGCGCTGTTCCGCGCGCTGCGTCTGGAGAAGTTGGTGACAGCGGTTTTCCTCGGGCTGATTACCTTTGTCGCCGGGCTGAACATTCTGGTGGTGCTGGCCATGACGGTCAGCGACAAGGCGCACGACATCGCCGTGCTCATGGCCATGGGCGCCCGGCGCGAGCAGGTGCGCAACATTTTCATCCTGCAGGGGCTGGCCGTCGGCGCGTTGGGCACTTCCATTGGGCTGGCCCTGGGCTATGCGGTGGCGTGGGTGGCAGGCACGTACCGGCGGATTCCGCTCGACCCGCAGGTGTATGCCGTGCCCTATGTGCCGTTCCACGCGAACGGTTTTGATGCGCTGTGGATCGCCGCGGCGGCGCTGGCCATCAGCGTTGCCGCCACGTTGCTACCGGCGCACGCCGCGGCGCGCGTCCTGCCGGTCGAAATCCTGCGGTACGAATAGGTCAGAGCTTTGGCGAGTGGTTTGCAGTATACCGGTTGGACAGAAAAGCCCGGTGAGCAAGCGGCCGGCGGAAGCCGCCAAAGGTTCTCGACTTCGTGCTACAATCGCTGTAGAAGCAATGAGTTGCAGGAGGGTGCAACGGTTACGAAAAGACCCTGGAAGACCAGCGGGCAGCAGTTGGGGAAAAATGTGAAATTGCTGGGCTTCCGAGTGTCAAAATCTCCAGCCGGAAACGCGGAAGTGACGCAAACTGCCACCTCCGTGCGGCATCGAACGTAGTGAACGCAGTGGCGAGGCGAGGACCGGGAACGAAGAGCAGGACAACAAAATGCCAAGCGCAGCCACAACGGCAACCGCCAACTCGGGTACGGCGCGCGACGTGGAAGGACCGGCGCCGGATGTTGTGCTCGAAGCACGCGGCCTGCGCAAAGCTTATCGCTCGGGGGCCGCGGAGCTGACGGTTCTAGCCGGCGTGGACCTTTCGGTGCGGCAGGGCGAGATGGTGGCCATCGTCGGACCCTCCGGTGCCGGAAAGAGCACGTTGCTGCATTTGCTGGCCGCCCTGGACACGCCAACAAGCGGTACAGTATACTTTGGCGCGAAAGCGCTTGCATCGCTTCCAGACGCAGCAGTGGCGGAGTTTCGGAATCGCTCGATTGGATTTGTCTGGCAGCGACACCACCTCTTGTCGGACTTCACGGCGAGAGAAAACGTGGCCATGCCCTTGCTGATGCGGGGAATTGGGCGCGGCGCGGCCTTCGACGCCGCCGAGCGGTGGCTCGGCGAAGTCGGATTGGCCCCGCGAGCGCGTCAGCGTGCAGGGGAACTTTCGGGGGGCGAACGGCAGCGCGTGGCCATTGCCCGGGCACTGGTTAGCGGGCCAGCGGTGTTGTTGGCCGACGAGCCTACCGGGGACCTGGACGAGCAGAACGCGGAAGGGGTTTTTGATTTGATGCAGCGCCTGCACCAAGCCCACCGGCTCACCTCCATTCTGGCAACGCACAATGCTGCTCTGGCATGGCGTTGCCATCGGGTTTTGGGACTTGAGCACGGCGTGCTGAGGCCTCGCTGGGAGAAGCCGCAAGGAACCGGGACTCCGCCTCAGGGAGAAACGAGCAGAGGCCGTGTTTGAACGCTACACAGAAAAAGCGCGGCGCGTGATCTTCTTCGCGCGGTACGAAGCCAGCCAGTACGGCAGCCCGTACATCGAGACGGAGCACCTGCTGCTGGGGCTGATGCGCGAAGACAAGGCGCTGGCCAATCGCTTCCTGCGCTCGCACGGCTCGATTGAATCCATCCGCAAGGAAATCGAATCCCGCATCACCATCCGCGAGCGCATCTCCACCTCGGTCGAGGTGCCCCTCAGCCAGGAATGCAAGCGCATCCTGAACTTCGCCACCGAGGAGGCCGAGCGGCTCGGCCACAAGCACGTGGGCACCGAACACCTGCTGCTGGGCATCCTGCGCGAAGAGAAGTCCTTTGGCGCGGAGATCCTCCAGGAGCGCGGCCTGCGGCTTTCCACGCTGCGCGAGGAGTTGGCGCGGAGCGCCGGCGAAAAGGTTCCCGTGAACCGGCCCAAGGAGACTTCGCTACTCGGCGAGTTCAGCCGCGACCTGACCCAGGCGGCCATTGAGGGGCAGCTCGACCCCCTGGTCGGACGCGAACGGGAGCTCGAGCGCGTGGTCCAGATCCTCTGCCGGCGGACGAAGAACAATCCGGTGCTGATCGGCGAGCCGGGCGTGGGCAAGACGGCCATCGTCGAAGGCCTCGCGCAGCGCATTGCCGATGGCGAGGTACCGCCATTCCTGGCCGACAAGCGCATCCTTTCGCTCGACCTTTCCCTGATCGTGGCCGGCACGAAGTACCGCGGGCAGTTCGAGGAGCGGCTGAAGACAATCATGAAAGAGTTGATGGAGAGCCAGAGCGCGATCGTTTTCATTGACGAGTTGCACACGCTGGTGGGCGCCGGCTCAGCCGAAGGCTCGCTCGACGCCGCCAATATCCTGAAGCCGGCGCTGAGCCGCGGCGAAATCCAGTGCATCGGCGCAACCACGCCGGGCGAGTACCGCAAGTCGGTGGAAAAGGACCGCTCGCTCGAGCGCCGCTTCCAAGCCGTCAAGGTGACTGGGCCGAACGAAGAGGAAGCCATCCGCGTCCTCCAGGGGGTGCGCGAACGCTACGAAAAATTCCACGCTGTCACCTATACCGATGAGGCCATCCGCTACGCGGTCTATCTCTCGAACCGCTACATCCCGGACCGCTTCCTCCCCGACAAAGCCATTGACCTGATCGACGAGGCCGGGGCGCGGGTGAAGCTGCGCCAGGCCATGCTGCCCGAGGAGGTGGCCGAGGTGCAGAAGCGGGTGAAGTTCATCACCCACCGCATGGAAACCGCCATCGCCAACCACGAGTTTGAGAAGGCGCGCTTCTACTCCGAGGAGGAGCGGAAGGAGAAAGAGAACCTGCGGCAGGTGCGGGAGAAGCTGAAGCTCGACGACTCCTCGACGGGCATCGTCACCCGCGACGACATCGAAGAAGTGGTGGCGCGCTGGACCGGCATTGCGGTGACCTCGATCAAGGAAGACGAGCAGCAGAAGCTGCTGCGCATCGAGGATGAGTTACACAAACGCGTCATCAGCCAGGACAAAGCCATCACCGCGCTGGCGCGCGCCATCCGGCGCAGCCGCGCCGGGCTGAAGGCACCCGGCCGGCCGGTGGGCTGCTTCTTTTTCCTCGGTCCCACCGGCGTGGGCAAGACCGAAGTGGCGCGGCGGCTGTCGGAGTTCCTGTTCGGGAGCGAGAAATCGCTGATTCGCTTCGATATGTCCGAGTACATGGAGAAGCATTCGGTCTCCAAGCTGATCGGCGCGCCGCCCGGCTACGTGGGCTACGAGGAAGGCGGGCAATTGACCGAGCGGGTGCGGCGCACGCCCTATTCGGTGATCCTGCTCGACGAGATCGAGAAGGCGCATTCCGACGTCTATAACATCCTGCTGCAGGTGTTCGAGGACGGACAATTGACCGACGGGCTCGGCAATACGGTCGACTTCCGCAACACCATCGTCATCATGACCTCAAACCTCGGGGCGCGCCACCTGCAGAAGCGGTCCACGCTGGGCTTCCAGTCGGGCTCCGAAGAGGCTGGCGCCAAGGGCATGGAAGACTTGGTGCTCAGCGAAGTGAAGCGCGTGTTCAATCCGGAGTTCCTCAACCGCCTGGACGAAGTGATCCTATTCAACCCGCTGACCGACGGGGATCTGTTGCGCATCATTGACCTGCTCGTGGGTCTGATCAACGACACGCTGATTCACCGCCAGGTCCAGATCGTGATGACGCCGGAAGCGCGTCAATGGATCCTCGACAAGACCTGCGCCGATCGGAGCTACGGCGCGCGACCGCTGCGCAGAGCGTTGCAGAAGTACGTAGAAGATCCGCTGTCGGAGACGCTGATTCAAGGGGGTCTGCAACGCCCGGCGACGCTCGAGGTGTTCCTCGCTGGCGATGGCTTGAGTTTCCGTCCAGTCGTCGAAGCAACCCCGGTTGTCCAATAGCGAATCCTACGCGCACAGGCCGGGCCCTTCCCGGGATCCGGCGGGGGAGTGGTCAGATTGGCTTGGGGGGCGCGGCCTTGACAATCGGCGCGGCCGCACGCGAGAAATTCTGCCTGCCGTATGTTCTGCGGTTCCTCCTGGTGTCCCTGTTGATGTCGCTCGTCCACCTGGCAGGCACGCTGCCGCGCGCCTGCGCTCAGCAGGCGGTGGTCGAGCGCATCGAGTTTGTCGGTAACCGTCGCATGCGCAGTGAGACCCTGAAGGCCAGGATCTTCACCCGCGAGGGAGACGTCTACAGCGAAGAAATCCTCCGCCGCGACTTCCAGGCGCTCTGGAACACCCAATATTTCGAGGACATCAAGCTCGACATCGAAAACAGCCCCGACCGCCCCAACGCGAAGATCGTCATCTTCACCGTGAAAGAGCGCCCGATCATCCGGCGAATTGAGTACAAGGGCATCAAGTCGGTCTCCGAGTCTGACATCCTGGAGCGCTTCAAGGACCGCAAGGTGGGGCTCTCGGTGGAGAGCCAGTTCGATCCCACCAGGATCAAGAGAGCCGAAGTGGTGCTCAAAGAGCTGCTCGCCGAGCGCGGGCGGCAGTTTGCCGTGGTCAAGCCCACTTACGAGCGCATCGCCGCGACCAACGCGGTCAAACTGGTCTTCAACGTCCAGGAAGGTCCCAAGGTGAAGGTGGGCAAAATCATCATCGAAGGCAACAAAGCCTTCTCTGATCGCAAGATCATCCGCGCGATGCGCCACTCGCGGCCCTACGCTGTTCCGCTGTGGCTCGTCAGTTTCTCCGTGGGCTCGAAGACCTACGATCGCCGCAAGCTGGCGGAAGACCTGGAGGTGGGCATTCGGGGACTCTATCAAGACCACGGCTACTTCCAGGTGCTGGTCAAAGACCCGGTGGTCCAGACCGAGGACGTGGACCGGCCCGGGCTGCCCGGGCCGTTTCCGCTGATCGGCCACAAGCACGGCAAGCGCACCAACATCACCATCGCCATCGAAGAGGGCGAGCGTTTCCGCATGGGCAAGCTGGTGGTCCGCAGCGCCGATCCGGAAAAGGGGTTGTCGCTCAAAAGGGAGTTCTTGGAGAAGGTCTTTCCGCTGAGGGAAGGCGACCTCTTCGCCGTGGACAAGATCCGCAAGGCACTCGAGGACTACCGTAAGATCTACGGCGAGTTCGGGTACATCGACTTCACTGCGGAGCCCATTACCGACGTGGACCTGCCCAGCAAAACCATCAATCTCACGCTCGTGTTCGACGAGCAAAAGCAGTTCTACGTGCGCCGGATCGAGTTCTCCGGAAACATCACCACCCGCGACAAGGTGGTCCGCCGCGAGATCCTGCTCGACGAAGGCGACCTGTTCAACAACCGCCTGTGGGAGATCAGCATCCTGCGGCTGAACCAGCTCGACTACTTCGAGCGCATCAAGCCGGAGAACGCCGAGATCAAGCGCAACGTCAAGGAAGGTACCGTTGACATCCTGCTGAAGGTGAAGGAGAAGGGCAAGCAATCCATCGGGCTGACCGGCGGCGTCAGCGGCATTGCCGGCAGCTTCATCGGCTTCAGCTACCAGACCAACAATTTCCTGGGGCTCGGCGAAACGCTCACCTTCTCAACCGAGTTCGGCGACCGCCAGCGCAATTTCCTGTTTGGGTTCACCGAGCCGTACCTGCGGGACCGGCCCATTGCCACGGGCTTCACCGTCTTTTCCAGCCGGTTCAGTTTTAACCAGGCGCGTGAGACTTCGCTGCTGGTCGGCCAGCGCATCCAGCTCGACCCCAATACGACGCAGAACTACAACCAGAACAGCAAGGGATTCACCTTGTTTGCCAGCTACCCGCTGCGGCGTTTCTCGTTCACCCGCATCGGCCTCACCTATGGCTTCACCGACACCAGCATCACCGCATTCAGCCAAGCCTCGCGCCTGCTGTTTGAAACCCTCCAATTCCGCGGCTTCGCCGGCCCCTCGGCGCTGAGTGGCATTCGATCCAGCCGGGTGGTGCCCACGATTTCCTACAACACGGTGGACAACCCGATCAATCCCACCCACGGCAAGAGCTTCTTCTACTCGCTCAGCTATGAGGGTGGGCCGCTGCTGCGCGGCAACGTCAATGCCATTACGAACATTTTCGAGACGAAGTATTTTCGGCCGATCAATAAAAAACGCAACGTGCTCGGCTTCCGCTTCCTCACCGCCTTTGGCACCGGCTACGGCGGCCGCACGCTGCCGCCCTTCAGCCGCTTCTTCTTGGGCGGCGAGGACACCGTGCGCGGCTTTGACATCCGGACCATCGGGCCGATCGCTTTTATCCCCGTCTCCACGACGCAGGTGTTTCGCTTCCTCGACCCGACGCTACTGGACGCCTTCGGCAATCCGCGCTTGCGTCAGATGAACGTGCCGGCGCTGGTGTATAACTTCACTTTTCCCGGCGGGGATACCGAAGCGGTCGGCAATTTCGAGTATCGCGTCCCCATCGTCGGGCCGGTGAGCGCGGGTTTGTTCTTCGATGCGGGGGAGAACGGTAGCCTGCGCCGCGGGCAATTGCAGATTGATCCCAACGGGTTGCAGCAGCTCCAGACGCAGTTTCCCGGCACGCCGATCAACCCCACGCTGACGCTGGCCCCTGGTTCAAACTTCAAGCTGCGGACTTCGACCGGGATCGAGTTTGTCGTGCAGTTGCCGGTAGTGAATGCGCCCTTCCGGATCTACTGGGCGTACAACCTGAACCGGTATCACCAGGCCATCGTCGCGCCGCCGAGCGCGTTTTTCATCAACGACAATCTCCGGCTGTCGTTGCCGCCAGGTGTTTTGGAGTCGCAGATTCTTCCGCAGCTGAACAGCCTTACAGCCAACCCCCAGAAGTTGAATTTCTTTGACCCGCGGCGCACGTTTCGGTTCACGGTCAGCCGGACGTTCTGAGTGGCGCGCGCGGAGAAGTCGTGAAGGTTCGGGAGTGAATGCTGAACTCATCTTGCTGGGAGGCAACGGAATGAGACGGTGCACGCAGTGGACATTTTTTGCCTGGCTGGGGGCCTTGCTGCTGGGCCTGCTCGTGGCCGGATGCGGCGGTGGTGGTGGCGCCGCGAGCAGTTCCTCCTCGGGGATCACCGTCTTTCCGGCGTCCGTCCCGGTGGCACTGAACGGCACGCAACAGTTCACGGCTATCGTTTCCGGGGCCCCGACAATCGCTATCGCCGCCACGAACGGGGCAGTGCGCCTCGCCGGTGTGGTCACGATTACGACCACCGCGGCGCACAGTTTGATTGTCGGCCAGGCCGCGACGATTGGAGCGGTCTCTGACGCAACCTTTAACGGCACGTTCACTATCGTCTCCGTTCCCACGTCCACCACGTTCACCTATGCTCAGAATGGGTTGTTGGACGCAACCAGCGGCGGCGGGACGGTCACCAACATCGGGGTGAAATGGTCTGTCGGCGGAGACTCGCGTTTTGGAACGATCACAACGGGGGGTCTTTATACGGCTCCGGGTGCGCTTCCACCGCCGGTCAGCGCGACTATCGCTTCGAACGGGGCAGTGCGCAAATCCAATGTGGTGACCATCACCACGACGGCTGCGCATAACTTCGTGGTCGGACAGGCCGTCGTCATCTCCGGCGTCACCGACACCACTTTCAACGGCACCTTCACGATTGCTACGGTGCCTTCCACCACCACGTTCACTTACTCTCAAACGGCAAACGATGCGACCAGCGGGAGCGGGACAGCCTCCTCGTTTGCAGTAATCATCACGGCGACGAGCCTCGTGAACTCCAGCGCCAGCGGCTCCGCCGTTGCCAACATCAACTCGGGTATTACCATCAGCGTGAAGCCTTCCAGCGCCTCCGTGGGAACAACGGAGACGTTTCAGTTCAAGGCTAACTTGACGGGCACCTCGAACACTGCGGTCAACTGGTTTGTGAACGGCGCCGCGGGAGGTAGCTCCGGCGTGGGCACGATCAGCACCGACGGGCTGTACATGGCCCCGAGCATGCCGCCGACTTCCAACACCGCCACCATTGCCGCATCGGGCGGAGCTGTTCGAGGGTCCAACACCGCCACCATTGTCGCATCAGGTGGAGCTGTTCGGACGTCTAGCAACGTGGTGACCATCACCACGACCGCCGCGCACGGCTTCGCGGTCGGCCAAACGGTGACCATTGCGGGCGTCTCGGACAGCAGCTTCAATGGCACCTTCACCATCGCCTCGGTGCCTTCCTCCACGATGTTTACCTACGTTCAGACGGGCTCCGCTTCCACCAGCGGCGGGGGAACGGTGACTTCGACCTCCAGCGTGGTAACCATCACCACGACCGCCGCGCACGGCTTCGCGGTCGGCCAAACGGTGACCATTGCAGGCGTCTCGGACAGCACCTTCAATGGCACCTTCACCATCGCCTCGGTGCCTTCCCCCTCTACGTTTACCTACATTCAGGCGGGCAGCCTATCCGCGTCCACCAGCGGTGGAGGGACGGCCTCCTCGGTTTCCAACGCGGTGACCATCATGGCTGTTTCCGTTGCGGACCCGACGCGCTCAGCCACTGCCGCAGTTCTCATTGTCACTGCGGCTAATCCCACGCTGACCTCTATTAGCCCAACGACCGTCCCGCAGGGTGCCGTGTTTCAAGACATCTACCTGACGGGCACCAACCTGATCTCGACAACTACGGCGCGGGTGAATGGAGTCCCGCTTCCGTCGTCAGCGATTTTGCAGGCCAGTACGACAGTCCTTCGCGCCCGCCTCCCGGCGAGCCTCTTGGCCGCCCCCGGCACACTGACCATCGACATCCAAAGACAGAGTGGCTTCACCACACCGGCTCAAACCTTGACCGTGGTGACGGTGCGCCCCGCCCTTGTCGGAGCCTCGCCCGATAGTGGCATACAGGGCGGGCCTGCAGTCAGCTTCAACGTCAATGGGGGCTACTTCGGCCCGGGCACGAGTCCGGTAATTACGGCTGAATTTGCTGGGAGCACGCGTGCCGCCACAGTCAACCCGGCGAACGATCCGACGAAAGAGGCTCGCCAGGCCAACGTGACCATCGGCCCCTCGGATCTGGCAACGGCCGGGTTGTTCCCGGTGGGTGTGCGCAGCGTTTCCAATACGGCTCTGTTCGCAGCCACGAACCTGGCCATCCAGCCCTCGGGGCCACCTGCGGTCTTGGGCCCCCCGATCGCGGTCGGCAGCCAGCCCGGCTCGATCGCCGCGAATCTGGGCACGGGCGTCGCCGTGGTCTCCAATCGCTGCTCGAACAGCGTGACCCAGATTAACGTCGCGACCCTCGCGCCGATTGGCGCGGCGATTCTTGTGGGGACGTACCCGACCAGCGTGGCTGTGGACGACCTGCGCAATATTGCGGTCGTGGCGAACAGCGGCAATAACACCGGATGCCCGGTGGGGTCAGCGGGGACCTCCAGCCTCTCGATCGTGGACCTCGCGGCCGGAGCCGTGACGGCCACAGTCACGGCCAACCTGGGGACCGCGCCCTTCTCGGTGGGCGTGAATCCGGTGACTGGGCTGGCACTGGTCACCTATCAAAACAGCAATCGCGCCGACATCTTGGATCTGACGCAGACACCGCCGGCCATCGTGAGCACGACGACCATCAGCACGGGCGGCAATCCGCAAGTGGCGGTGAACCCGCGGCTGGACTGGGCCGTGGTGACGCCCGGCGGCGCGGGCACGCTCTCCATCGTGGATCTCTCGCGCCGCGTGACTGCGACCGTTGTAGCCACGAATGGGGCCAGCCGCTTGGGCGGGATCACCACCATCACAACAACTGCCGCCCATTCTTTCCAGCAGAACGAAGTGGTGCTGATCTCGGGCGCAGCCGACGCAAGCTTCAACGGCATCTTCACGGTCAGCTCCGTGCCTTCGAGCACGACGCTTACGTACGCGCAGAGCGGCCTTTCCAATGCCACCAGCAGCGGCGGAACCGTCGTGACCACTCCGCCCGTGGCCACGGCGACGGTTGGGATTACCACGCGCGGCATCGGCATCAACGGCTTTACCCAGCGGGCCATCCTGGCCGACCCCGTCTCGTCCAATCTGGTCTTCTTCAATCTTTTTGATCAAGTGGTGACCACTCTGGCGCTGGGGGGCGAAATCGGAGCGACGGCCGCGGCCTTCAACCCCTTCACGAACATCGCCGTCACTGTGAATCCGAACACGAACCAGGCGTCGGTGATCGACCCAAGCATTCCCAGCCGGCTGGCGATGCTGCCGGTGGGCAAGGGGCCGCGCGCTGTGGCCATCGACCCGGGGACCAATACGGCTCTGGTTGTGAATGAGACCGACGGCACAGTCACGCCGATTGGGCTGGGCAGTTTCCGCTCGCTCCATATCGCGGCCATCAGCCTGCCCCTCGACCGTCAGCTCGCGCCCGGGATCACTTTTGCGTCGGGGACCGATTTGCCAGTGACGCTCCTGGGCAAGGGTTTTGTTGGCGGCTCGGTGGTCCGCCTCAATGGCGTGCCGTTGCCGGCTCCCTCGAGCATTACAGACCGTCGGTTAACGGTCACGGTTCCGGCGGCGCTTCTGGCTGGCCCAGCCCGTTATGTCGTCGATGTTCTGAATCCGGACGGCACGCAGTCCGACGTGCTGGAGCTGGCCGTGGTGCAGGCAGTGAACCTTGTCGGGGCGGGCGGGGCCTCCTGCACTGTGCCGGCGCCCGCGGCAGTGGCCATTGATCCGCAACGCGACCTGGCCGTGGTGACCAACTCCGGTTGCAACAACGTTTCCATCGTCGACCTGAATAGCGGCACGATCACGGCGACGGTTTCCGTGGGCGCCAGCCCGAGCGGCGTGGCCATCAGCCCGCGGCTGGGACTCGCGGTGGTATCGAACAACGGCGCTGGCAATGTGTCGTTGATTGATCTCACGGCTTCGCCGCCGTCAGTAAAATCCCCGGTGACTGTGGGGAGCCAGCCCTCGGGAGTGGCTGTGAACGAAGCGACGGGCCAAGCCCTGGTGGCCAACAGTGGCTCGGCCTCGCTGAGCATCGTGAACCTGACTTCCGCCACAGTATCCAACACGATCAGTCTGGATAGGATGCCGGAGGCTGTGGCGGTTGATCCGGCCCGCGGCGTCGCGGCCGTGGCCGATGCTGCGGCGAACAACTTGACGCTTGTGGACCTGGGTAGCGCAGCCATCCTCGGTCGCATCTCCGTGTCGCTTCCCACGGCGGTCGTCTTTGATCCGGTGACGACGCAATTCATCACCAACACGAGTCTCGGAAACAATCTCTTTCTCGTGAACCCGGACACGCTGCAGGCCACCGGAGTCCGAAGCGGCATCAATCCGACGTCGATTGCTTACAACTTTGCTTCCGGAACTCTGGTCACCGTGAATACGGCCAGCGGAACCTTTTCCGTGATGGACATGGTGGATCGGCGCATCCGTGACGTGCTGGCCATTCCCGGCTCCCCGCAGTTCTCCGTGGAGATCCATCCACGGACGAACCTGGCGGCCATCGCCGATCAAGCCAATAACCGCCTGCTGCTGTTCCCGTTGCCGCAGTGAGGCCAACCGCGCAGCCCAGCGCCGCATCGCAAAGGGGCAGTGGGCAACACCCCAGAGGTGGCGATGCCAAGCGGGGTCGCGCAAAAGACGTCGCGGCGGAGACTGCGCATTTCGTGTTGCCTCGCCGGAAATGGCTACGCTATAATCCGCCATTTGCAATGTTGCGAATGTTTCTATAAGGAGACAGGATGAGAATCATTTACAGCCGAGCGATGAAACCGACTGCGCTGACCATGCTGCTGCTGGCCGCTGCGGTGGGAGCACAGGCCCAGGGCGGAGGGAGCAGTGCCGCGCCGGTCACGGCCAAGGTGGGGACATTGAACGTGCGCCAGGCGATCGTCGGCACGGCCGAAGGCAAGCAGGCCTCGGCGGAGCTGCAATCGCAGTTTTCCGCCCGGCAGACGGATCTCGAAAACATGCGCAAGCAGATCGAAGATTTGCAGAATCGCTTGCGCAACGGCGAGCGCACCTTGAGTGACGAAGAGAAGGCCCGCTTGACCCGGCAGGGTGAGCTGTTGTCGCGACAGTTCCAGCGCAAGCAGGATGAACTCCAGGAAGACTTGAACGCCGCCCAGGCAGAGATCATTGACCGCATTTGGCGGAAGATGCAGGAGGTGCTCGACCGCTACGCTCGGGAGAACGGTTATTCGCTCGTGTTTGACATTTCCGGGCAGAACAGCCCGGTCATCTATAATGCCGGCCAGGCGGAACTCACCCCGGACATCGTGCGGCTCTACGATCAGGCGTATCCGGTGAAGGGAGCCACACCGACGCCGGCAGCGCCCAAGCCTGCGCAGCCGAAGCCGACAACGCCGCCGGTCAAGAAACCTTCGTAGAAGTAACGCTTTCACCGGCGACCGCGGGGCGCACGGGGGAGCGACTTTGGGCCTCTCCGACACGAATGAAGAGGCCCATTATTTTCTTCGGGGGGCGAGCCTGGACCCCTTGCTCCCAGCTTGCTTTTGAGCGACCCGCGGACTATACTCAGGGTGCTCTGAAGCCGGTCGCAATCCCGAGTGGGCGCGAGCCCACTTTTTTGTTGGAAGCGAAACGCGGTTTCCGGGCTTCGGGGCCTGCGGTTTACGGAGACCATGGACTTGGAAAAGATCCGCGAGGCCGCCGAGCGCGTAGCGCGCTCAGAAGGCATGGAAGTCGTTGATGTCGAATGGAAGGTCGGCAAACAGCGCTTCCTGCGGGTGTACATCGACAAGCCCGAGGGCATCAGTCACCGCGATTGCGAGGTGGTCAGCCAGCAGTTGAGCCTCATCCTCGACGTCGAGGATCTGGTGCCGGGACCGCGGTACATCCTGGAGATCAGTTCGCCCGGCCTCGACCGCAAGCTGACCAAACCGGTGGACTACGAGCGGTTCGTGGGCCGGCGGGCAAAGGTCTGGACCTTCGAACCGGTGGAGTTGGAGCCGGGCGCGCCGTTGAAAGCGAGCTTTCTGGAGGGTCGGCTGGCAGGGTACCTGGACGGAATGGTCCAGCTCGAGGTGAAAGGGCGCCTGATCGCGCTGTCGTTTGCGGGCATTCGCAAGGCGAACTTGGTGGTGGAGTTCTAGGGGTGAAGGGCGATGGCAAATCTGCTGTACCAAACCATTGAGCAGATCAGCCGGGAAAAGCACATCGAGCCCGAGATCATCGTCGCGGCGATTGAAGACGCGATGGTGGTCGCCGCGCGGAAGTACTACAAGACCGAAGAGGAGTTACGCTCGAAGTTCAACCCGGAAACCGGCCAGGTGGACGTGTACGCGGTGCGCACGGTGGTCGAGGAGGTGACCGACCCCAAGCGCGAAATGACTCTCACCGAGGCGCGCAAGCTGAACGCCAACGCGGAAATCGGCGGGGAAGTGCAGATCGCCAAACCCACTGACGTGCTGGGCCGCATCGCTGCGCAGACGGCCAAGCAGGTGATCATGCAGAGAGTGCGCGAGGCCGAGCGCGACACCATCTTCAATGAGTTCAACGGGCGCGTGGGCGAGCTGGTGAATTGCATCGTGAAGCGCACCGAAGGCCCTGACGTGATTGTGGACTTGGGACGCACCGAAGCGCGGCTGCCCAAACGCGAGCAATCGAGGCTGGAAACCTACAATCTGGGCGACCGGCTGCGGGTGGTAATCCGCGCGGTGGAGCGCGCGTCAAAGGGGCCGCAGGTGGTCGTTTCCCGCGCCGACCCCATGCTGGTCCAGCGGTTGTTTGAGATGGAAGTGCCGGAAATCTACGACGGCACGGTGCAAATCCGCGCCGCAGCCCGCGAGGCTGGCGAGCGCACCAAGATCGCCGTGCAGAGCCGCGACAAGGATGTAGACCCCGTGGGCGCCTGCGTGGGGATGAAAGGGATGCGCGTGCAGTCCATCATCCGCGAACTCCGCGGCGAGAAGATCGACATCATCCCCTATAACGAAGACACCGTCAGCTTTGCCCAGAAGGCTTTGAGCCCGGCCAAGGTGACTCGCGTGCAGATCATCGATCCCGAGCAGAAGCATCTCGAAGTGATCGTCGAGGATACGCAGCTTTCGCTGGCCATCGGCAAGAAAGGACAGAACGTCCGCCTGGCCAGCAAGCTGATCGGCTGGAGCATTGACATCAAGAGCGAGGAAGAGAAGCGGCAGGAGATCGAAGCACAGATGGCCGCGCTGACCGCTCCCGGCACGCCACTCGCGGAATTGAAGGGAGTCGGCCCGAAGACGCTCGAAAAGATCGAAGCGCACGGCGTCAGCACGATCGAAAAGCTTGCCGACATGACCCCGGAGCAATTGATGGAGATCCCGGGCATCGGGGAAAAGATGGTCGAGAAGATCCAGGTGGCCGTGGCCAGCTATTTCCAATCGCTGGATGAGCAGCAGGCAGCCAAAGCAGCGGAACGGCAGGAGCCCGAGCAGGCTGCGGCGACCGGCGAGGTGGCCGAGGTGATCCCCGAGGGCTCTGCCCCTGCGGAGCAGGCGCCGGCCGAGGAAGTCGCCGAGACCAGTGGCGCTGCGGAACAGACGCCGACGGAGGAGGCGGCCGCGCCGCCCGAAGATGAAGTGGCGACGGAAGCGGTGGATCCTGCCGAGCCGCCCAAGGAAAAGGAATAAATCGCGAGCTCTATGAGCGAGCCCAACCAAATCCGCATCAACGAGCTGGCCCGCGAACTCGAAGTCAAGGCCAAGTTGATTATCGACTACTTGCCCGAGGTCGGAGTCACCGAAAAGAAGACGCACTCCAGCTCGATTGATCTCGCTGCCGCCGAAAGCGTGCGCAAGCACTTCCGGGATTTAGCTGAGGCCGAAGTGCGCGCGGAAGCCGTCGCTGCGGCGGAGAAAGCAGCGAAGGACGCTGCGGCCAGAGCGGCACGCTCGAGACCCGCGGCGGCGCCGGTTCCTGTTCCGGCTGCAGGGCCACCCGCAGCCGGCAAGCCCATTGCGGTGAAGCCCGCCGCCGGTGCCGTGCCTGCCGCCAGGCCCGCGGCGCCGGCGCCTGCGGCAGCCAAGCCCGGAGTGGCGCCGCCAGCAAAACCAGTCGCACCCGTGGCGCCGGCCACAAGAACTGCAGCCGCTCCGCCTGCGGTGTCAAGGCCGGCTCCAGTGCCGGCACAACCTGCAGCGAGGCCGCCTTTGCGTTCTACCGCGGCCGCACCGCCGGCTGCTCAGGGCGCGCGGCCCGCAGCCCAAGCTCCTGCCGCACGGCCCGGCGCCCCGCCGACGCGTTTTCCGGCGCGACCCGGCATGCCTGCCCGGCCGATGCCGGGGCGCCCCGTGCAGCGCGGCGGGCGTCCTGCCCCTGTTCTTCCCGCGCCCGAGAAGCTGCCGCCCAAGGCGGAGCCGGGCAAGCCGATCTACGAGCGCAAGCCTGCGGCGCGCGCCCGGCCGACGCTGGAGAAGCGCTTTGAGGAAGGCGAGCGCAAGCTGCACCCCGTGCGCACGCGACCCGGTTTCGCCGAGCGCCGCGCCACGCGGGTGGCACCCGTGGCTCCGCCGGTGCCGCGCGAGCCGCGCGAGATCATCATCACCGAGGGCATCACCGTCCGCGATCTGGCCGAAAAACTCGACGTCCGCGCCAAGGACGTGCTGAAAACGCTGCTCGATCGCGGTGTGTTCGCCAGTATCAATCAGGCACTCGATGTGCAGACCGCCACCAGCCTGGCCGAAGCATTCAGCGGCATTGTGAAGGTCATTTCGTTTGAAGAGGAAGTGGTCCAGGAAGTCGCCAAGGAAGAAAAGGCGGAGAATTTACAGCCGCGTGCGCCGGTGGTGACGGTGATGGGGCACGTGGATCACGGCAAGACCAGCCTGCTCGACGCCATCCGCGAAACCGACGTGGCCGCGGGCGAGGCGGGCGGGATCACCCAGCACATCGGCGCCTATCAGGTGCAGGTGGATGGCCGCCGCGTCGTGTTTGTGGATACGCCGGGCCACGAAGCCTTCACGCGCATGCGCGCCCGCGGCGCCAGGGTAACGGACATCGTCGTGCTGGTGGTCGCCGCCGACGACGGGGTGATGCCACAGACCCAGGAAGCCATTGACCACGCCAAGGCCGCCGGCGTCCCAATGGTTGTGGCCATCAACAAGATTGACAAGCCCGAAGCAGAGGCTGAGCGCGTGAAGCGGCAGCTTTCCGACCGCGGATTGATGCCCGAGGAGTGGGGCGGTGACACTGTGATGGTCGAAGTCTCCGCCAAGCAGAAGAAGAACCTCGATAAGCTGCTTGAAATGATCCTCTTGGTGGCGGATCTGCGCGAGTTGAAGGCCAACCAGCGCGCGCCGGCCACCGGAACGGTGCTCGAATCGCGCGTGGACAAGGGTCGCGGCCCGGTGGCCACGGTGCTGGTGCAGAACGGCACGCTGCGCGCTGGTGATGTCTTCATCTGCGGTGCCGTGTACGGAAAAGTCCGCGCTATGTTTGACGACCGCGGCCGTCCGGTGAAGGAAGCCGGCCCGGCGACCCCGGTCGAGGTGCTCGGCCTGCAGGGCGTGCCGGAGGCCGGCGACCACTTCCAGGTGGCCGACGAGGCCAAGGCGCGCCACATCGTCGAGTACCGTCAGACCAAGCTGCGCGAGGCCTCGCTCGCCCGCTCGGCGGGCGCGCGCATCACGCTCGACCAATTGCACGAGCAGCTCACCAGCGGCGAAGTCAAGGAGCTGCCCATCGTGATCAAGGCCGACGTGCAGGGCTCGGTCGAGGTCTTGAGCGAGATGCTGCCCAAGCTTTCGACCGACCATGTCAAGCTGAAGATCATTCACGCGAGCGTCGGCGCCGTCTCGGAAACCGACGTGCTCCTGGCCTCGGCGTCGAATGCCATCATCATCGCGTTCAGCGTGCGGCCCGACCGCAAGGCCGCCGACCTGGCCCAGCAGGAAAACGTGGACATCCGCGCGCACACCGTGATCTACGAGGTCTCCGACGAAATCAAAAAGGCCATGGTCGGGTTGCTCGAGCCCGTGATCAAGGAAACGTATCAGGGCCGCGCTGAGGTTCGCGACACCTTCCGCATCAAGGGCGTGGGCATGATCGCCGGCTGCTACGTCCAGGATGGCCTGCTCAAACGCGACGCCGAAGTGCGCGTGCTGCGCGACGCCGTGGTCATCTATACCGGCCGGATCGACTCGCTGCGCCGCTTCAAGGAAGACGTCGGTGAGGTGCGTTCGGGATTCGAATGCGGCGTGGGCATCTCCAATTTCAGCGACGTCAAAGTCGGCGATGTGCTGGAGTGCTTCACGATGCAGAAACTCGCCCTGGCGGAGGCCACCGCGTAGGTTTATTCTGTGCGGGGCCGCGGGGACAACCCGCGGGGTGCCGGCTGGCTGAGCCGAGGCTCCGGCCGGAGTGGAAAATGCCGATCGGTCTCCTCACCCTGGAAATTCACATCCCTGAAGCACGTTCCTTGAAGGACAAGCGGCAGGTCATCCGCAGCCTGAAGGACCGGCTGCGCGGGCAGTTCAACGTCGCCGTCTCCGAGCTGGATCACCAGGATCTGTGGCAGCGGGCGCTGATCGGCGTCGTGAGCCTCTCAGGCGACGCGAAGCATCTCGAGCAATCCATGCAGGCCATTCTCGCCGAGTCGGAGCGGCTGCTGGGTCGGGACCTGATCAGCCACGAGATCGAATTGCTTTGAGCGAAGCGACCGAGGCTCGGCCCCTCCTTTCGCAACGGCGAGTACGAGACATGACGATTCCCGGCCATCGCCACGAGCGGATCGCGGAAGAAATCCGGCACGAAGTCAGCGCGATGCTGGCCGGCGAGTTGAAAGACCCGCGCCTGGCGGGCCTGGTGACGGTTACCGAAGTGCGCGTCACTCCGGACCTGAAGCAGGCGCGCATCTTCGTCAGCGTGATGGGCACCGGCGCGGAACAGGCTTCAACCCTCGCGGGGTTGACCGCTGCTGCGGGGTACGTTCGGCACGAGCTGACCGAGCGGCTCCAACTTCGCCGCGGGCCGGAGGTCCATTTCGTGCTGGACCGCTCGGAAGAATATGGCCAGCGCATCGAACAGCTCCTGCACCAGACCAAAAAATCAGCTCAGTCCTGAAGTTGAAAGCAAGACAGCCAAGGTGGAGTGTCCGGGACTCTTGACTCTGAACTCTCGACGGGCAACTCTTCCCCCCTATGGTTCGCAAGCCACAGCCCGCGCCGTTTGACGGCGCGCTGGTGATCAACAAGCCGCGAGGCAAGACCTCGCACGATATGGTCGAGGCCGCCCGCCGCATCCTGGGCTTCCGGCAGATCGGCCATCTGGGCACGCTCGACCCGCTCGGCACCGGCGTGCTCGTGCTGCTGCTGGGCCGGGCGACACGCTTGGCGCAGTTCTACACCGGGCGGCGCAAGCGTTACGCCACCACGGTGCGCTTCGGCTTTGCCACGGACACCTACGACGCGGATGGCGAGCCGCTTGGGCCGGACACCGCGCCCGAGCTTCGCCGTGAGGACATCGAGCGGCTGGCCGCGCAGTTCCTCGGGCGCTTCGCCCAAGTGCCGCCGGCGTTCTCCGCCAAAAAAGTTCACGGCCGCCCGGCGCACGAGCTGGCGCGGAAGAAAAGGCCGGTTGAGCTGAAGCCGGTCGAGGTGGAGGTGTACGAGTTCCGCCTCACGGGAGTCGAAGGCGCGCTCGCGCGGTTTGTGATCGAATGCGCTGCGGGCACCTACATCCGCTCGCTCGCACATGAGCTGGGCGTCCGCCTGGGCACGGGCGCGCATCTTGCCGAGATCGTGCGCACGGCCGTGGGTGAATTCACGCTCGACCAGGCGGTGACGCTCGAAGAGCTCGAAGCCGCCGGCAAAAACGGCCGGCTGACCGAGTGGGTCCTGCCGCTCGAGCGGCTCCTCTGCGACCTGCCGCGCGTGACCGTGCTGCCGATCGTCGAGCGCCGCGTGCGCCACGGCACGCGCTTCAACGTTCTCCTCGCGCAGATCCAGCCGGGCCGCGTGAACACCGCGCAGGGTGCCCCGGCGGTGCTCGATTCAGGCGACTGGCGCCCTGCCCGGCTGCGCGTCTTCAACCAGCAGGAAAAGTTCATTGCCATTGCCGAGGCCATCGTCCCGCGCACCTATCAGCCCGTCGTCGTCCTGGACGCCGAGCCGTAGCACACGGCGTGATCGTCCGTTGGGAGACTACTGCTGGACTGGGGGTCGCGCGGCGCCAGGGGAGATTTCGCCGCGGCCGGCGTAGATCGAGCGGTCGGTGCGCGGCGCCAGGCGCAACTGCCGCGGCGTAATGATGATCACCAGCTCGGTGGTGTCTTGCTGGGTGTCGCGTCGCCCGGCCAGAGGGCCGGCGACGCGCGCGAAGCCCGGCAAGCCGGTGATCGCCCGGGTTTCTTCCTGGTCTACAATTCCTGATATCACTGACGTTTCGTTCTCGCGCAGCCGCACCGTTTGCTGGATCGTGCGGTTGCTGATGACCGGGATGCCGTTCACCGACGCGCCCGCCAGGCTGCGGATTTGGAACTCCAACTGAAGCGTGACTTCATCGTCGGCGTGTACTCGCGGCGTGGCGCGCACTTTCAGGCCCAGGTCTTCGTACTCGGCTCCCGGATAGGGCACCTGCGGTATGCCCCGCGAGGCTAGAAAAGGAACGCCGGTATTCAGGATCACGGAAACGGCATTGGCGGTTTCATCGGCCAGCGCCAGATCTTGCCGGCCGTCGCCGTTGAAATCATTGGCGGCGATGGCCACCGGACCCGTCCCGGTGACCAGATCAATTCTGAAGTTGAAGCTGCCTTGGCCATTCCCCAGCAAGATGGAGACTGTGTTCGACGCCTGATTGGCAACGGCCACGTCGAAATTGCCGTCGGCGTCGAAGTCCGCCACGGCGACTCCGACCGGGCTCTTGCCCGTGTTGAAGTCGTTTTTGGGGTTGAACGTGCCATCGCCTTTGCCGAGCAGGATAGAGACTGTATTGTCTCCCTGGTTGCTGACGGCCAGGTCGAACTTCCCGTCGTTGTTGAAGTCAGCAGCGGCCACGCCAGCCGGCTTGGTGCCGGTGGCGAAATCCTTCTTGGGGCTGAACGTGCCATCGCCTTTGCCGAGCAAAACCGAAACGGTATTCGCGCCGCGGTTGGCAACAGCCAAGTCGAGCCGTGTGTCGCCGTTGAAGTCGCCACTGGCAATCGCAGCGGGGCTCGTGCCGGTCGGAAAATCGGTCTTCGGGCCGAATGTCCCATCGCCTTTCCCGAGCAGGATGGAGACCGTATTTGCGCCCTGATTGACGACAGCGAGATCTGTCTTCCCGTCGCCGTTGAAGTCGCCCGCGACAATCGCGACCGGGCTCGAGCCGGTGGGGAAATCGGCTCTCGCGCCGAACGTGCCGTCGCCGTTGCCGAGCAGGATGGAGACACTGTTCGAGTCCTTGTTGACCACGGCGAGGTCAATCTTGCCGTCGCCGTTAAAGTCACCAGTGACTACTCCCGCGGGGCCGCTCCCGGTGGGGAAATCGGTTCGCGTTCTGAAGGTACCGTCGCCGTTCCCTAGAAAGATGGAAACGGCGTTCGAGCCTTGGTCCACGACCGCGAGGTCGCGCTTGCCATCGGCATTGAAATCACTGACCGCGATACCCACAGGAGCGGTGTCCGTGGTGAAGTCGGTTCGGGGAAAGATGGGCTGGTTTGCGCCCGGAGTGAATTGAGCGGGCACAAAGCTTGCTCCCAGCACTGCCAGGGCGACGGGAAATCGCTCGCCGACGAAAAACGTGGCGGGCTGGCCGTCCTGCGCGCGGAGCAGCATGCGCCGGCCGCTGCGAACCAGGTTGAGGGCTTCGGAGAAGTCAGCGGCTGCGCCGGGCGGCGTGCCGAAGAAGATGGTCCGGCCGCCGCCGAAGGCGACCAGCGGTGGCACCAAGGCACCCAGGCCCAGCGGGCCCGTCCCGGCACCCTGCGCGGGATTCAAGCCGGCGAGTGTCGCGGGCAGACCAAACAGGCTCTGAATCACCTGAAGCAGCCCCTGCGTGGACTTTTGCGCTTGGCGGATCTCTTGCTGGCTGAGGGTGAAGACGCGCGCGGTCGAAGGCGGCGTGATGCCGAACCGGCGCGCCACGGTTTGGTTCAGCTCGAGGAGCTCGATTTCCAGCATCACTTCGCTGGGCGCCTGTTCGATTTCCTGGATCAGCGCGCCGGCCAGCGCGACGTTTTCCGGCGAATCGCGCACGGTCAGCGTGCGGCTGCGTGTGTCGAGTTCGGTGTGGGTGATCCCGGCAACCTCGCGCACCAGGCGCATCGTTTCCGTCATCCGATCCGGGGTCGCGGAATTGGGCAGAACGAACGTACGCGCCACCACCGGCGCGTACTGGCTCCGCTTCTGCTGCGTGTTCTCGGCGATGAAAAAGGTTTTCGCGTCCAGCGCCCGCCAGAAGGTCGTGGTTTGCTGGCCGAGCACGGCCATCGCGGTGCGGAAGTCCACACCGCGGACTCGGAAGCGAATCGAACGCGCGGGCAGGTCCGCATCAAAGGACGCGACCAGCCCGAACGCCTGGGCGATCGCTTCGTAGGCGCCGCGCACGTCGCCGCGAAAGTTGAAATCGCGCGTGCCGGGTTGCGGCTGGATCTGGACGGGCCCCGCGAGGGAAGAGGCATCCTGCTGCGGCAGGGCCTGCGTCGGAGACTCAAATTGCGCCAGCCGCTCCCTCGCCACAGAGTAGCCCGGGTCAATCTCGAGGGCCGCGCGCAGTTCTTCGCGGGCCCGGTCGAGCCTCCCGGCCAGTGCTTCGCGCTCGGCGCGGTCGGTGTGCTGCTGCACCATCTGGCCGCGCGCAGCTTCGCGCCGGAACACCAACTCGGTGTCGCTGGGCGCGTAGGTGACGCCCTGCGAGTACGCCGCGAAAGCGGCAGGCCAATCGCCTGCCTGCTCGGCCCGCAGGCCCTTCTCGTAGGCCTGTTTCGCCTTCCGTGCGTCGGGCTTGGGCGCGCGCGGGGCGACCGGGCTCTGCGGGGCAGTGGACTGCTCTTGCGCCGGAAGCGCGGCAAGCAGCAGGGCCAGCCCCAGAGGGAAGAAAAGGCGACCATGCCGAGCGGTGCTCATCGAAAACCAGTCGTCGCCGAGTATTGTACTGGCAGCGCGACCTGGAGCCAGCTAATTTCCTTGACGGGGTGCTCCAGGGTAGATAGACTGCAGAAGCTAGTTGCGACTGAGTTTCAACTGGATACCCGCACCTTGCTTTCGGCCCTGCTCATTGCTCTGCGCGAAGGCGTCGAAGCCGCCCTGGTCGTCGGCATCGTCCTGGTCTATTTGAACCGCACCGGCCGCGCCGGATTGGTCCGCTACGTCTGGGCCGGCGTCGCCGTGGCGGTGGCCGCGAGCCTGGGTGTTGAGGTGGCGCTCGAGCGCTGGAAGGTGAATCAGGAAGCTTTCGAGGGGCTGCTCCTGCTCCTGGCCGCCTTCTTTGTGATCACCATGATCGTGTGGATGAACCGGGTCGCGCGCCACCTGAAGAAGCACATCGAGCAGCGCGTGGAGACCTTCGCCCAGAAGGAAAGCTTGGCCGCCGGGCTGGGCCTAGCCACGTTCGTGTTTCTGATGGTGCTGCGCGAGGGCGCCGAGCTGGCGCTGATCCTGCGCGCGGTGCAGCTTTCGAGCGAAGGCATCAGCACCTGGATCGGCGCGGCGCTGGGGCTGGCTGTGGCCGTCGCCGTGGGGCTGTTCTTTTTCCTGGGCACCTTGGGGATTCCGCTCGGCCGCTTCTTTTCCGCCACGAGCACCATCCTGATGATCGTGGCGTTCCAGCTCGCGCTGACTGGCGTGCACGAAATCAGCGAGGCCATGTGGATCCCGTCCAGCAAGCGCGAGATGGCGCTGATCGGCCCCATCGTGCGCAACGACGTGTTCTTCTTTGTGGTGATCCTGGGTGCCGCGGCGCTGTTGGTGCTGCGCGAATGGCTGGCCATTGCCCCCCGCGAGCCGTCGGAGGCGCAGGGGAACGAAGCCGAGCGCCGGCGGTGGGAGTGGGAGCGGCGCAAGCAGCGCCGGTGGATGTTTGCCGCGGCGTTCACCTGCTTGGCGGTGGTGCTCGTGCTGACCGCCGATTTCATTTATGCGCGCGCTGCGGCCGCGCAGCCGCCGGCCCGGCTGCTCGCCGCACGGGGCGACCAGGTGCGCATTCCGCTTGCCGAGCTGAGCGACGCGAACCTGCACTTCTATTCCGCCGATGTCAACGGCACGGTCGTGCGCTTCCTGGTGATTCGCAAGCCCGGGGGCTGGGGGACGGCGCTGGACGCCTGTATGATCTGCGGCACGGCCGGCTATCGCCAGGATGGCTCCAACGTCATCTGCCGGAACTGCGCTTCGGCCATCTATATTCCGACTATCGGCGAGGCGGGTGGCTGTAACCCGGTCGGCGTGCCTTCGTGGGTGGAAGGCGACGAGCTGGTCATCGAGCTGCCCGCGCTGGCCGAGGCCGCCACCAAGGTCCCCCGGTAATCGCCTGAGAGAAGAATGTTCTTCCGCATGGTTCGCGATTCCTTCGCGCGGACGCCGCGCCGAAAGTTGCTGACGGCGACGGCGCTGGCCCTGGGCATGGCGGTCGCGACGGCTACGCTGAGCGTGGTGCTCGACGTCGGCGACCGGCTGGCGCTTGAGTTTCGCAGCCTGGGCGCAAACCTACTGGTAACGCCGCAAGCTGACACGCTTCCGCTCGAAATCGGCGGCGTGGACTATCGCCCGGTGAACGCCGGCGCGCACCTTCCGGAAGCCGAACTCGGCAAGCTGAAAACAATTTTCTGGCGGAACAACATCATGGGCTTCGCACCGTTCCTCGAAGTGCCGGTCGAAGCGCGCCCCCCGAGCGCGGCCGCCGAGCGCGTGACCCTGATTGGCACCTGGTACCGGCACGCGGTGCCGGTGCCTGACGGCACCACGTTTGCCACCGGCGTCGCCACCACGCATCCATGGTGGCGGATCGAAGGACGCTGGTTCGCCGATGGCGCAGCGGAATGCGTGGTGGGCGCCGCGCTGGCGCGTCACGCAGGAATCAAAGTCGGCGACACGCTGGAGTTGCGCGCGGGCCTGGCTTCCGCCTCGCAAGGCGAGCGCACGGCGGCGCTCCATGTGACCGGCATCGCCTCGACCGGCGGCCGGGAGGAGGAAGCCCTCCTGGCTCCGCTCGACGTGGCGCAGAAGTTGGCCGGTCGTCCGGAAAGGTTCCGGCGGCTGCTGGTGAGCGTGCTGACCAAGCCGGAAGATGAATTCGCGCGGCGCGACCCGGCCACGATGACCCCCACTGAATACGACCGCTGGTATTGCACCGCGTACATTTCCTCGATTGCCCATCAGGTGCAGCAAGCGCTTCCGGGCGTCGAAGCGCGGCCCATTCGCCGCGTGGCGGAGAGCGAGGGACGCATCCTGACGCGGGTGAGCGGGTTGATGTGGCTGGTGACGCTGGCGGCGCTCGTGGCCGCGGCGCTGGCGGTGGGGGCCACTTCGGCGACGACGGTGCTCGAGCGGCGCGGCGAGGTCGGCCTGATGAAGGCGCTCGGCGCGGGCCACCGGTTGGTGGGCGGGTTTTTCCTGGCCGAGCAAGTGCTGCTGGCGCTGGTGGGCGGCAGCGTGGGCTATCTGCTTGGACTCGTCCTGGCATGGCGGCTGGGCAAAAGCGTCTTTGGCATTCCCACGACCGAGCGGCTGATCCTCCTGCCGATCATCCTAGCGCTGGCGGCCGCGGTAGCGGTGGTGGGCAGCTTGGTGCCGCTGCTGCGCGTGGCACGGTTTCAGCCCGCGCCAATCCTGCGAGGTGAATGATGTTCTGGCGAGTGCTCTGGAAGCTTCTCCGCGCCAGCCGCGGCCGCCTGGCAGTGGCGCTGGTGGCGCTGGCCGGTGGCGCCGCGGTGTGCTCCGCGCTGATCAATTTGCAGTTCGACGCCGAGCGGAAGCTCACGCGCGAGTTCCGCACGCTGGGTGCAAATGTGATCGTATCGCCACCGCGCGGTGCAGCCAGCGGAGAAGCCGAGGCGGCACTCCTGGACGAGCCTGTGATGAAGCAGATTTCGGCGATACGTACCCCACAAGTCCTGGCCGCCGCGCCGTACCTCTACGTCGTAGCGCGCGTGCCTACGGAAGATGGCGAGCAGAGCGTGATCGTCGCGGGCACGTGGCTCGACGAAGCGCGCCGCATGTCTTCGTGGTGGAAGGTGGACGGCCAATGGGTCGAGACGCGCAGCGACCTGGCGCGCTGCCTGGTGGGCAGCAACGCCGCGCAGCGTTTGGGCTTGACGGCCGGCAGCCAACTCGAGCTGCGCTCCGCCGACCGCTCGGCAGTGCTCACCGTAGCCGGTGTGGCGAGCGCGGGTGGTACCGAAGACAACCAGGTGTTCGTCAACCTGCCCGTGGCGCAACAGCTTGCCGGGTTGCCGGGCCGCGTCGGCCTGGTGCAGTTGAGCGTCGCCGGCTCGCCGGCCAGGATCGAAGCGTTCACCAAGTGGCTGGCGGCGGTGCTGCCGGGCCTCGAGGTGCGGCCGCTGCGTCAGCTCGCCCAGGCCGAAGGATATTTGCTTGGCCGGATTCGCCTGCTGATTTTTTTGACCGTGGTGTTGATTCTGGCGCTGACCGCGCTCTGCGTGCTGGCCACCATGGCGGCGCTGGCGATGGAGCGCCGGCGCGACGTCGGCCTGATGAAGGCGCTGGGTGGCTCGATGTCACGTGTCGTGCGGCTGTTTCTCAGCGAGGCGGGCTCGCTCGGCGTGCTGGGAGGCCTGATCGGCTACGCCGTCGGCATCGCGCTCTCGCGTTGGATCGGCCGGAGCGTTTTCGGGGTGGCCATTTCGCCGCGGTGGGAGGTTCTGCCGCTGATGGTTGCGCTGACGGTGGGCGTGGCGCTGGTCGGAGCGGCACCACTGCGCCTGCTGGGCCGCGTGCGGCCCGCGGCGATTCTGCGAGAGGAGTAATGGCAGCTCTCGTCCACGTCGAACATCTCACCAAGCAGTACGGGAGCCTGCGCGCACTCGATGACTTGAGTTTCACCGTCGAGGCGGGCGAATGGATCGCCATCATGGGGCCCTCCGGCTCGGGCAAGACCACGCTGATCAACGTGCTGGGCGGGCTCGACGTGCCCAGCTCGGGACGCGTGCGGGTGGATGGCACCGATGTCGGCGTCATGGACGAGCGCGAATTGACGCGCTACCGCGCCGAGAAAATCGGATTCATCTTTCAGCAGTTCCACGTGGTGCCCTACCTGACGGCGCTCGAGAACGTGATGCTGGCCCAATACTTCCACAGCATGACTGATGAGCGAGAAGCGGCGGAAGCGCTGCGCCGCGTCGGGCTGGGCGAGCGCCTGACGCACCTGCCCGCGCAACTCTCCGGCGGCGAGCAGCAGCGCGTGGCCATCGCGCGGGCGCTGATCAACCATCCCAAGTTGATCCTGGCCGACGAGCCCACCGGGAACCTCGACGAGGCCAACGAGCAGATCATCGTCAACCTGCTCCGCGAGCTTCACGCGGCGGGTCACACCATCCTGCTGGTCACGCACGACGTCTCGATCGGCCGGTTGGCCGACCGGCGCATCGAGCTGGCCCACGGACGCCTGGCGCAGATCACCGTCTTCTCCGCCGAAGACGAGGAGCGCTTCGACCACCTGCTCGAGCAGATCTGGATCTGCGGGGAGGAAGGGACCACGGCGCAGGTGGAGCGCATCCGCACGCTGGGTTCGGTGGACCCGGTGCGCACGCTGGGTCGCATGGCGGACCTGAAGCTGGTCGAGGTGCGCGAGGGAGAGGTGCGGCTCACTGAGCGCGGCGCGAACCGCGCGCGCGATGTCATCCGGCGTCACCGCCTGGCCGAGCGGCTGTTCACCGACACCTTCGCGATTGGCGACCCTGAGGCCCATTCGCAGGCCTGCAAGTTCGAGCACATCATCAGCCCGGAGCTCGACCAGAAGATCTGCACCTTCCTGGGCCACCCGAAGACCTGCCCGCACGGCAACCCCATCCCGCGCGGCGCGTGTTGCACCGCTTGCTGAGCCGGCCTCGCCGGAAGATTCTGCTAACATAGATTTCGGATGCCACTCCCGCTCGACAACCGCAAGAAGCCTGCCAGCGTGAAGGTGCACGTTTCCACCGGCGCCGGCGTGGACATCACCTGGGAGGACGACCACGCAAGCCACTACGATTTCCTCTACCTGCGCGAGCAGTGCCCCTGCGCGCTGTGCGACGACGAGCGGAAGAAGAAGAAGGCCGGGCTCGGCGCGTCCGTCGGCCCGGGCACGGCTGTGCTGCCCATGTTCAAGCCCAAGCCCAAGGCGCGCGCGGCCGTCGCGGTGGGCAACTATGCTATCCAGATCGAATTCACCGATGGCCATTCCACCGGCATCTACAGTTTCGATTACCTGCGCACCATCTGCCCCTGCGAGGCTTGTGCGCGGGAGTTTCGCTCCTCGGCGGAGTGATTTTGGCCGCGCCATTTGCAACGCCCAGCGCTGTTCGGCTGGATTTTCTCTCCCGAAAGTGCGAGCATAGTCCCCCGCCGAGACCGATAGACCGCTGATGGAGAACGATCCCACCCAACAAGCTGTACCGGATTCGCGCGCCGTCACCATCCCCCGCGTGCTCGTGGCCACGACGGCCATGCTGACGTTCATCTCTTTCTGGCGCGCGGCCGCGATTGTCCTGAACGACATGGGCTCCTCGGCGTTCTACGCCGGTGCAATTGCCGAACACTTTGTCGGGAAAGCAGCTCCATGGTTCATTCTTGCAATCATGTTGCTCTCCTATGCGGTTCGGTCCGTCTACATTGAGAGTTGCAGCATGTTCGTGCGTGGAGGTGTCTATCGCGTTGTCAAAGAGGCCATGGGCGGTACGTTGGCCAAGTTCTCGGTCTCCGCCCTCATGTTCGACTACATCCTGACCGGCCCCATCAGCGGGGTGTCGGCGGGCCTATATTTCGTGGGTCTTTTGAACGAGCTTCTGCTGCACGCGCATGTTGGTTTCGTCCTGCCCATGAACCTCACCGCGGCGCTCTTTGCGGCGCTGGTCACGATCTATTTCTGGTGGCAAAACATCAAAGGCATCCCTGAGTCCAGCGAGAAGGCCCTGCGCATCATGTACGTGACCACCGTTATGGTCGTCTTGATGATCGGCTGGTGCGTCTATACGCTCCGGGTGAAAGGGATTCAGCTTCCCCCGTGGCCTTGGCCTGCAAATCTCACTTTCTCGGACGATGCGCTCGGCTGGCTGCGTCCTACCCGCTTGCCGTACACGGTCGGCCTGATCGGCATCTTGATCGGGCTGGGTCACTCGGTTCTAGCCATGAGCGGCGAGGAGACCATGGCGCAGGTCTACCGCGAAATTGAGCACCCCAAATTGCGCAACCTGGAAAAAGCAGGTTTTGTCATCTTTCTTTACAGCCTAATTTTCACGGCCGGTGTTGCCTTTTTCGCCGTCATGATCATTCCCGACGCCACGCGCAAAGATTTCTTTGACAATCCTATCGGGGGTCTCGCCATGTACCTGGTCGGGCCCCTATCGCTCAGGCTGGCGTTTCGTGCTTTCGTGGTGGTGGTCGGGACTTTGATGCTGGCCGGAGCGGTCAACACCGCCATCGTGGGGGCCAACGGTGTCCTAAGCCGCGTTTCAGAGGACGGAATTCTTCCGGATTGGTTTCGGCACCCCCACCGGCGCTTCGGGACTTCACATCGTATCCTCAACCTCGTCGCGGGCCTCCAGCTCCTCACCATCGTCCTGAGCGGGGGAAACATCTTTCTGTTGGGCGAGGCGTACGCTTTCGGCGTGATGTGGAGTTTCGCTATGAAGGCGCTAGCCGTGATCGTTCTTCGTTACAAAGAGCCCGGCGAGCGGGGATTTCGGGTGCCCCTGAACCTGAAGTTCGGCAATCTAGAAATTCCCTTGGGCCTGGGCCTCATCACGCTCACGCTCTTCGCTCTTTGTGTGATCAATCTGTTCACCAAGCAGGTCGCCACGCTTTCAGGTGTGGGGTTCACGATCGTCTTCTTTGCGGTTTTCACCGCGTCGGAAAGAGTCACGCGCAAGCGCGGCGCGGCTCATGCGGAGCTCGACCAGTTTTGCGTTTCCACGCGGGAGGAACTTTCGCCACAGGCCGTGGGCGCCCGGCCCGACAACATCCTGGTTCCGGTCAGCAATTTCCACGCGCTCTACCACCTGGCGGCGGTGCTCGACCGCGTCAAGCCCGAGCGGCGGGACGTCGTCGTGCTGCACGTTCGCTTGCTCCGGAGGTCCGGTTCAGGGGAATCTGAACTCGAACCGGATCAACTATTCGGCAGCATCGAACAGCACCTTTTCACCCAGGCGCTGGCGCTTTCGGAAAAACGCGGGAAGCCCATTCGTCTGGCTGTTCTTGCGGCCAGTGACCTCTGGGACGGCATTCTGCGCGCGGCGCAGAGTCTGCAATCCGCCACCGTCGTGCTGGGCCATTCGGCGAAATGGTCCACCCACGAGCAGGCGCGCCAGATCGGCCTCGCCTGGGAGCGCCTGCCAGACCCACGGCCAACGTTTAACCTGGAGATCTACATGCCCGGCGGGCAAAGAGAGTATTTTCTGCTCGGCCCGCACGCGCCGCACCTCACCGCCAGCGAAATCAACCTGGTGCATCAGCTCTGGCTGCGCTTCAGCGAGGTGGTTGCTCCCGAGGAACTTCATCACCACGACGTCGTCCATTTCGCGCTCAACGAGGTGGTGCAGGAGCTCGAAGAGGGTAAGGAAGACAACGTGGTGGACCGCCTGAAGCGGCACCTCGAGGAAAACAAGATCCGCCGCCCGCCGCAGCCGTAAGCCAACCCCGCGCGCCCTGCGTCCGCGCCCGTGCCCCGGCGAGCGCCTGCCTACGCGGCCCGCAGCTCCGAGGTACAGTGCGCACAACGCGTGGCCTTGAGCGCAATGCTGGAAAAGCAGAAAGGGCACTCCTTGGTCGCCGGCGCGGGCGCCGCCGCGGGCTGACGCTTCAGCCGGTTCACCTGCCGGATGAGCAGAAAAACCGCAAATGCCACAATCAGGAAGTTGAGCACCGTATTGACGAACACGCCGTAATTGATCGTGGCGGCGCCCGCGGCCTTGGCTGCAGCCAGCGTACCGTAGTGCTGTCCTGAGAGGCTGACGAACAAATTAGAGAAATCCACCCGGCCGGCTAGCCGGCCGATGGGCGGCATCAAGATGTCCTCGACAAACGAGGTGACGATCTTCCCGAACGCTACGCCGATGACGATCCCCACCGCCATGTCCAGCACGTTGCCGCGCATCATGAACTCTTTGAACTCTTTCCACATGGTTTGGCCTCCCTGCAGATGGATTCTCGGAAACCCTTGGCACCCCGGCCGTTCCGGGGCAGGCGGTGCCCTTCCATCGGAGCACGCTTCTTGGATTCACGCCCGGCCGGTGAGGCGGATTATAGGGCATAAGAAGAAAGCAAGCGCAACAGGCCAGCTCGCCGGGCGAGAGCCGGTTTAGCCGCCGTAGAAGAAGCCGGTTTCGCGCAGCGTCAGGGGTGGCTCGTCGCGGCGCAATTCTTCTACCACGCGGCACTCGAACCACGCGGGCGGGTCCACCAGCACTGGCGCGCCGGTGACGCCGGTCTCGAACCGGTAGCCGTTCAGGGTATCGCCGTTCACTGCGGCTCCCTTGAAGAAGCTCGTGGCCAGGTCCTTCTGGCTCTGGCCGACGATGTGGATGGCAAAGACGCGCGAAGCACTGATGGCCTCGTGCAGCGAGCTTTCGCGCTGGATGCCGGCCATGATCAGCGGTGGCGAAAACGAACTCTGCGAGAGCCAGTTGATCGTGCCACCGGCATAACCCCGCGCATCGCGCGAGGTGGCCACATAGAGCCCATAGGTGAGCAGCCGAAGCGCCTTCTTCTTGTCGCTCGGGTCCATGGCGGATCCATGCGGACGGCAGCGGCTGGTCTCGCCTTCAGGAGGTCCGTGCCACCAGCACGGCGCTCACGATGCCTCGCAGCGCGAGGATGCTTCCTGCGGCGGCCAGCAGCGGCGCCACCCAGCGAAACGGTAGCCAAGCAATGCCCAGCATCATCGCGCCTATCAGGGCGAGCGAGCCGCCGCGCACCAGATGCTCGCCGCGCGAGGCATGGTCCCTCGCGCGCACCCAGGCGTGCACGCCCCAGAGAATCAGAAACGCGCCCAGAGTGATCCACGCGGGCGCGCGGCGGTTAAAAAAGTAGCGTCCCGTCACGGCCACCCACATGAGCAGCACCCCGAGCAGCACAAAGAGCAGCTCGTTCAGCAGCCGGAACAGATGAGCCGGGCTCAGCATGGCCCTTTACACGCGTTCGATGCGCACTGTCTGGATGACTACGGGCTCGCGGGGACGGTCGTTTTCACCGCGCGCCATCTGGGAGATCTTGACGGCGACGTCCTCCCCCTCGACCACCTCCCCGAAGATGGTGTGGTGATTATCGAGCCACGGCGTGGGCGCCACGGTGATGAAGAATTGGCTGCCGTTGGTGCTGGGGCCTGAGTTGGCCATGGAGAGTTTTCCGGAACGGTCGTGCCGCAACGACGCATGGAACTCATCGGCGAAATTGTAGCCCGGGCCGCCCGTGCCGGTGCCGAGCGGACAGCCACCCTGGATCATGAACTTGGGGATGACGCGGTGGAACGTGAGGCCGTCGTAAAACGGCCGCTTCGCCTTCTGGCCCGTGCGCGGATCCGTGAATTCCTTGGTTCCTTCCGCGAGGCCGATGAAATTCGCCACGGTCTTGGGCGCTTCCTTCTCAAACAGCCGGCAGACCATCGTGCCCTGCGAGGTCTCCAGCACAGCGTAGGTTCCCGGAGGACGCGTCACCTGGCATTCTCCTCTCGCATTTGTGCAACGGCGAGAGGGCATTATCACCCAAGCAAGAGAGCGAAGCAAACCACTGGCCGCATGTCTCCGGCGTTGTCATCCCGAGCGAAGCGAAGGGGGTCCCAGTGCTAGAATTGAGGCGCTTTTCTCGACGAATCGAAACACACTACCGGCGAATCGAAAGGCTAGATAAGGAGCTGCGCGTGCACAACGTCATTATCATCGGAAGCGGGTGCGCGGGCCTCACCGCCGCAATCTACGCCGCCCGGGCCAACTTGAAGCCGCTCGTCCTCGACGGCTATGAACCCGGCGGGCAGCTGACCCTCACCACTATGGTCGAAAACTACCCGGGCTTTCCCCACGGCATCCTCGGCCCGCAGCTCATCGAACAGATGCGCAAGCAGGCGCAGCGTTTCGGTGCGGAATTCAGGACCGGCGCAGTCACCGATGCGGACCTGGGCGGCCGGCCTTTCAAGGTCACGGCGGGCAAGGAGACCTACGAGTGCAGGGCGCTGATCGTAGCCGCCGGAGCCTCCGCGCGCCTGCTGGGGATCGAATCGGAGCGCAAGTTGATGGGCCACGGCGTTTCCACCTGCGCTACCTGCGATGGCTACTTCTTCCGCGGAAAAGGAATTGCAGTGGTGGGCGGGGGCGATTCAGCGATGGAAGAAGCCATCTTCCTGACCAAGTTTGCCAGCCGGGTGAACCTGGTCCACCGGCGCAGCGAATTCCGCGCCTCCAAGATCATGCTGGGGCGCGCGCGCAGCAACGAGAAGATTCACTTCATCACCCCGGCAGTCGTCGAAGATGTGCTCGACCCGGGAAAGGACGCCGTCGAGGCGGTAAAGATCCGCAACCTGCAGACCAACCAGCTTTCGACGCTGCCGGTCGAGGGCGTGTTCATCGCCATCGGCCACGACCCCAACACGAAAGTGTTCCGCGGCAAGCTGGGAATGGACGCGAACGGCTACCTGATCACCCGGAATGGCACCCAGGCCAGTGTTGAAGGCGTCTTTGCCGCCGGCGACGTCCAGGACCATCGCTATCGCCAGGCCGTGACCGCTGCGGGGTCTGGCTGCATGGCGGCGATGGATGCGGAAAAGTTCCTCGAAGAGCACAAGGACTAGTGCCGGCCTCGCTCCCAGGACATCCTCCGCTCTCCACGTGCCACCGCCTATCGCTCGGCACGATTGTCATTTCGAGCCCTCTTCGGCCACGCCCAGGGCGAGCGCAGGCGGACGAGGAATCTCTCCGAGACGCGCGTAATTGCCCGCGTCGAATGCCGATGCTATAAACGAAGCGTGACTCTCCCAAACAACAAAGACGCGCTCGAATGGTTTCGCCAGGCGGCGCGCCTACCGGAAGAAGGGACCGATCTGGTGGAGGGCGCGCTACTCATCGCGCAGGCGGAGTATCCGGATCTCGACCGCAGCGCGTACCGCGGACGGTTGGAGGAGATGGGGCGGGAAGCTCGCGAGGTCTGCGCCAACCCACCCTGGTCGACAACGAGCGAGCGGCTGGAAAAGCTTAGCCGGGTGTTCTCTGAGCGCTGGGGATTCCACGGCAACCGCGACGACTATTACGACCCGCGCAACAGTTTCCTCAATGATGTGCTCGACCGGCGTACCGGCATCCCCATCACGCTTTCGCTGGTCTATATCGAGATCGGACGCCGGGCCGGTGTCGAGCTGGTAGGAATCGGCATGCCGGGCCATTTTCTGGCGGGTTGCGCCGGCCAGAGCGACCTCTTCGTAGACGCTTTTTCAGAGGGCGCGATCCTGACCCGCGACGATTGCGCGGCGCGCCTGCGCGAGCTTCAGCCGGAACTTGTCTGGCGTCCTGAGTTTCTCAAGCCGGTGGGCCCGAGGCAAATCCTCACGCGCATGCTGAACAATCTGCTGGAAATTTATCTGCGCACGCAGGGCTATCTGAAAGCGCTGCGGTCCCTGGAGATGATTCTGTGCCTGCAACCCGGTGAGCCGGAATGGCTGCGCCGGCGCGCCCTGGTCCACTACCAGTTGAGGAACTATTCGCGCGCCATCGCGGATCTGCAAAGCTACCTCGAGCACGTCTCGGAAGCGCCGGATCGCGACGAAGTGACCCGGCAATTGACTGTCCTGCAGCACCTCCGCAGCAGGGTCAACTAGGCTCCGCCCGCAGTTTCTCTCTTGCCTGGCTCTAGAAACCGAGGCCCCAATTGGCGAAGCTGAGCAACCGCCGCTTGGTCCCAATCCTGAGGACCGTTCAGCGCTTGCGGCACACAGCCACGCCGTCGCGTAAGGGGACGATGACGGGGAAGAGCTGAGGCGACGTATAAATCAGACGGTTGAACCGCTGGATGCCGCGCGTGGCGCGGTCGGCTGCCTTGCGGGCGGCGCGGCCGAACCAGAGCGTGTTATCCGCCAGCAGCAGGCCGCCGCGCCGCAGGCGTGGCACCGCCTTCCGGAAGGCATCCGGATACTGGTGTTTGTCCACGTCGGTGAAAATCAGGTCAAACTTGCCGGGCACGCGGTCCATCAGCGCCACGGCATCTCCGACAAGGATGCGAATGCGCGGCGCCACCCCGGCGCGCCGGAAATAGGCCTGCGCGCGGCGCGCGTTTTCCGGGTCGCCGTCCGTGTAAAAGACCTCCGCGCCGCGTCCGGCAGCCCGCGCGAGCCAGATGGTCGAATACCCGATGGCCGAGCCCATCTCGAAGATGCGTTTGGCGCCGGAGATTTCCACCACCAGGGCGAGCAGACGACCCACGGCCGGCCCGATGATGGGGATCTGGCGCTGTTGCGCAAATCGTTCCATCTCGCTGAGCACGGCATCGCGCGCGGGCAGCAAGCGGTAGAGGTATCGCTCAACGGCTTTCTCGAGGATGGGACCTGCCATGTGAACCTCCCTGTAAAAGAAGAAGGCAAACGGAAGAAAAAACTAACCGAGTGTTTCGCCCGGGCGTAGGGCGTGGATTTCCAGACCGGCAATGTCCTGCGTGAGCTCGCGCAGTGCTTCCGGGGTGCCGGTGAGCGCGGGGAAGGTGCCGTAGTGCATGGGCACGACGTGGCGCACGCCCAGCAGGCGAATGGCCAGGGCCGCCTCGTGCGGGCCCATCGTGTAGAGGTCGCCGATCGGCAGGCAGGCCAGCTCCGGCACGTAGAGCTCGCCGATCATTTTCATGTCGCCGAACACAGTAGTGTCGCCCGCGTGGTAAAGCGTCAGGCCGCCCGGCAGCCCAACGACGTAGCCGCAGGGCTCGCCGCCGTAAACGATTTTGCCGTCGTCTTCGATGCTGTTCGAGTGGATGGCATGCACCATGGTGACTTCGATTTCGCCGACTTTCTGCGTGCCACCCTTGCTCATTGGGAGCACATTGGGAATGTTCTTGGATTGCAGCCAGAGGCACGTCTCGTAGATGGCCACGATCTGCGGCTTGTGCTGCCGTGCCAGGGCCACTGCATCGCCGAAGTGGTCGCCGTGGCCGTGCGTGATCAGCATGACGTCCACCCGGCTAAGTTTCTTGAGCGAGTCGGGGCAGGCCGGATTGCCCATCACCCAGGGGTCCAGCAGGAGCGCTTTGCCGCTGGGCGTGGTGATCAGGAAGGTGCTATGGCCAAGCCAGGTGATTTTATTTCCGCGGGTGAGCAGCATGGGAGTCTCCTGGTCTAGGGGCCCGGCGAACTGGCTTTCGGCCGGGGCTGGTCGGAACTCTTCGCGTCAGGCTCCAGCAGGGCCCGGATCGCTTTCTCGAAGTCTGGGCGCTTGTGCTCGCCTATCAGGCCCGCCGCCGCGCGGCCGTCACGACCATAGAAGAACGTTGCCGGGATGGCTCCGGTCCACTTTGGATGGACCGCATGGACGAACGCCGTCTCGTTGCCGGGCCATTTGCGGTAGTTGGGGAAGCCGGGCCGGTTGCGCGCCAAAAAGTGGCGCATCAGGTTGATCTCGGCGTCCTCATCCAGGCTGATGCCGATCACCACCAGCCCCTGCGGCGCGTACTGGCGCGCCAGCGCGACTACCATGGGGAATTCCTCGTGACAGGGCTGGCACCAGGTAGCCCAGAAGTTCACCATCACCGGCCTGCCGCGGTACCGGGCCAGGAGATCTTGAAAGCCTTGGACGTCAATCACCTCCGGGTCTGCGATGGGTTTTGGTTTGGAGGCCTGCGCCATGGCCCCGGCCGGCAGCAGCGCCAGGAAAAGAACCACGGCAACCCCGCGGGGTGCGGAGGAGGTGATTCGCGCGTGTGCGAGTTTTCGAGTCATAGATTTCTGTGCGCTCTTCCTCAGGCGGGAGGGTCCGCCCGGCAACATAGGGTCTCCCCAGGCCTGGAGGATTCTGCGAGGCGCCCCATTGTAGTCGCTCGGGCGGGTGCGATTCAATCCACCGTGACCCGCGGCCGAATAAGAAGGGCCGCCGCGTGGGCACGATTGGTCCGGGGCGATGAGGCAGTGGAACGCCGCGTGGCGCCCGCTGTGGTAAAATGAATGTGGGTCTTGGCAGCTTGTCGAGAAACGAGTTTGGTGGTATAAGGCCTGTTTTCGGCTGGCTGCGCGCCCCAGTCTTTTGGCAGTTATCAATGCGGAGAGCTTTCCCCAAGGAGAAGCAGGATGGCTTACGTTATCGCTGAGCCTTGCATCGGAACCAAGGACACAGCCTGCGTGGATGTCTGCCCGGTCGATTGCATCCACCCGCGCAAGGATGAACCGGCGTTTGAGGCCGAACCGCAGCTTTATATCAGCCCGGTCGAGTGCATCGATTGTGGCGCCTGCGTTCCGGTTTGTCCGGTGACGGCGATTTTCGCGCTGGAGGACCTGCCGGAGAAGTGGGCCAACTTCACGCCAATCAACGCCGACTGGTACACGAAGAAGGCGTAAAAAACCGGAATCGAAAATCGCCCAAAAGAGATGCGGCGGACGTGCACGCTCCGCCGCATTTTTGTTTTCTCAGGGAGCGCGCGGAGCAACGCGCTCGCGTCTGAAGAGGAAGGACGGTTTCGCGCTGCAGCGGACTAAATGTCAACCCCGAGCTGTTGCCGGGCGGCGCTCGACATCCGGCTGGGATCCCACGGCGGGTCCCAGACAATCTCGACGTTGGCCTCCCGCACGCCCTCGAGCGACTCGAGTTGCTGCTTGACCTGCTGGGTGATGAACGCGTGCGATGGGCAGCCCTGGGCGGTCAGCGTCATCTTCACGTTTACCACGTCGTCGTTCACCTGCACGTCGTAAACCAGTCCCAGATCCACGATGTTGACGGGGATCTCCGGGTCATAACAATTGTAGAGCATCTCCATGGCCCGCTCGCGACTCACGCTCATCCCCATCTTCCCCCTGAATCGGTTGAGCCTCTCTGGTCCGCAGTGTCGCAGGTCCAGCCTGCGCGGGAGTAGACTTTCACAGACGCTCGGCTGTGTCAATTGTGTCGAGCGCTGGTAGCGCTCCCCTTCCAGCCGGTAGCATCGTTCCGCCCGCGCCGGGCATCTGACCGAGAGACGCATTTCGCAAGGTGAACCGAGGATTGAAGGAGGGATGATCTTGAGACGAGTGGTGAGCGCGAGCGCCGCCCTAGTAGCGCTCTTGCTGGCGGGAAACCTGGCTGGTCAGCAGCCGGGCCCGGTCAAAGCGGCCTCTGAAAAACCGCAGGCGAGCGCCGGGCAGGTGAAGGTCATCGAGATGACCTCCAAAAAGTATGAGTACTCGCCCAACGAGATTCATGTGAAAAAGGGCGCACGGGTCCAGTTGAAGATTCGTCCCCTGGATAGGACGCACGGATTCAAGGTCAGTCTCTATCCGGACGGCGCAGAGCAGAGCGGGCCGCCGGGTCTCAAGTTCGACCCGGCGCAGGACAATTTCAAGATCGAAAAGGGCCAGGAGCGTGTGATCGAGTTCGTGGCCGAGCGCGCCGGCACCTATCCTTTCAAGTGCTCGGTCTTCTGCGGCTTTCGCCATCACGGAATGAAGGGCAAGGTGATCGTCGAGGAATAACGCATTACGGGATTGCAGGCGAGAAGAACCCGCGCAGACCAAGCGGCGCGGGTTCTTTTTTGTTTCCCGCGGTTAGCGCCCATGGGCGTGTGCGATCCGCGGGAGCTCCTGCAGGCCAGGGTCGTTGCCGGCTTCGAGCGCCGCAATCCAGCGGCGTGCGGCGGCGCGCAGCTCCTCGAGCTGAAGTCCCCGGTGCGTTTTGGGGAAGCGCTCAAGCTTCTTCAGGCCGGCCTGGAGCAGCGATCGGGTTCCTGCATGGTTGCCCCGCGTATAGTGGTGGAACGCTGCGGCCACCTGGATGATGCCTTGAAGAAAGGTTTTTTCTGGCTCCGGAGTGGGCAGCCAGATCTCCTCCCAGGTCTCGTGGGCGTCAAAGAAGCGCCGGCGATTGAACTGCTCGAGGCCTTTCCGGAATTTTTCGTCGGCTTCGTGGGGACGCAGGGATCGCATGTCGTGCCTGCAAGTTTGAGCGTTGCGCCGGAAACCCGGCATAATAGCAGAGTCTTTCGTCGCGGCGAGGGGGGCGGAGGCCTGGGGCGCCAGCGTGGAGATTTCCATCCAAATCCCCGGCGTGCAGTTGGGCGTGATCGAGGCAGAAGGAGCGCGCGTAGCAGCCGCTGCAATCGAGCTTGCGCGTGAGATGGACGCTTGCTGCGAGCGCTTGCGGCGCCAATGGACGCTGGAGCAGGTGGCCGGGCTTCCGTCCATCCGCGGCGTGCGCTCGATGTTCCGCGCCTGGGGAGTCGATCCCGCGCGTTACCGCCCTTCGGCGGAGGCGCTGCTGCGTCGCGTGGTACAGGGTAAGGGCCTGTATCGCGTCTCGAATGTTGTGGACATCACCAATCTCGGCTCGATCGAGGCCGGCTGGCCATGCGGCACGTATGATGCCGAGCGCGTCGAACCGCCGGTCTCGTTCCGTCTGGGCCTGGCCGGTGAAACCTACGAGGGCATTGGGAAACACACGTGGCACCTGGAAGGCAGGCCGGTGCTGGCCGACCGGCATGGCCCGTTCGGCAGCCCCATCAGTGATTCCGTGCGCACGATGATTACCGAGGCTACTTCCGCGGTGCTGGCGGTTATTTTTGCCCCGGCCACGAGCGTGCGGGCCGAACTGGATCAGGCCCTTGAGCGATGCGCCCGCCGGCTCGAGGAATTCGCAGGCGCCAGGATCCGCGCGACCGCGGTCATGCCGGAGCTGTCCTCCTTCGCGGGTTGATGCAAGGGCGCTTCTTGACCGCCGGTGAAATCCGCTGGGAAGAACTCGCGGCCTCGCGCTATCATTTTTGATGAATCTTGGGTCGGGTCACGCTTTGGCCAAACTTCACCTGGTTCTGCTCGTCCACGCGCACCAGCCGGTCGGGAACTTCGACCACGTGTTCGAGCAGGCCTACAAGCATTGTTATCTGCCGTTCTTCGAGTGCCTCGCGCAGCACCCGAACGTCCGGCTCGGCTTGCACTATTCGGGCCCACTGCTGGAATGGATCGAGCACCGGCACCCGGAGTTCTTCGAGCGGCTCCGCGAGTTACAGGATCGCGGGCAGGCAGAGCTTGTCGGCGGCGGGTTCTACGAGCCAATTCTGATTTCCATTCCGCCCGAAGATCAATTTGAGCAACTCCGCCGGATGGCGGACTACCTCGAAAAGAAGCTTGGCCGGCGGCCGTCGGGCGCCTGGCTCGCCGAGCGCGTCTGGGAGCCGCAACTTCCCGCCACGCTGGCGCAGGCGGGCGTGGCCTACACCCTGGTGGACGACACGCATTTCATTTGCTCCGGCATGGAGCCGTACCAGCTCCACGGGTATTACGTGGCGGAGGACTGCGGCAAGACAGTCAAGGTTATCCCCGGTCTCAAGGCCCTCCGCTATCTGATTCCCTTCCGCAGCGTCGAGGAAACGATCGAATTCCTGCGCGGTATTGCGGGCGCGCACCCCGGCGGGCTGGCGGCCATGGGCGACGATTGCGAAAAGTTCGGCCTCTGGCCCGGCACCTACGAGCACTGCTACGGCGATGGCTGGCTCGACCGCTTTTTCACGGCGCTCGAGGCGAATGCCGATTGGCTCGAGACCCTGACGCCCGGAGAATACGTCGCCTCGAACGCTCCGCTGGGCCCCGCCGAGCTGCCCACCGCTTCGTACTCCGAAATGATGGAGTGGGTCCTGCCCACCCCGGTCCGGCAGCGCCTCCATGCCTTGCAGCAGGAGTTTGCCTCGCGGCTCGACGTGCTGAGTTTTCTGCGCGGCGGCTTCTGGCGCGGCTTCTTGAACAAGTACGCAGAGGCAAACCTGCTGCACAAGAAGATGCTCTACGTTTCGCACAAGATTCGGCGGCTGGGGGGCAAGGGCCGCGCCCGCCCGCTGGCTGCACGGAAGCTCACGGAGGCCACCACGCACCTGCTTCGCGCGCAGTGCAATGACGCCTATTGGCACGGCATCTTCGGCGGCCTCTACGCGCCGCACTTGCGCACGGTTGTCTGGCGCGAGCTGATCCGCGCAGAAAAGCTCGCCGGTGGGGTTGAACACGCGCGTGCAGATTTCCGCGAAGCCATGCGGCTCGATTTCGACGCCGATGGCACCGAAGAGATCTATCTGACTTCGCCGCAGTTCGCGGCGCTGTTTAAGCCCGCCGATGGAGCAACGCTGGCCGCGCTCGACTTCCGCGCAAACGATGTCGCGCTGATCAATTCGATCCAGCGACGCCCGGAGGCCTACCACGCGCGCCTGCGCAAGGCCGTCGTCGGCGCCCCTCACAGCGTGGCCTCGATCCACGAACAGACACGCGTGAAGGAGGCGGGGCTCGAGCGTCACCTGCGCTACGACCGTTGGCCTCGCCACGCCTTCCGGCTGCTGCTCTTTGCTCCATCGAAGAGCTATGCGGACTATGAGGCGTTGCGGCTGGAGGAGAGCGCTGCGTTCGCGGCCGGCACCTACGATGTTGTGGAGGTGTCTGCGGAAAGAGTGACGCTGGCTTGCGAAGCTCCGCTGTTCGCGCGCTCACCCGACGATCCTACGAATCCCCGCCTGTGCGCGGTCAAGGTGGTTTCTTTCGCGGAGTCTGCGGGCGGCCTTGCGGTGAGCTGTGAACTCCAGCTTGTCAACCGCAGCGCGGGTCCGCTCGAGCTGCGCGTCGGGCTTGAAGTGATCGTGAACCTGCTCGCTGCGGCTGAGCCGGACCGCTACTTCGAGGCTGTAGGCGAACGCCATCCGCTCGGGTGGGGCGCGGCGGTGCGGGCTTCGCAACTCCGCGCAGTGGACGAGTGGCAGAAGGTTGCTGTGACGCTCGAGGTGCCGCGAGCAAGCGAGTTCTGGATTGCGCCCATTGAAACGGTTTCGGAATCCGCCGATGGGTTCGAGCGGGTTTACCAGGGCTCGCAAATCCTGGCCGTCTGGCTGGCGGATCTCCCGGCCGGGGCTTCCTGGCCGGCGCAGGTGATTCTGCGCGTTGCCGCGTTGCGCTAGCGTTCGCTGCGCGCGATGAGCAGGCTCTGCGCGAAGGGCCATTCGGCATCCACCCATTGCGCCTCGCAGCGGAACCCGGCGCGCTCCGCCATCTCGACCACTTCCTTGGGCCGGTATTTGTGGGAGCTCTCGGTCCAGATGGTCTCATCCTTCGCAAACGTCACTGAAAAGCCGGCCTTGCGGACCTCTACCGCTTGCTGGCGGGTCGAGCGGAGGTGCATCTCGATGCGCCGCTCTCGCTCATCGTAGCGCACCAGGTGGCGGAACTCCGACAAGTTGAAGTTGGCGTCAAGTTCGCGATTGGTGCGCGCCAGCAGATTCAGGTTGAATGCGGCTGTGACGCCGAGGGGATCGTCGTAGGCAGCAATCAGTTGCGGGATGGGTTTTGCGAGATCGGTGCCCAGCAGTAGACCGTCACCGGGGGTCAGGATACGGCGCACTTCGACGAGGAATTCCTCACCGGCCGGCCGGTCGAAGTTCCCGATCGTGCTCCCCAGGAACAGCACGAGCAGGTGTTCGCCGGCCTTGCGCCCGGCCGCGACAGCCACCAGCCCATCCAGATATGGCCGTTCGAAGCCGACAATGCTCACCGAATCGATTCGCCCGAGCTCTTTTTCTATTTGCGCCAGGGCAGTCGGCGAAATCTCAATCGGGAAATAGGTGGTGGGCTGCCGGTGGGAAAGCGCCTCCAGGATCCACCGGGTCTTTTTCCCGCTGCCGCTGCCAAGTTCAGCCACCAGAACCGGCGATGCCACCCGGCTGACCATCTCTTCGGCGTGGCGCTGCAGCAGGCGCTCGTCGGCCCGCGTGAGACCATACTCCGGAAGCGCGCAGATCACTTCAAACAGTGCCGAGCCCACTTCGTCGTAGAGATACTTGCAGGGGAGTTCCTTCTGCCCGGCTTTGGTCAGGCCGGCGCGCACCTCCGCGCCAAAGCTGGCGGCTGAGTACTGGGCGATCTTCTGGATGAGCATGGAGCCTCCGGCTGGGCGGCCTGATTCTAGACGCAACAGAAGGCTGCGGGTGCTGGTAATATCGGACGCCCGAATTTGCTGTGGAACCGCAAGTGGTGCAGCATAGGGATTCCATGCGGCGCCGCTCGTGAGGATGTGTTCCGAGGGCTTCCGCGCCGCGAAAGGATGAACCGGGAGCGGGCTGAAAGTCAACCTTTGTGGCGGCCTGGGGCCGATTCCCGGCGGACTACAGGATGGAAACAGAAGCACAACCGAGCAGCGCGGTTGAATGTCGCAACGTGTGGTATCGAGTGGACGGCGGCCGCGCGCTGCTCTCAGACCTGAGCTTGCAGGTGCACCGCGGCGAGACGCTGGTCCTGCTGGGCCGCAGCGGCTCGGGCAAGACCACCACGCTCAAGCTGATCAACCGCCTGCTCGAGCCCACCGCGGGAGAAGTTCTGGTGGACGGGTGCCGCACGGTGGATTGGGACCCGATTCGCCTACGCCGCCGCATCGGGTACGTGATTCAGGACGTCGGCCTGCTGCCGCATTGGACCGTCGAGCGCAACGTGGGTTTGGTGCCATCGCTCGAAGGCTGGGAGCCCGAGCGCATCCGCGCGCGCGTCGAGGAGCTGCTGCGGTTGGTGGGCCTCGAGCCTGGGCAATTCGCTTCGCGGCTTCCGCGAGAGCTTTCCGGCGGGCAACGCCAGCGCGTCGGCGTGGCACGGGCGCTCGCGGCCGACCCGCCGATCCTGCTGATGGACGAGCCGTTCGGCGCGCTCGACCCGGTGACGCGCGCGGAATTGCAGCGTGAGTTTCGCGAGCTGGCGGCGCGCTTGGGCAAGACCATCGTGTTCGTCACGCACGATGTGCGCGAAGCGCTGCTATTGGGCGCGCGCATCGCCCTGCTGGCCGACGGCAAGCTGGTGGCTATCCATCCGCCGAGGGATTTTCTTCGCGCGCTGGAGCCAGAAGTGCAGGCTTTCGTCCGCGCCCTGGGTGATCCGGTACGGGAGTAGGGCTTTGGGAGAGTGAACGCTTGATGAGAGGTGCCGGGTGAACGTCTTTGACTTCTTGATTCGCAACCGGACCGAAGTGTTGCAATTGACGCTCGAGCACCTGACGCTGGTGGCTGTGGCCATGGCGGTGGCAGTGCTGATCGGCGTGCCGCTGGGGATTGTGCTGACGCGCCGCCCGGGGCTGCGCCGGTGGGTGCTGGGCGCGGCGAACGTCATGCAGACGGTGCCCAGTCTGGCCCTGTTCGGCTTCCTGATTCCGGTTCCGGTGATTGGCGGAATCGGCGGCCGCACGGCCGTCGTCGCGCTGACGCTCTATGCGCTGCTGCCCATCATCCGCAACACCTACGTCGGGATTTCGGGCGTGGACCGCGCGGTGGTCGAAGCGGCGCGTGGCATGGGCATGACCGGTGGGCAAATGCTCTGGCAGGTGGAAATCCCGCTCTCGATGGGAGTCATCCTCGCCGGCATCCGCGTGGCCACGGTCATCTCTGTCGGGGTAGCCACGATTGCCGCGGCCATCGGCGCGGGCGGCCTGGGTGTGTACATCTTCCGCGGTGTGGCCATGGTGGATAACCAGGTGATTCTCGCCGGGGCCATCCCTGCGGCGGTCCTGGCGGTGCTGGCTGACGTGAGCCTGGGCTGGGCGGAGCGCCGCCTGACGGCGAGATAGGATGCGACGCTCCGCAGCCGCATCCCCGATGCAAGTATCGCGATGGATTGTGGTTCTGCTCGGCGGTGTCCTGCTGCTCCTGCCGGGCTGCCGCGCCAGCCGCGCGCGGCGCATCGTCATCGGCTCAAAAAACTTCACCGAGCAGATCATCCTGGCCGAGTTGCTAGCGCAGGAAATCGAGTCCCACACAAATCTTCAAGTCCAGCGACGCATCAATCTGGGCGGCACGCTGATTTGCCAGCAGGCCCTGCGCGCAGGAGAGATTGATCTTTACGTGGAATACACCGGCACGGCGCTCACCGTGGTGCTGGGCGAGCGGCCGTCGAGCGATCCTGCCGAAGTCTATGATCGGGTGAAGAAGGCCTACGCCCAGCGGTTCGGCTTCGAGCTGACCGAACCGCTCGGCTTCAACAATACCTTCGCGATCGTGGTCCGCGGCGAAGACGCGCGGCGGCTGAAACTCCGAACCGTTTCGGGTATTGCACCCTACGCGCCCCGCTGGCGCGCCGGGTTCGGTTACGAGTTCATGGAGCGGCCGGACGGCTACCGCGGCTGGGCCGAGACATATCATTTGCAATTTGCCCAGCCGCCGCGGATTATGGACCTGGGCCTGATCTACCGAGCTCTGAAGGAAAAACAGGTGGATGTTGTCGCCGGAAACTCCACCGATGGTTTGATCGATGCGCTCGACCTGGCCGTGCTCGAGGACGATCGCCACTATTTTCCGCCCTACCAGGCCGTACCGTTCGTGCGCCGCGATGCGCTCGACCGGCATCAGGAGTTGCGCGAGGCCCTGCGCGCGCTCGATGGCCGCATCTCCGAAGCCGACATGCGCCGGCTGAACTACGCCGTGGACGGCGAACACCGCGACGTTCCCCAGGTGGTTCGCGAATTTCGGCGCGCGAAAGGGCTCTGAGCCCCAGCGCCGGCATGCAGATGCCTTCGCGCTGTTGCCTGCGGCCCAGCGGCTTTGTTAGAGTGCGCCGAGAGGAGGCCTCCATGGCGGTCAGCAAGGAGCTACTGGACATTCTGGTATGCCCGCTTTGCAAGACGCCCGTGCGGCTCACGCCCGATAACCAGGGCCTGAAGTGCTCCACATGCCGACGCGTTTACCCGATCCGCGACGACATCCCAGTGATGCTGCCGGACGAGGCGACCATTGAAGCCGAATGAGCCTGCCGGGAGTCGCTGAGCTTTTCCATGATCCGATCGGCAAAGCTGCAGAACCGCGTGGCAAAGCGCCTGGTCGGAAAGTTCCGCGGGCGGCGCATCGGCGTGGTCGGCGACGTGATGCTCGACCGCTACCTGTGGGGTACTGCGGCGCGGCTTTCGCCCGAGGCGGCCGTTCCGGTGGTGGATTTTGTGGAGCAGAGCGAATGCCCCGGCGGCGCGGGGAACGTTGCAGCTAATCTGGCAGCGCTGGGCGCGCGGGTAGCGTTGTTCGGAGTGACCGGCAAGGATGAAGCGGCGGCCGCAGTGCGGCGGTGCCTGGGGGCGCTTGGCGTGCCGGAAAACGGCGTGCTGGCCGACCGCAAGCGCATCACCACCGTGAAAACGCGCATCATCGCGCGGCACCAGCAGGTGGTGCGCGTGGACCACGAGAAGCGCGCGCCACTCGATCCCGAGACTGAGGAGCGATTGATTCGCCGCATCGTGGCGGCGCTGCGGGGGCTCGACGCGCTGGTGGTCTCCGACTACGACAAGGGTGTAATCACCGAAGCGCTGGCCGAGCGCGTCCTCAGCGCGTGCCGCCAGCTGGGCGTGTCCGCGTTTGTCAAACCTAAGTCCTCGCGGCTGTTTTCCTACCGCGGCGCCGCCGCCATCGTGTGCAATGCGAAGGAGGCAGGCTTCTTTGTGACGCGCGCGCTCGCCGACACTGAATCAATCGAGCAGACCGGGCGGGCGCTGCTGGCGCATTTCGGCTGCTCGGCGGTGGTAATCACGCTCGGGGAAAAAGGCATGAGCGTGATTGAGGATAGCGCTCCCGGGCGCTTCCACCTGCCTGCCACCAGCTTCGAGGTCACCTACGCGCGCGTGGGCCTGCCCGGGCTCGACCGCGGCGCGACCGGCCGGCAGGTCTTCGACGTCACCGGCGCGGGCGATACGGTGCTCGCCACGCTCGCGCTGTCGGTGGCGGCGGGCGCGTCGGTGCGCGACGCCGCGGCGCTCGCCAATGCCGCGGCCGGAGTCGTCGTCGGCAAATTGGGAACGGCCAGCGTTTCGCCCCGCGAATTGCTCGCCGCGGTGGCCGGGCGCAATTGAAAGAGAGTCCTCAGGGAATTATGGCGGGAAACCCAGCGACTTGTCTTGGTGTTCGACCCAGATGCGGACTTCCTTGGTGCGGCGATTCTTCACCGCATCATTGTCCCCGGGGAAGGGCTGATCAGGGCTGAGCTCGACCACCACAATCACCCCGCTGCCCCCTCCTCGCGGGTTCAGCGCGGCTTCGATGTGGTAGCTCTTGACGGGCCCGTAGTAGCCCGTGGGCCCCCAGTCGTCGAGGAAATCCTTATAGGCGTAGCTGGCCGAAGGCTTCCAGAGCTGGTAAGCGCGTTGCGTGTCGCCGGCCACCAACGCATCGAGGAAGCGTTCGACGGCGCGCTTTTCGGGGTAAAAGCGGAACAGATACCAGACGCTCAGCACCACGAGCAGCGTCAGCGCCAGCCCGCTGATCACGTACCGGCGCAGTTTCGACCGCGGCTCTTCGGCGGTGGAATCGAGCAGGGCCACAGATGCCTCCCTCGGATCTGACGTTTGAAGAGCGCGATGCAGGTGCTCATCAGCACCACCGAAAACCCTAGCAGAACTAGAACATCGAAGTAAATCCCCTCGAACCCGGCGTTCTTCAGAAGGAGATTCTTCGGGGCGTGCACCGCGTAGGTGAAGGGGTCCACCACCGAGATCCACTTCAACCAAAACGAAAAGCCCTCGGTAGGGTAGATGGCGCCCGAAGGGAAGAAAAGCAGCGTAGTCAAGCGGGAAACACAGCGGGGAGAAAACGGGGGCTTAACTCTCGAGCGCGCCCGCGGCCCCAGGCGGCAGCTCGATGGAATACTTCGTGCGCGCCTTTTCCCGGTGCTGCTGGAGTGCCAACTCGATCAACCGGTCGAGCAGCTCGCGGTAGGAAAGCCCGCTCGCTTCCCAGAGCTTGGGGTACATGCTGATGGCGGTGAAGCCGGGAATGGTATTGATTTCGTTGACGTAGATGCGGCCGGTGCGGCGCTCGAGGAAGAAATCCATGCGCGCCATGCCGGTGCATTCAATGGCGCGATAGGCGCGCACGGCAAAGGTCTGGAAGCGTTTCACCTGTGCCGGGGTGAGCCGGGCTGGAATGACGAGCCGGGTGCCTTCCTCCAGATACTTGGCCACGTAGTCGTAGAACTCGCGGTGGGGCATGATTTCGCCGGGGACGGACGCCTTCGGGTCTTCGTTTCCGAGCACGGAGACTTCAATCTCGCGGCCGTGGATGGCGCGCTCAATCAAGATCTTCTGTGCGAATTCGGCCGCGAGGTCCATTGCGCCCGGCAGCTCCGTGCGGTTGTGGACCTTGGTCATCCCCACAGAGGAGCCCAGCGTGGCCGGCTTGACGAACAGCGGAAACCGGAACTTCTCCTCGATGCTGTTCAGTGCCCTGGCGCGCGCTTTTTCCCACTCCGAACGCGGGATCACGAGGAAGTCGGCCACCGGCAGGCCCGCGTGCTGGAACAGCCGCTTCTGCACGTCCTTATCCATGCCCACCGAAGAGGCCAGCACGCCGGCGCCAACGTAGGGCAGCCCGGCCAGCTCGAGCAATCCCTGCACGGTGCCGTCTTCGCCGAAGGTGCCGTGGAGCACCGGGAACACCACGTCCACGCGCAGCGCCCCTCCGGAACTCTCGTCGAGAGGCACAAGTGCGGCGGCACTGGGGTCGGCAGGCAGCACGACGCGCTGGCCGGTCTTGAGCACCTCCGGCAACATTTTGTGCGCGCCGCCGCCGACGAGCCACCGGCCGTCCTTGGTGATGCCGATCGGCACGGCCTCGTATTTTTCCGGGTCCAGCTCGCGGATCACCGAGGCAGCCGAGGCCAGCGAGACTTCGTGTTCCCCCGAGCGCCCGCCAAAGAGCACCCCGACGCGCAACCGTTTCTTTTCTGTGGTCATGGTAGCCCGGCCTACAGAATCTTCTTTCCCAGCGCGGATAGCACCAGCTCGACTCCCAGCAGCGCCGTCGTGTTGTGCACATCAATCACCGGATTGATCTCCACCACTTCGAGCGACACCATCGCCTTGCTATCGGCAATCATCTCCATGGCCAGATGGGCCTCGCGATAGGTGACGCCGCCGCGCACCGGCGTGCCCACGCCGGGAGCATCGGTGGGATCCACGAAGTCCATATCCAGGCTGACGGCCAGGCCGCAGGTGTCATCGGCGGCAAAGCGCAGCGCCTCGGCCATCACCTCGCGCATCCCGCGCTCGTCGATATCGCGCATGGTGAAGACATGCACGCCCGACTCCTTCACCAGGCGCCGCTCCTTGGCATCGAGCTCGCGCACCCCGACCAGCGCGACGTTGCGCGGTTCCGTCTTGGGTTTGAAGTCCATCAGCTCCACCAGTTCGGGCGCGCCATAGCCAATCAGTGCGGCGAGCGGCATGCCGTGGATATTGCCCGAGGGCGAACTCTCCGGCGTGTTCATGTCTCCATGGGCGTCGAGCCAGATATACCCGATGCGCTTCGATCGCTTGCGGAAGTGGCTGGCGACACCTGACATCGAACCGATGACAATCGAGTGGTCGCCGCCCAGCACGACTGGCAAGTAGCCCCCGTCCGCGGTGCGCAGGACGATCTCCGCCAGACCCCGGCAGGTTTCCGCAATTTCGTTCAGGTATTTGGCGCGCCGTTCGCCGTAGTGCTGTTCTTCCGGCTGCTTGACCGGAACGTTGCCGAAATCTTCCGCGAGATGGCCCAATTGCTTCAGGCGCGATTGCAAACCGGCCACGCGCAGCGCTGACGGGCCCATGTCCACTCCGCGACGGCTCTGGCCGAGGTCCATCGGCACGCCGATGATGCGGATCTTTTCTGGCATGGCCCTGCGCTTGCCCCCGTCGTCCCACAAAACCTTCCGGCATGCTTCCACCGCGCTCGTCAAAGAGACGCTAAGGATAGACGCGATAAATCATGCGCGGGAAGGGGATGACTTCCCGGATGTGCTCAGTTCCACAAATCCAGGCGACCGTGCGCTCCAGGCCCAGCCCGAAGCCCGCGTGCGGCACGCTGCCGTATCGCCGCAAGTCCAGGTACCACTGAAACGCCTCCTTGGGCAGGTTGTTCTCGCGGAGGCGCTTCACCAGCAGGTCGTAGTCCGCGATGCGCTCGCCGCCGCCGATGATCTCGCCGTAGCCTTCCACGGCGAGCATATCAAAGCCCAGCGCCAGCTCGGGCCGTTCGGGGTCGGGCCGCATGTAGAAGGCCTTGATGGCCGCTGGGTAGCGATGGATCATCACCGGGCGGTCGAATTCGCTTGAGAGAATCGTCTCCTCGTCGCCGCCGAAATCGTCGCCCCACTTTGCCGGGTTCCCGTGTTTCTGGAGAATGCGGATGGCCTCGTCGTAGGCGACGCGAGGGAAGGGCGGTTTGATGCCTGCGAGCTTCGAAGTGTCGCGCTTCAACGCTTCGAGCTCCCTCGCGCGGTGCTTCAGCACGGATTGCACCATGTGGCTCACCAGGCCTTCGCCGAGCGCCATCGCGTCGTCCAGGTGCGCGAAGGCGGCCTCAGGTTCGAGCATCCAGAATTCGGTCAGGTGGCGCCGCGTCTTGGATTTCTCCGCGCGGAAGGTGGGGCCGAAACAATAGACTTTTCCCAGGGCCGCAGCGGTAGCCTCGAGGTAGAGTTGGCCGGACTGCGTCAGGTAAGCCTTCTGTTCGTCAATGTACTGCACCTCGAAGAGCGTCGTGGTGCCTTCGCAGGCTGCGGGAGTGAAAATGGGCGTGTCGGTGAGCGTGTAGCCCTGGCTATCCATGTATTCCCGCGCGGCGCGGATGGCTTCGGCACGGATGCGCAAGATCGCCGCCTGGCGCGGCGTACGGATCCACAGATGCCGGCGATCGAGCAAGAAATCCACGCCGTGTTCTTTGAGCTGGATGGGGTAAGGGTCGCTTTCCGGCACGCGCTGGATGATTTCGACGCTGCTTACGGCCAGCTCGTGGCCGCCCGGCGCGCGCGGGTCGGCCTGCACCGTGCCGGTGACGATGAGGCTCGACTCCTGCGTCAAGCCTTTCAGCGCCGCGAATGCCGCGGGGTGCTCTTTCTCGGACACCACGCCCTGCATCACGCCGGTGCCGTCGCGGAAGAGGGGGAAGACCAATTTGCCGGACTCCCGCAGATTGTAGAGCCAGCCGCGCAGGGTGATGCTGGTTCCCACGTGCTGCGGCCCGATCTGATCAACGGTCACAACGCTCATGATGCCTGCGCCGCCCGCGCGTCCGGCGTGTCAGCCGACTTGCTGGCCAGCGCCTGCTCGAGTTTCTTAAACGCGCCGCGCGCGGCCCGCAACGCGGCTGCCACGGGCGCTTGGTCGAGCTGCGTCTGGGGCGTTGGCTCTTTCAATTCGAGCACTGCGGGCAGGCCACCGGCGATGGCTGGGGCCATGGCTTTCAGAGCCGCGTCCCAGTTGATGCTGCCGTCGTAGGGGAGCAGGTGCTCGTCCTTTTCGCCGTGGTTGTCGTGGACGTGGGTGGTGACGACGAGTTCACGCATGGTTTCGAAGCTGCGCTCGATGCCCTCTTCCATGTGTGCGTGGCCGGTGTCGAAGCACAGGCGCAGATCATGCAGCCGCGTGTCTTCGATGAAGTGGCGCAGGTTGGCCGGAGTGGCCAGTTCGCCCGGAGTGTTCTCGAGGGCGATGGTGACGCCGCGCTGTTTGGCGAAGACGATCAGGTGCTCGAGGGAATTGAACGCCGCGTCCCACTTCCGCGGGTCCAGGGACTCGCGGGAAGAGCCGAGGTGCTGCACCAGAAAATGGAAGGGCATCTGCTCGGCCAGGTCGAGCGCGCGCTTGATCTCATCCACGGCGTCCAGCCGCCGCAGCCGCTCGAGGTCGCAGATCGAAATCGGCACGCCGCTTTCGCGGCCCGGGCTCAAGTCGCGTTCGGTGGGGGCGTGGATCGAATGTACTTTCAGGTCGTGCCCGGAGAGCCAGTCGGCCAGCTCGCGCACCTCTGGCGCCGCCCGGTAGTCGAAGTGCGTCCGCGCGCAGAACAGCTCAACGGCCGGGATGCCCGCGTGGGCAATCTCCGCCAGCAAGGCCGGTGTCACCTTGTGGTGGACGAACAGGTAGGTAGAAAGCACGCGTTGCATTCGGCTCCTCAGTACCCCGCCGCAGCGCCCTGGCGCCGGGGGTCGGCGGCGCCCAGCCGTTCGCCCGTCTGCGGATCGATCCCGATGGCCTCCACCTGACCGATCCAGCTGCGCCGCTCGACGTGATAGCCGCGCTCGGCGAGCTGGCGCATGGCGGAAGCCGAGAAGGTGTCCTCGACCCACAACGTATCGGGCAGCCACTGATGGTGGAAGCGCGGCGCGTTGATGGCTGCCTGGGCTTCCATGCCGAAGCGCATCCAGTTGAGGATACTGAGCAGCGTTGCGGAAACGATGCGCGGACCGCCCGGCGAACCGGTCAAGAAGCTCGGGGCTCCGTTCCGCAGCACGATGGTGGGTGTCATCGAACTCACGGGTCGCTTGCCCGGAGCGATGGTGTTCGGTTCCGACTGGATGAGGGCAAACAGCTTGTTCGGCACGCCGGGTTGCGTGGTGTAGTCGTCCATCGTGTCGTTCAGCAGAAAGCCGCTGGCGACGGTGACCGCAGAGCCGTAGCTATCGTTGATCGTGAAAGTGTTGGCTGCCGCGTTGCCGGCCGCATCCACGACCGAGAAGTGCGTGGTTTGGCTGCCCTCGCGAAAGCCCCACTCCCCCTTTCGCTGAGCAAAGGATGGGGCACCCGGCTTGGCCGTGTGGTTGGCGCCGGTGGTTTTTGGCGTGTCGAACGCGCTCGGATCGCCGGCGCGAACGCTTGTGCTGGAAGATGCCCGATAAGGATCAATCGTCGCGCGTAGCCCGGCGGCGTAGCGCGGGTCCGTCAGCCCGCGGACAGGCACGCGGGCGAAGTCCGGATCGGCCAGGTAGGCAGCGCGATCGGCAAACACGCGGCGCATCGTTTCCGCCACCCAGTGCACTGTCTGCGGATCGTCCGCAGCCTTCAATTCGACGCCCGCCAGGATGTTCAACGCTTCAATGACGGCCACGCCGCCGGAGCTGGGCGGCGGGGCGGAGATGACTTCCCACTCCGTACCGCCGACGTTGTATTTCGCCCGCAGCGGCTCGCGAATCTTCGCTTGATAGCCGGCCAGGTCCTGGAGAGTGATCAGGCCGCCCATGCGGGCCAGCTCGTCAGCGACCTGCCGCGCGGTCGCGCCGCGATAGAACTCCGCGGCGCCGCGCCGCGCGATGCGTCGCAGCGTTGCGGCGAGTTCGGGCTGGCGCAGGATCTCGCCGGGTTGGAAGGGCCGGCCGTCGTTGAGGAAGATCCTGCGGGTCGTCGAGAAGCGCTGGAGTCGGGCCCGGGCCGCGAGGAGCGACCGGGCCAGGTTGTCGCTCACCGGAAAGCCCTGCTCGGCCAGGCGAATGGCCGGCGCCATGACGTCGGAAAGTTTCATCGTGCCGTAGGTATGCAGTGCCACCTCGAGGCCTGCGACCGAGCCGGGAATGGCCACTGAGCGGTAGCCGATCGTGGCCGCGGCGGAATCGAGCGTGCCGTCGGCACGGATGTACATATCGCGGGTCGCGCGGCTGGGAGCGGTTTCGCGGTAGTCCACTACGCCGGCGCGGCCATCGGCTAGGCGCACCAGCAGGAAACCTCCGCCACCGAGGTTGCCCGCGCGCGGCTCGACCACCGCCAGCGCGAAACCGACCGCCACCGCTGCATCCACGGCATTGCCGCCCTTCTTCAGGATTTCGATTCCAGCGGCCGAGGCGAGCGGGTCGTCGCTCACGACCATGGCCTTTGCCGCGCGCACCGCGTGTGAGGGCCAGGCGGGCTGGTCCACTTCGCCGGCCTGGATGTCGCGCTGTTCGGGTGACTCTTGTGCCACCGCCGAAAGCGGAAGCAGCAAGAACAGGCAAAAAGCGGCGGCCGGAGCCATTCGAGGTGTCGTGGAAGCGCGGATAGTTGAGAATCGGGATCGCATCGGAAAAAATTGACTGTATGCGAAACACCCAAGCGCGTCAAGGCAGGCCGGCGTGCGGTAGGTGGGTCAGTAATGGGATGGTCCGCCGCTTTTGATTACGGCGAAGGGGCGGACCATACATTTCCGAGTAGCCGACCTCCATGATAAGTCCTTGTCAAGAGGGCAAAAGCTCTCCTGACGCGCTCGGGAGAAGCGCGAGAAACAAATTCTTCAGGCTCTTCAGCTCGCGGTTATGCCTCTCGGCGGTGGTTCCTGCAGTTTGCAGAACCAGA
>Ga0207646_10000245_pt1 | contig 74245 bp, 75 predicted proteins | sample KBSK5502metaG_FD_184343 | JGI IMG/M metagenome (GOLD analysis project Ga0207646, IMG submission 184343) | Corn, switchgrass and miscanthus rhizosphere microbial communities from Kellogg Biological Station, Michigan, USA - KBS K5-50-2 metaG... | ecosystem: Host-associated > Plants > Roots >... | reverse complement strand
TTTGTGGATGATCATTTACAGGTTGGCGCGAACGAGTTTGATATTTCTGAAGAAGGGACGAGTAAGAGATATTACGCGTATGCGTTGTCAGGCAAATGGGCCGGACCGTTAGAGCTGCCAGGGGGATAATGCCTTCTTGTGCCACGCTCATGATAGTCCTGGTGGGTCTTCTTATCATTGCAATGGTTTATTACTGGATCACCTGCTGTGCCTTGTTAGTCATCCCTTATCACTAGCGTCACCATTCACTCCACCCTTTCAAAATCCGCGCATTCCCACAGGGTAATCACCGGAGCGAGCTCGACCTCCGCGAGCTGTCCCGCGCCAAGCGGCTCTTCGGCCTTACAAAGTAAAACAGGACTCACTCACGATAGGAGGCAGAATGCCCCCTCCATCAGGTCGGCGCATCCTTGAATTGATCACTGAGAAACGGAACGACAATGCCCTCCAAATATGGGGTTAAAAGCCTGATATTCCCGTTGGGGACACCCCACCTTTGCATGACCGCTAAGAAGCTTTCTGCAGCGGCTGTGCGGCGTTCTTGAGAGTGGTAAAAGGTGCGTTCTGTTGCAGCGTTTGGACTCGTTATCGAGTTGAGCCTGAGGCATATCGGTAGCTATGTGATAGCAGCACTCAATAACATCTTGGCATTTCGAGTGATTATGAGACGCAGCAAACTTACAAACCGCAGGTCAATCACCTGCTATCCGCGAGTCAGAATACCCGCTATCCGAATCTGCTACCACGCTACTACCAGGAGTTCTGGCCATTCAGCTGTCAGCTTGAGTGGGGGAGGGCAGGACCTCCTGCAATGCCGACCCCAGTTGATGCAGCGAAAATGCCTTCTGAATAAAGGCCGTGGCGCCCTGGTTCAGCATCTCTTGCTCAACCTCTTCTGTGCCGAGTCCACTAAAAACTACGACCGGTAGGGTGGGGTGTAGTATGCGCAATTGCCGCAGTATGCTGCGACCGTCTATTCCAGGCATGTTGAGGTCCAACACGACAGCATCAGGAGTCCACCGGTGACATAACATCAACCCTGCCCCACCACTGTCTGCCAAAATAACTTCATATCCTCTTTCCTCTAGGACGGCAACTAGGAGGCCCCGGTCGCGGGCATCATCGTCTATGACTAGAATCTTTGTCATGTGAGTTTTCATCCGCTATTTGATTAATCTGCTGTCTCATCATCTTTCTGGTGCATCCACTCCTGATAGGCGCCCCGACCGTCCCAGCTCATCCCTACAACCTGGATCAACTCATCAGCGAAGACGGCACGGTCATGATCGAACAGCCCATCTTGTCAGTGGAGGAAGCGACGATCCATCATTTTCTGCTTTTATCATCTTCGTCTGCTACCACGCTGCTACCAGGACAGGACAAATCAGCCCCACCTGCACCCATTGCCTGAGTATCCTGTTTTGTGGATTCTTGTGGGGTTAGGTTGTCTGAGATTGGACTTGTTGAATTTCGTTAAACGCAGGACAGGAAATACCGTATTATTTCGAATGACTTGTGAGATCTGCTACCTAAGTGACACCGGTCTTTTCGGTGCATTTACAATTCAACAAAATCACTGCATTGCAATAAAAAGACGATGCACAAAGTGACATTTCATGTCATGGAAAAAACAATGAGTTACAGAAGTCGGTGCCACTGGTGGCGCCAGAGTCAATCGTGACGGTGAAGCTCCTCGTGGAGCGCTGGGTGAATCTGGCGGGTGCGGAAAGATCGATCCTTCGCAAGCTTCGCTATCTTCTCTTCCGCCACTCCCACGGCGGTACGGGCTGCGGATCAACCCACAACCCTTTCCGCTCCTCGCGCGCGTGCGTCTCTAGCCCTTCAAGCACTGTATCCCCCGGAGCATATTTCCAGTACCACCAGCACCAGCCTTGCTTGACGAGTTCCTGATTGAGGTTCATTCCATCGGGCAGGATTACGTCTCCAATGGTGCGTTTGTACTTGTCGTGTCCGTGGGTCTGGATCGTGACTTCCTTGCCGAAGACCAATTCAGAAGCCGCTTGCTTGGCTCGTTTGCCATAGGCTTGGCCTTTCTCAGGGCAATCTATCCCGCTGAGGCGGATGCGTTCGGGATGCTGGTTGTGCAAAACCTCGATAGTGTCGCCGTCGAGGATGCGGACCACAGGGCCAGATAAGTCAGCGGCATGCAACCACAGAGGATAGAGAAAAAGAAGGGAGGCGAGCATACGAATCAATTCGCATACACCTCTCATTAGGAATTTTGTTGTTCGAAATGTGTGGCAAGGACCTCGGCCTTATCCTCAAGACTAACCAATATTTCATGCACGCTAAATAACAAGATGGCGCCCTCGCACAGCATTCTCCATCCCAGATTGCCAAATATCAATCCAAGTATTGCCATATACCTTGTTCGGGCGGAGTCCCTACCGTAAGTCGTGAACATGTCCGGGGAAACTATGGCGAAGATACACATGAACGTGATCCCTAACGCGCCTAGCAGATATGACGACTTGACCAAAGCTGGAGTAATGAGTTTGCGGAAACCAAAATACCTCCCGACAAAGTCCGCATGCGTCTCTGGAGCGGCCTCTTGTGGTGTAAACCTGTAGCCGCAGGATTTGCATTTTGTGGCCTCATTATCGTTCATACCCAAACATTCTGGGCATTTCATAGAATCCTCCAGTGAATCTCCATGATGGAGCATGGAAATTCTGCGTCTTACTGCTTAGTGCGTCGTCCCCTTCGCCACCCGCTGCCCCATCTCAATTATTCCGCCCAACCGTTCGAGCAGATTCATTGACTGGTGGGACGTCAATCCGTTCTTGTTTAGTAGTTCGAGAATGTCATCGATGATTCCGTTCTCGGTATCGGTGAGAAGGCAGGGCTCCGGGAAGGCAGTCTCAGGAATGCGAGCACGGGGATTCTTGCGGCGGAACTCGGTCACGATGTCGAAGAGGTCTTGCTTCGTGCACAGGCCCTTCTGTTCGAGCACCTCCACGATGGCAGCAATCTCCCACATATTGGAGATGGTGGCTTCCTCGATGGACATGGTGTCGCGTTTGGGGCGTTCGTTGCTCATGGCAAGATCTCCGCTGGTTCTCGCACCAGTCGCATGACGTAATGCTGAAGCCGAGCGCGAGTGTGCGACTTAATTACGAGATTCTCAACGGCAAACTCCTGTCCTCGCGACCATCTGACAATGGCTTGAGGCACTTCAATCCGTTGCTCATTCGGCAACGTAACGGTCAGCGAAAGGACTTCGCCTGGACGCATGGGCAGGTTGCCAGAGAGTCGCCATCCGGTACACGAGAGATTCCAGATAGTCCCTTGGCCCTGAAATGGGCCGGCGTTGTAGGAGACGGAACACTGCACGGGGAAGCGATGATAGGGACGAATTGTGAAGGGCATCGGCGCCTCGCAAGGAGGCGTATTGTAGGAGTGATGCGAAGTAGGCGCAAGTAGCCATTGAGGGCAATGGTGGTATTTTCAAGCTTAATGCAATGACCATGTCGGTGGTCCAAAGGAAAAAATAGGTTGTAAAAGGAGACAGCGGATTGCTCATAATCGACCAAAGGTGACATGATGGAAGCAATATTTCACCACGCAACCCTCTAAAATGACCGAGCGAAGGTAATGGTTAAAGATTCGTATTCGTTTATGGCTCGCTGATTAAGAGTTGCAAAAAAGGGTGTGAATTTTCTATCTGAGCTGGGCGTACTGCCCAGAGCAACAAAGAAAGGAGCAAACTAAATTTCCCTCGGAAGATAAGCTGACGGATTTGTCCCGCGTTTCCCGAAAGAGTGATTTGTTTCAAAACGTGCTCGCGAAGCTCGCTGATTAAGAGTCATGCCGAAGTACTACTTCAGGACACTCAACAAGGGCAATCATCAGCAAAAGATGAGGATTCGTGATGGCGCACCTCATCCTGGGTCAGGGTGTGTCATGGTGTTTTGGCACCAGCTTGGCACCATTGCTTACTTTGCGTTCGTCCAATTCAGCCCAATTCGAGAATTGGTTCTGGCTATCGAGAACCATGGACCAAATTTGCCCGGGCAGGTCAATAGCGCCCTGGGCTCTCGGCCACCAGCTCCAGAGACCATTGAACCGAAATGCGCATGACTGACATGACGGGTGGTACAACAACTGGGGGCAGGTCACCTAGATCTGTCCCGATTCCCCCAAGTCTCACTCGATTAACTATTGGCCGAGAACAATATTAGGATCGCGGGGCATCTAAGGGTGAGCGTAAGTCTTGGCATGATTACCTAGTTATTCAAAGTGTTGGGGAGTGCTTTTTCACAAGTGCTCCTTATTGCTTTTCCATCAAATGCCGCAATATCGGTTGCTTTTAAAAGGGCCCGGTTTTGACAGTCTAGGATAAGTGCATTTCGCTTAATATCGTTTTGAGCCGTTGCCTCATTCGCCTTGAGGGTCTCGATTTCTTTTTCCAGAGCCTTCTGTTTAGTTTGTTCTTCTTCGGCGCGGCGCGTTTCTGCTTCCTTGCTGGACAATTGATCCAACTCAGCAGCGTGGCGAACAAGGTCATGGATAATGACCGGGTAAACGTTTCGGAAACCAGCAGGAGCATTGACGCTCATCTCGCAAAGTCGAAATAGGGCATATTGAAGAAAAAGGGTCCTTTCACTCTCCTCAAAGAGTTTGACAACACTTGTCGCGACTGCATTACTGAGACTTCCGGAAAGTGACTTATCCGTAAAACTGGCTGTGAGTTGGCTAGTGGCCTGAAATGCCGCCGAATCAGGGGGGGGAAGGCATCCGATTGATACTTCGCTTTGTACGGGAAGCATACCAGTGTATGAAGGCTCCGTGATTAAATCTCTCATTTGTGCGGTCGAAGCTGATGAGTCCAGCGCCCGCAAGAATTCCTGCCTATCAGTGCCAAGTAATTTATTTAGCGAAACGGTAGTAAATAATTCTTTAGGCCAAAAATCCTCTATCACAGAGTTTCCTATGTTCATTGCTCTAGACCCCATTTTAGATTCCAAGGAACCGTTGACGCCTGGCGGCGGTGGTAACATACCTACGTTTTGGGAGCTGACACCTTCACCGACTGTGGGTGGCAATTCCTGCGTTTGCGCGTTTTCGTTACTTACCCATGGGCCTGCGTTTCTTTGCATGCTAATTGTGTCGGCAAGTCGAGAATAAAGGACGGAGAGAATGCGGATCTTAGTTTCGAACAATCTTTGGCCATTCGCATCCTTACTTTCAATGGATTTCGAAAAATCGTCGTAAGCCTTCTTAAACTCATTATCGTATTGGATCTGCAAATCTCTGTATCCGCACCTTCTCGCTATTTCCGTAGCCCTGCCCGTTTGCCCCATCTCTTTGAACACTTTGTTTACCACATTAGTTATTCTGGCTGTCGTACTTGCCACTTTATTGTTAATGCGAGTTGCAGCCTCAGCCGCATCTGCAGCCTGCTTTTCCGCATCTTGCAATTGTCTTATTGCGTCCTGTGCGTCAGCGGCGTTTTTAGCCTTTGCGGCCGAATCTGAGGCTTTGGCTGCCTGCTCAGCGGCTTTTGAAACATTCTTAGCTGCCTGGCTCAGGTCTGTCGCGAACTCATAATCCATAACCTCAGCTATCAGGCTACCCTCGGCCTCTCCTAACGCGAAGGCATTCGAGGCCGCCTCTTGTGCGGCCTTTGCTCTTGCAGAAGCCTCCAGCGCAGCTTTGCCTGCCATTTTTACTGTTTCTGGGTTCAGGTTCGCTTCAACGTCCTCAGTTGCTGTCACAGCCTTGTCCACGGCCGCTTTAGCGTCTTTTACTGCCTCCACCACAGCCACAACTATTGTACGCACCTTTCGAGCCACACTAGCTGCTTCCTTGCCTTCATTTATTTCTTCGATGTTCTCAGGGATTAAGACGCGGTTGGCTTGCTTACATTGTGCCTGTGTAGGCATAGCCAACTGTACTTGACCTTGCGCATTCCTTAGTTTTTCGAGCACTGCGAACAATGGGGGTTCGGGACTGTTTTTTTTCAGCCAGAGAGATACCTCTTCGTTATTCCGGGCTGATGCTGCCGTGACAGAATCGCCTTCTTTTATAAGGTATCTCTCGACGCCGCGCGTGGCAGCGTTATAACGGAGAGAATCCCTATGGTATTGTTCCAGGCCACATCCAACTAGGGTGCTTAACAACAATGAACAGAACAGTATTGTCCGTCTCATAAGATCTCCTCCGCAGGGCAATACTTTGAAGCCAATGTCATTACCTGAGACTTTGAAGGAATGCGCAGTATTATGTAAAAATTACACTCATCACACAGAACCGGTGGGTTAGGTTCATAGCGTACATGAATGATTTTAGGTAGAGCCATAAGCTCCTAATCCTAAACGTTTCTTGTATCGAATTCGCGAAAAGGAAACCATTTTGATCCCGTGCCTTAGTAGCATAAGCGGAGAAGACATCCCGTTTTTAGTCACCGTACTATGCCTTCAATTACAAATGAAGCCATGAAGAAGAACACGGATGTGAAAGCGGCCTTGCCTAATTTGCTGTTCTTCATACTCCTCATCCTTTCTCTAGGGAACCAAGCTCACTCATCGGCCTAAATTAATAAATGACATGGTGCGCACGGTGAGCGCGACCTTCAAATCTGTCAATAGTACTTATGGGGGGTGTCCCTTAGGGGATACAATATTTTGTGTAACCCTTTCGACGAAACCAATGAGTGAGGACATCTGAATTCAGGGGAGCATGCCTTGGCTTCGACTTTGATCCAAAACAACGAATCTGTGCCGGTCATGGCTTGAGGAGGGGCCGCTGATTAAGAGTCCTGCCGAAGACTTACCTCAGGACACACAGCAAGAACAATCATTAACAAAAGACGAGGATTCATGATGGCGCACCTCATCATGGGTCATAATGCGTCAGGGTGTTTTGGCACCAGCCTGGCACCAATTTCCTCCAAAAACATCTCCATTTTTTCCCGCTGCACCCAGGCAGAATTTCCACGGCTACAGCCAGGATTTCGCTTCGTGGTTGGAATAATCCTCGGTTCCCCCCTCCTTGACAGCCTCCTCTATCGTATGTGACCATTGGTCACCTATGAAGCCTGCCGAGTTTCGCCACAGCCGTCAATTGCTCCACCTCACGCAAAATCAGCTCGCCGGAAAGTTGAACACAACTCGTCGGTCGGTAATTCGGTATGAAAACGGCAGCCGCCGTATCCCCGGGATGGCTGAAGTCGCCCTGCAACATCTCGCAACGGATCATGTGCAAATGGCCGGGGTTGTCGCAGCGGGTGAACCGATTGAGCCCATTGTTCAGATGGAACGAGTCGACGTTCCCAAAAGTATGCTAGGGCGCGGAGAGACTTTCGCATTACGCGTCAAGGGAACCTCCATGCGAGACGATGGGATTCTTCCCGGCGATGTCGTGGTGGTGCAGAAGCAATCTACCGCCCGCAATGGCCAGACGGTTATTGCCCTGGTGAACGGGGACGCGACGATCAAAATCTACCAGCACAAGGCGGGCTCCCTTGAACTGCATCCCTCGAATGAGGCGATGAAGCCGATCGTGATCCGGAGTACCGATACCTTCCAGATTGAAGGTGTCGTCGTCGGAGTGATTCGCCATCTGAGGAAATAGGTGCAACCTGAGCCTTCATCATGGATCGCCACATCGTCTGCTTTGCCATTCCCTCGATTGAAGTCGCCTTGGCTCGTCTACACGATCCAGCCCTCCGGACTCGACCCGTCGCCATCGCTCCGCTGAACGTTCCTCGTGCTCTCCTGCGTGAAGTCTCACAGGAAGCTGCACACAGTGGCCTTCGGGTGGGGATGCCGATCGAGGAGGCGACGCGGGTGTGTCCTTCTCTGCAGGTCATCCCCTCCAACCCATCCCGAGTCGCGACCGCGAACCAGTCCCTCCTCCATGTCGTCTCCCGCTATGCACCGGTCTGGGAGCCGTACCAGGCTGGCTCGATCATGATGGATGTGACGGGCACCTCGAAGCTATTTGGGTTGGCCTGCGATGTCGCGGCCACGGTGCAACGTGAAGTCCTAGCGCGGTATCAGCTGGAGGGCGTGGCCGGAGTCGGCAGCAACAAACTCATTGCACAGACGGCCGCCACCCTTCTCGCCCCCTCCGAACTCTACGATGTGTGCCCTGGATCGGAACCGATGTTCATGTCTCCGCTCTCGGTACGGACCCTGCCGGGCGTACACCGGCCGTGTATGCGTACGGTGCTCACACGACTCGATGATCTCAATCTCCTGACGTTAGGGGAGGTGGCCGAGAGCCCACTCGATGCCCTGGCGCTCGCCATCGGTGATGCTGCGGGCCAGCTCGCACGCTGGGCGCGGGGCATCGACCATGCCCCCGTACTCCCGTCTGCCATTCAACCGGGAATCGAAGAGACCGTCACGCTCGAACCGGATGAAGTGGATGATGGACTACTGTGGGGGCGACTACAAAATATGCTGCAACGGCTGTGTCAAACCCTCCGCAGTCAGCGCCGTGTGTGTAGCGGTCTTGCTCTGACGCTCCGTTACAGCGATCGAATCGAGTGCGCGAAGCGCCAGCGAGTCACCCCTGAGACTTGCTGGGAAATAGACCTCGCTCCTCTGCTGTATGCTCTACTCCATAAGTGCTTTCGTCGTCGTGTCCGACTCCGGCTGATGACCGTGCATCTGACCGGTCTCACCCCCTTCGGCGAGCAAGGGGCACTGTTCGATGTGCGATCACCGGACGAGCAGAAACGACAAGACCGTGCGAAGAACCTCGCGGTGGCTCTCGACCGACTCCATGCACGGTTTGGTGAACAGGCGGTCCGCTATGGGAGGACTCAGTAAATGGCGTGCCCCTTCGTCCATCTCCACACCCATTCCTCGTATTCCCCCATGCAAGGAGTGCCTTCGCTCGAAGCCCTCTGTCAGGCGGTCCGCGCTCAAGGACACGATACCCTCGCTCTGACTGATACCAACGGCCTCTATGGGGCGATTCGCTTTCTCGCAGTCGCACGGGAGGCGGGACTGAAGCCCATCCTCGGCGCTGAACTGGTCCACGCACCGCACCGGGCGGTGCTCCTGGCGAAGACTCCCAACGGCTATGCCAATCTGTGTCGCATCTTGTCCGCTCGTCATAGTGACGCTGCGTTCGACTTCGTCCATACCGTTGCACAGTACCGTGACGGCATCGTGATCCTGTCCGACGATCGCACGGCGCTAGAGCAGTGGCAGCAACAGTCACCACAAGATCTCTATATCGAGCTGACCCCTGGACCCGCGATGCAGGCGCTGGTGGTCTTCGGCCGACAGAGTGGCCTTCCACCGGCAGCCACGTGCCGGGTACACTTTCTCGCGCCTCCTGACTATCAGGTTCACCGGCTACTGCGTGCCATTGCAGAGAACACAACCCTCTCTCGGCTGCGGGCGTACCACTGTACGGCGCCCTCGCATTGGTTGATGCCTGAATCAGCGCTTGCACCGTACTTCCCGCATGTCCCTGAAGCCTTGACGAACACGCGTCTCATTGCCGATCAGTGCTACACGGACTGGGACTTCAAGGAAACGATCTTTCCATCGTGTCGTCATCTCTCGGCCGGTGCCGCCTTCGCCACATTACAGAAGAAGACCTATGACGGGGCGCGCTGGCGCTATAACGGGATGCCTGAGGTCGTGACGCGGCGGATCGAGAAGGAGCTGGCCGTCATCCGGGAGAAAGGGTATGCCGATTATTTCCTCGTGGTGGATGACATCGTTCAGCAAGCGCCTCGCACCTGTGGTCGAGGCTCAGCGGCCGCCTCCATCGTGTCCTACTGCCTAGGCATCACGCACGTGGATCCCATTCGCCATAACCTGCTGTTCGAGCGATTCCTCCACCCTGGCCGGCACGATCCGCCAGACATCGATATTGATTTTCCGTGGGATGAACGTCCGAAGATTCTCGACTGGGTGTTCGCCCGCTATGGTGCCAGACAGGCGGCGATGGTGGCCAATCAGAACACCCTGGCGCCGCGGGCCGCCCTGCGAGAGATTGCCAAGGTGTATGGGATTCCGGCCTCGGAGATCGGCAGGGCGCTGACCGTGCTTCATCGACGAGCCGACTTCATCGACGTGAGGCCTGGGACGACAATTAAGACCTGGGCGACGCAGCTGTGCCAGGCCCTCCATTTGAAAGACCCCTGGTCGGAGATTTTGTATTGGTCCGTGCCGCTCCAAGGACACTTCAGGAATCTCGGCTTGCATCCGGGAGGCGTGGTGCTGGTCCCCGACGAGATTCGTCGCTATGTGCCGGTGGAGAGGTCCGCCTCAGGCGTGCCCGTGATTCAGTGGGAGAAGGATCAGGCGGAAGAGGCAGGGCTGGTCAAGATCGACCTGCTCGGGAATCGGTCGCTCGCCGTCATTCGTGACGCCCTTGCCGCCATCACACAGCACACAGGGCGAGCGATTGACTATGCCACCTGGGACCCGATCGATGATCCGGCCACGAAGGAACTCATCCGGCGTGGAGACACGATGGGCTGCTTCTACGTCGAATCTCCGGCCACACGGCTGCTCTTGAAGAAGCTCTGGACAGGGATGCCCCTGGCCCGTCGTGCCCAGTCTGATGTGTTCGCCTACTTGGTCATCGTCTCCTCGATCATTCGACCGGCTGCGAATGTGTTTGTCGATGAGTTTGTGAGACGTGCCCACGGTCACCCGTTTCGCTCCTTGCATCCGCTCCTGGATCAAGTGTTATCCGAAACCTTTGGCATCATGGTGTATCAGGAAGATGTGATGAACGTGGCGGTGACGCTTGGAGGGTTCTCCGTCCACGACGGCGATCAACTGCGCAAGGTGCTGAGCAAGAAGCATAAGGAACGGCAACTCCGAGATTATCAACGGCAGTTCTATGACGGCGCATCTGTACGTGGGGTCTCGCGACACGTCATCGATCAGATCTGGGCCATGATGATGAGCTTCGCGGGCTATAGTTTTTGCAAGCCTCATAGTGCCAGCTATGCCCAGGTAAGTTGTAAATCAGCCTACCTTCGCGCCCACTATCCGGCTGAGTTCCTCGCGGCCGTGGTGAGCAACCAAGGCGGATACTATTCGGCCTTTGCCTATCTCTCCGAGGGCAGGCGCATGGGACTCACGATCCTCCCACCCGACATCAATGTGAGTGAATGGACGTATACGGGATCAGGACCTACGGTGCGGGTCGGGCTAATGCAGATCAAGTCTCTTCAAGAAGAGGTCGTGAAGCGGATGCTCGTCGAGCGACAAAGGAACGGCCCGTTCCGGTCGCTTCGTGATGTCCTCGATCGTGTGAACCTGGAGATCGCCCAAGCCACGCTGCTCATCAAAGCCGGTTGCTTCGATTCGATCGCCGGAGAACTGACGCGGCCGGCATTGCTCTGGAGACTGTTTGTCTCTCACGCCACTATACCCGCAGCCTCTCTCCCCATTCCGCCTGAGTATTCGATGCAGCAAAAGCTCGGCCATGAGCTCGCCCTCTTCGGCTTCCCGCTGAGCTGTCACCCGCTGGACCTCTTCAAGGACATGCTGGCTCGCATTCCGCACATTCGCGCCAAGGACCTGGCCCAGCATGTAGGAGAACAGGTGACGGTGGTCGGCTGGTTGGTCACGGAGAAAACCATCTCCACAAAAAAAGGGGAGCCGATGGAGTTCGTCACGTTCGAGGATCAGACCGGACTCTATGATGCCACGCTCTTTCCCAATACCTATCGCCGGTACTGTCATCTCTTGGCGATGAATCAGGCCTATGCGGTGACGGGGAACGTGGAAGAACAGTTTTTAACCATCGCGCTCACGGTGACGAAACTTACTCTCCTCGCTTCTCCTTATGTGAACACTGACGACGAACCCATTGAGGACGTGGCGGGGTAATCGGTACACTGTCTGTCATGGCCCTGTCTCCACTGATTCGCTTCGGCACCTCCACATGGACTTACGAAGGCTGGCAAGGCCAGGTCTATACAAAGCAGTACGCCAAGAACAAGTTTGTGCAGGAGTGCCTGGGCGAATACTGCCAGTATCAATACAACAACGAGCCACTCTTTAGGACCGTGGGAAACGATTCCACATTTTACCGTCCTCCAACGGCCAATCAACTCCGACGATACCTGAACCAGATCCCCGAAGACTTTGAGATGTGCTTCAAAGTCTGGGAAGAGATCACCATCCCCAGCTATGCCAAGCAACCTCGTTATGGACCCAGAGCCGGACAGGCGAATCCACGGTTTCTCGATGCGAAGCTCTTTAACGAGCTCGTGCTCACTCCCTATCGTGAAGCGCAATTCGAGCCCCATGCCGGCCCCTTCCTCTTCGAGTTCCAGCGCCACGGGATGTCGTCAGACGAGTTCTGTGCTCGATTGGACGGCTTCTTCAGTCAACTCCCCAAGGACTTTCGCTATGCCGTCGAGATACGCAGCCCCGGCCTTCTCGGTCCGGAATACCATCAGGTGCTGGAGACGCATGCGGTCGCCCATGTCTACAATCACTGGTCTTCGATGCCTGGATTGGCAGACCAGCATGTACGGATGGGTACCTTTACCGCTCCCTTCTCGGTGCTGCGCTTGCTCACGCCGTTGAAGATGTCCTATGAGGTCGCGAAGAAGCGAGCGGAGCCCTATACGAAGATTGTCGAGGAGTTGCCGGAGATGAGACGAGAGACGGTGGAGCTCGTCAAGAAGGCCGTAGCGGAGAACCGGCGCGCCTATGTGCTGGTCAACAATCGTTCCGAGGGCAATGCACCACTGACTATTCAGGCGCTGAAGGATCAATTGAGAGAGGCGTCGAGCTAATGGAGTTCTTAGACCGGCCCGCCGATTAGGAGTGGCAGAAGGCCGTGTATTCGAACCGCTCAATGTTGCGAAGGTTTCCCCCTTTAACATTGAAATCATGAGCTTGCTGACTTTCTATGGATTCCATTGCTTCTACCTAATTCGGTCGTTGTTGAGGATTTCTAGCACAAATTTAGCGCATCATTTGGGGTGAACCCCTCTGGTGAGACAGTTTAGTGAGCACACGGTAGTAGTTTTGCAGTATGTCGAAGATTCCTCGACTGATAATGATCTGGTCGGATCAGGCCGTCCAGAAATTAAGTGGGGCAGCACAGGGGGCTCAGGTAAGCCATTCACGGTTGGCGGTATCGCAGAGGAAGCCCTGATCCTTCAGGTTTTGAAACCATGTCCGGGCGAAGGATGTAAGATCCTGCTTCAGCTTGGGATTGACGGCGGTTTTCTTGCCGTCATCGTCATAGCGGTAAACTTCCTGCATCAGTCCCATGTAATCGTTCCTGAAGGACAGGGGCTCAGCCGTGGCGGGAGTATGGGAGGCGTAAACTTCAAAGACCATGTCAGGGTCGCGCATAAGGTCGCCGTTCTGTTCCCCGTAATGGCAGATGGCAATGAGGCGGTTCCCGTCTCCGGATTGCCCGATGTCTTCAACGGACAGGGGCATATAGCCGTCCACGGTGAGGCGGATAGCGGTATCGTTGCCGAGAAGCTGAGTGAGGACTGTAGCGAAATGTTGATAAGTTTTCATCGTAGTACCTCCTTGAGGTTGAGGAAGCCCCCGGCGATGGGCGCCAGAGGCTTCCGGTTGCAGGCTATTGCAGTGAATGTCCACGGACCCAGTCCTTTGCCATTTCAGCCAGAGAGGACAGAGAATCGAGATCGTTCAGGCCGTAGGAAGATGAAGTCTTCCAGTTGCCCTGAGCGTCCTTGTAGGGCCGTGAAAACGTGACGGAGAAGAAAGCGCCTTTCTCTCCGGTGTTCTCCCAGATGGCGGCGTTGACATTGCCGAATCTGAACGCCGTTGCTGGTTTTCTGTTTGTGGTAGCCATGAAGTTCCCCCTTTGAAAAATGTTGGTTGGCTCTCTCACAACCCTGGAGAGCCGAGCGGCATTTTTAAGGGGGACGAGCCCAGAAGCCGGAGGGCGTACCGGAGCGGGATCAGCAGCGAACATGACAGCGGCTCTTGCTGGCGTGGGCGGTGCCCCGCGCAGGGGGAAAGCCCGCAGGCGGGAGGGCGGTAATGGCTATAACGGAAAGCAGGGGAGTGGTTGAGGCGGAAATCTTTCCGCCATGTCAGAGGGACACGGGGCAGTGATGCCTTCGGAGCTTTCCTCTTGGCGGTAGCTGGATACCGCTGTAAAAGGCGCTTGCCTGTCGTAACGTGACAGGTTACAATAGGGGATGATAGAAAGTTTTCGGCATAAAGGTTTACGGAAGCTCTATGAGGAGGGGGAAACACGATTTCTCCCGGCTGACGAGGTGGGCAAGATCAAGCGTATCCTTTCTTACCTGGAGGCGGCTGAAAAGCCACAGGCGTTAAACCTGCCGGGGTATCGGTTTCACCAATTGAAGGGTGAATATCGAGGTTTCTATTCGGTGACTGTCACCGGAAACAACCGAATTATCTTCCGGTTTGTGGACGGTAATGCTGTTGATGTTGGTTATTTGGATTACCATTAAGGAGAAAAAACATGATGCACGATCCTTCACATCCGGGCGAGGTTATCAAGCACGATTGTATTGAAGCGTCACAGTTGACGGTGACGGATGCCGCTGACGGTCTCGGCGTGAGCCGAAAGGCTCTGTCTGAACTTATTAACTGCAAGTCGGGTGTCTCGCCGGACATGGCGATCAGGCTTGAAAAAGCAGGGTGGGGGACTGCCGATACATGGTTGAGGATGCAGATGCAGTTTGACCTTTGGCAAGCGCGTAAGAAGTCGGGAAAGCTCAAGGTCAAAAGATTTGAAGAGGCAGTCCATGCGTGAGGAGCGATGAAGAAGAAAATCCCGACGTTTCTTTCCGGCTTGAAGGCTTTAAAAATGAAAAATCCGCCCCATCCCGGTTTTTCGGTGCGCGTGGACTGTCTGGAGCCGCACGGGTTGAGCGTGACCGAAGGGGCGAAAGTGCTTGGTGTGTCGCGGTCGGCATTGAGCCATCTGGTGAACGAGAGTGCAGACCTGTCTTGGGATATGGCTATTCGCCTGGCCAAGGCATTTGGCAGTACGCCGGAAGGATGGATGCGGCTGCAGTTCCAGTATGATGCGGCCCAGGTGGAAGAGCGGGCCAAAAAGATCAAAGTGAAGACTTTTGCTGCGGATGCGGCTTGTGTTTGAGGCGCGGTACTGACATGGTGAAAACTGGTCGCGGCCGTTCCTGATGGTGGAGTAGGGGAGGGAAGCGGGGAAAGAGATTGTGCAATCCGTGGACGTGCGAGCATGAGCCAAGTTGTCATTGAGAACCCGATCATCAATTCGCCTTTCGATGAGCCGACCCGCCATTTCCGATTTACCGATGAGGGGATCACGAATGAGGAGGTTGACGGTCGGCGCACGAGTTCGTATTTCGTACCTATCGCCAAGCCGAAAAAGAAAGGCGCACAACAGCTTCAGTTCGACACGGAGTGGACACAAGACCGGATCGAAGAGAATAAGCTCGTCAATGACATCCGCCGCCGCGTTGCCCTGTGGCGCAAGGGCGGCTATGTTGGCGTAACGCCGACTACCGAACGTTTGATTGCCTACTGGACTGATTCCAACCGCGAGAAGAAACTATTTTTCTGCCAGAACGAAGCCCTTGAAACCGTCATCTACATTGCCGAGGTGGCAAAGAAATACGGTGATGCGTGGATCGAGAACGCGATACGTGAGGCGAACGACACATTGAACCCGGGCCTGCCGCGTATGGCGTTCAAGATGGCAACGGGATCCGGCAAGACCGTAGTTATGGCCATGCTCATCGCGTGGCACACGCTCAACAAGCGCGCCAACCCACAGGACGCCCGTTTCTCCGACACCTTCCTGATCGTTACGCCCGGCATCACTATCCGCGACCGGCTGCGCGTGCTGTGGCCGAATGACCCGGAGAACCACTACCGCCTGCGTGACATCGTACCGGCGCAACTACAGGACGAGCTCGGACAGGCCAAAATCATCATCACGAACTATCACGCCTTCCAACTCCGTGAGAAGGTCGCTGCCGGCAAGATTACGAAGTCGATTCTCGCTGTTGGGCAGCCAAGCCCCTTCACCGAAACTCCCGATCAGATGGTGCGCCGCGTTTGTCGCGAGTTGAGCACCAAGAAAAACATCATCGTCCTGAATGACGAAGCCCATCACTGCTACCGTCGTAAACCACACGGGGAGGATGAAACGCTCACCGGCGATGATCGCATCGAAGCCAAGCAACGTGACGAAGAGGCTCGAGTCTGGATTTCAGGCATCGAGGCCGTCAAGGCCAAGATCGGCGTGAAGGCCATCTACGATCTATCGGCTACACCGTTCTTTCTACGCGGGTCGGGCTACCCAGAAGGCACGCTCTTTCCGTGGGTGGTCTCGGATTTTTCGCTGATTGACGCCATCGAGGCCGGTATCGTCAAAGTGCCCCGCGTGCCGGTGGCTGACGACTCAATGACAGGCGAGCAGCCCACTTGCCGCGACCTGTGGCTCCGCATACGGGAACACCTGCCTAAAAAAGGACGCAAAACCGACGAGGTGGGGGGCGCGCCGAAGCTTCCCGTCGAACTGCAAGGGGCGCTGCTTAGTCTCTACGGCAACTACGAGAAGTATTATCGCCTGTGGGAACAGAACGCCGAGGCCCACGCCCGTGGCATCACGCCTCCGGTTTTCATCGTCGTCTGCAACAACACCAATGTTTCCAAGTTGGTTTTTGACTTCATTGGTGGTTGGGAAAAGCAGATCGGTGAAAAAGACCATCGTTCAGGCCGGGGAACTGGCGATCTTTCGTAATGACGATGGTAACGGTGCATGGCTGCACCGTCCGAACACGATTTTAGTGGACAGCCAACAGCTCGAATCCGGCGGGGCGATGAGCGATGACTTCAAGAAGATTGCCGCCCGTGAAATTGAAGAGTTTAAGGCGGATTATCGCGCCCGCTTTCCTGGCCGGGATACGGCCGACCTTGCCGACGAAGATCTGCTCCGGGAAGTGATGAATACGGTTGGCAAGGCGGGCAAGCTGGGCGAACACGTTAAGTGTGTAGTCAGCGTCTCTATGCTCACGGAGGGGTGGGATGCCAACACCGTCACCCATGTGCTCGGTGTGCGCGCCTTTGGGACGCAGCTGCCTTGGGATCACTGCACGGGGGATTGCTCGAGTCGTTGATGGCAAGGGCAATCCCCTTTGTTTATGCGGTGCCTAGCCTTTCGCATCTTTGTTTCTCTTTGTTGCTCTCTGCCTCCATTCAGCCAGATTCGTGCACTCCGCTAACACTGTATTAACACCTGCATAAATACGGCACCCGCTTGTTTCCATCTCGAAAAGTCCACATCATTTTTTCTCATCTTCGTTGATGGCGAGGCACAAATCAGCCGGAGGCGGCGAGATTTGAAACCCCACCGCATCAGATACCATCATCCGCTATCGTACCGGATCGTCGTAATCTCCAACACTTACGGTGTGCTCAAGGGCAGGGGAGGGACCGATCAGATACGATCGGACACGATAGTTCTGCCACAGTTCAGCCACAGAGAAAGGCTATAACGGGCTATGGAAGGCCGATTTATTGAATAGCTCTCTATGCTTTTGGTTGATCAGGCTGGAAAAGTCCATATTTTCCAATAACCCAAACTGCTCAATCAATGGTCTGAACTTATCGCTGCCGTACTTGCTTATGCAGTTATAGAACAACAGAGTTAGCTCGGAGCTCGAAAGCTGGGCTCTTAAAATGTTCATGTACATCTGCTTATTTTCAACTTCACTCGTCGCGATGAATTTGACGATATTGTACAAGGTCCTGAAATAATGGCCGACAAATGCCTGTCGAGAATTAACAAAATGATCATAAGCAGTTGCGCACAGCGTGCGATGACCCCAATCTTCATGTGCTTTTTGTTGCTTGCCGTATTCACCACTAAACTCAGTGGCAAACAGCGAGAAACACGCTCGGCCCTTTGCGAATACACTGGGAGGATCGCCCAATCTAGCAGCTCGGATTATTTCAAGCGAGTCTACAATATTGCTGAAGAGAGTTAGGAGTGAAAAAAATGTGTTCTCGAATCTCTGTTGCTTCAGGGTGCGGTTCTGAGCTGCAAGTTGCTCTTTTTGGCCTCGAACTTCTCCACGAGTTAATTCGAGTTCCTCCCGCTGGAATACAAGCTCAGATTTCTGGAGAAGGATAGCGTATATGACACCCCAAAACGCGAGGCCAGAGAAGAGGGCATTAAGGGGATCAAATTTGTTCTCCGTGATGAGTGGGGCTATCAACAGCCAATAAGCGCCCCACACTAAGACGATAAGACCCAAAACGATCCATATGACTATGCCCACTCTAGCTTTCTTTTGGACAGTCTCGGAATCGGTTTTCAATTCGCTCATAGAGTGCTGTGCAAGGACAGATGATTCAGGTAGGTCGGGAACGTACAGCCATTCACAATGGAATGCAATCAGCGAATTGCACATTCGCAGCCTCGCCCTACCTCCCTGTTTTCGTTCTGGAAGTATTCGACCTGTGGCTGAAGTGTGGCTGACAAGTTTGTTTCCTACAGGCTGGAAATGGGCGATCGTCTGGTCAGCCAAGCATCGCACACGCAGCAGCCAGTGAGGATTGAGGTAGGGAATGGTGAGTGACGGGTTTCTAACTATTCAGTTCTCTCTTCAAGGGATTGTTGCTTCGCCCTTCAGGTTTATTCGTAGGAGCAGCGGTTTTGTAAGCCTTTCAAGTACCTGCACACAAACCCTTGTTAGCAAAGCTGAAGCCCTCGTCTAGAGCGGCATTGCATCGGCTTGAGCATTCGGTTCTATTCAGTTGGAGTGAGGCCATTCGGGGCGTTTTATGCCGTAGAATGAACACGCCGGGAACACGTAGGGTTTCCATCTATAAATGACTTGCTTTAGATGCATGAGGTTCTTGTTCGTCAAATTGCATGACATGTCAAGACAGTATTCTGTCTAGCAGGGTGGGAGCAAAAAGGATTATTTAAAAACCTCGTTGAGAAGATTCGCCAATCGCAGACCGGCCAGTGCGACTCGCTTCTCGCTCACCTCTCGCGCGCGTGTTTTGTAGGAGGCATCAAGCGTAAAGGGGCCCTCGCCGACACCCACTGGCGAGACATACACCACATCCTTGGCAGCTTGAAGGCTCTCGTTTATCCAGATTGCCTCATCACTGACGGCCGCAAGGTGTGAATTCGCCGCTTTCAGTTTCTTAGCCCTCTTGCTGGCATCGGTCGGGCGTACGCTCGTACCTAGCACGCCATCCCAAAAGGCATGCAATTCGTTCTTACAGGGCTTGGCACAAAGCGTCACGAGGTTTCCCCCGTTGTCACCGTTCGGCTGGTCCGTATCAAAGCGTGACGTGGCGTGGAGGGGTTGGTGCACATCACCGACCAAGTGGAGCAGCCACACAAGGTCATACGATTTGAGCTCATCCGTAGCATGAGGGTCTTTAAGCGTGTCGCGAAACATGGCGATCTGAGTTTTTGCATTCGGTGTTTCTGGATTGATGAGGGGTGTTCCATCGGGTGAGAACGGCATATCGATGTAATGCCAATACCGATGCATGAGCTTGTCTGCGTAGCCGATATTGCGTGCAGCCTCGGGGCCGTTGGGTCGATTCCCATCGTTTTGGTACCCTGAGTCCATCTTCTTGATGATGTCCGGCCACGTGGCGGCCATTATGAACGCGACTTTCGGTCGATCTTGAGAAGGCACATTCGTCACCCAGTTCTTGTACAGGGGATTGAGCTTCAGCAAGGCATTCACCTTTGTCCTGACGGTTGGCGCAAGGTGATCATAGGCAATGGCCGCGACCGTCATGTGTCCGAAACTGTTCCAGCCGAAGGCGCTGCTTACGGTGAGAAAGAATACACCGATCACGACAGAGAGGTTTTTCATATACACTCTGCACATCTTTTCGGCGGGTTTCCTGTACCTACCTGACTAAGCGATCTGTCCAAATCTTAGTGGGGCACAGCATGTCCACGAATTCCGGGACAGCTCAGAATGTCTTCTTTTTCTGTTCCGCTATCGGTTTACTGCTGCCACATTCCAGCGCTTCTTCCAACAACAGCCAATCATCATCGTCCCCATGCCGTTGCGCGGCGTGATCCCAGCACTTTGGAACATTCCGTCCCCGTGCAAGGCTTTCCAGGAACGGAACTAGCGACCTGCTCGGCGGCAGCCGCGCCTCGCGCTCGTCGAGCGCACTCGCGCACTTCCAGCCTGGAAATTTTCGGTGATATTTCCCGAGGTAAAAGCCAAAACCATCGAAAAAGCTTTCGCTCCCAATCAGCGGCATGTACCAGAGGCTTGGGACACCACGCGGGTTGTCTTTTCGCGGCAGTTCCGACTTGATCTCGTCAAGGAGCTGAGTCAGGCTGCGCTGCCCTGCCAGTTCCGCTTCTAGCTTGTGCAGGCTAGGGAAATCGACGGAAGGGCTTACGAACAAGACGGGCTTGTGCTGTTGGCGAGCCACGATGATCTCATGTACCGTCCCGACACTGTAGACATTAGTGGGGCAGTATGCGATCACGAAGTCGCTCAAGTCCACCATACGCAGATCGATGTGCACGGTTTTCCAGAAGTACTCTGCCAGCTCGGCCCGTACCTTTGCACCTTGCGCCGATTCGTCGAAGGTCCAGCGATGGCGAGCTTCGATGGTTACGGCATCCTCGCGGCCATACTCAAGTAGGCCTCTTACTTGTGGCTTTTTCCATGGATCAAAGACCGAGACGCCCAGCGTATCCAGGTACTGACCGATCCGTGCCCTCCAACCAAACTGCCTCTCTCTCTCCCGGCTCGACACAAAGTCCATCGGCCCAGAGAGATAGACGCGCGCTCCCTTCAGAAAGTTGTGATGTGATGAACGCTTTGCCATAGGACCAACTCCTCCGTAGTAAAATCCTTGCAGCGAAACCCTACCATTCGGACAATGCATTCAATGCGTGAGACAATACGAAACGGCCTACAGTCTTATTATTGGGATAAATGATTGCAGCGAGACCGATATGAGCCGACGCCCGAGCGAGAGCCAGGCGACGTGACCATTCGGCTTGAGAAGCCAGATCGGTCTTGGCTATTTTCTCGCGCAGCCGATTCTCGAACCATGCGCGATTTGCCTCGATGCGTGGAGCCACACCGTTAAGCCACCCGTTAAGATGCCAACTACCTGCTCGGCCGTGCGCGGAAAAAGATGCGCGGCAAACAGAAGGCTCGCGCTTCGCCCATCCAACAGCCTCTGCGAAATGCAATAGTTTGCCGACGTCGTATGCGGGATCAACCAAGCCGAGCATTGGGTTGGGATCGATGAACCGAACGCGATAACCTTTCCCATACCGCCGAAACATGACATTCAGGAGATGTGGATCGCCGTGCACAACCGAGCGAACGACAACACGCGAGTTTTCCTTCTCCCAATCCTCAGTCGAGTCAAGGAGCGACTTAAGCGGTCTACACTTTCCTTGCATGACATGACCCTTACTCGACATCAACGGTTTGAGAACGGGGTCGACCGTGATGATGTCTTTGAGTTTGTCGCGGAGCCGTGACGTGAAGATTATCTGATTATCTCTTGGAGGCTTCGTATCGCTGACGGCCGCCGGATCAAGACCGTGGATGATGTACAGACCTGCCAGGGTTTTGTCGATTACCCGGCTCAACACATCCTCACTTCTTTTTCCAGAAAAGACTCGATCCATGAGGCTCTCGTGCTTTCTTAGGTCCTCCATGAGCATCAAATAATCTGAATCGCTCAGTCTCATCGTGCCGAGCACTTCAGAGAACAGGCTTGCGCTCCTAGCATTTCCTGCGCCCATCAATTTTTCGTGCAGGGGAATCTCGGCATCACCGCGTTTGACGACGGCAGCCACGTGGACTGTCATTCTCCCCACGAGACTAGACTTGAGGCCTCCGCCAAGCTTTTCGAAGTAACCAATGCGCAGGCAAGACCGTATGAACGACTCGCTCAAACCTTCGGCAAATCGTGACCGCACAAATGCAATCAAGTCATCGCGGATGTCCGCGATTTCTTCGAGCGGCGGATAGGCGCCTACAGGCTTCGGTAACGGGGGAGCGGCCTTACCAATCACAGTAGCCCTCGATGGAGATATCGATGCTCTCCCCCAACCCGTTCGCATAATTGAACGAGGACACTGGGAACGGATATGCCTGCTTCAACTACACGGAGACGGATCATATTTTGTTGTAGAATTGCCGATACCGTCTCGATATTCAGAGTCCCTTCGCCATCCGTGAACAGCCACACCTGACGGGGCAGTGGCTTGTCGCGGACCCGCGCGACCGACTCGTCAAACGCCAGATCGAAATCAGTTCCATCATCGTCGGGGACCTCGGCCAGCGTCTCCAACATAACCTCTCCCAGCACGAGGTCGTGAACGATGGAATTCCCGAAGAGCAGCAGCCGCGACTCATCGGCCGGAGTCGTGGTCAAGATTGCTAGAGCGTCTCTCAGCGCAGCCACAAGCCGATCTCGCGCTCCACGCGTGCTCCTTGAGATATCGAATAGAACGACAATGGTGGTTTGTTCTGTCAATGCGCAACCTGCCTTGCGCAAAGTGTCCAGCATTTCTTGATCGAACTGAGGCGTGGATTTCCCGCCAGGGGCCACCCCCCACAGGACTACAGCCCGGGTCGATGCACACAACTCTTCAAAGGCGGGTGACTTATCGAAGTAGTTGACGGCACAGCTGAGTAACGGCTTAAACTGATTAGCGTAATTTTTTGCAACCCTCCGAAGCTCCGAATTCTTATCAAGGTATCCAAGCTTGGGATCGATAACCAGCGCAAAATCTCCATTCGCGATCTTGACAGCGATATCAGGCATGTCACCGCCATTCTCGGAGTCTTGGACATACTGGTAGTAAATCTCCAGCTCTATTGCGTTGGTAGAGAGCTTAAGAATCGGCTTTTTATCCTTGCCATATTTCAGAGTCCACAGTCCATCCTTCACTCGTGAGCTGTCCGAGACCCGCGCCCCTTGTCTCCTGAGGAGGTTCAATACGTGAGCCAAAACCCACAACTCGTAGATCCGCCACCGCTGTTTCCAGAAATTGAAATTGAAAAAATCCTTGAGATTTTCCGTTCCGTCCGCAAATTGGCTTGCAGCGAACAGCGCCTCTTGGAACGCTTTGAGCCATTCATGGGAACGATTGAAGTGTTGAACGACCTCTCGGTTTCTTTGCGCATTACGATCGTCGAGAGAGCGAGCCATCTTGTCGGCTTTGTCGGTGCCGTCGCCGATCAACCGCCGCAGTGTAGGTACAATTGCGGCGATGGATGGTGTGTGCTTTGAACTGGCGATAAGACGTTCGCACAGCTCGCTCGCTTTCTGAAGTTCGCCCACGAGGGCGCGCAGAGCTTGCACGTCCTCCGTGTGGTAAACATAAACATCATGCTCTAGATTATCCGACAGGAATTCATTTTGAAGCCTAGCCTTCTCTGCCAAATGCGGCGGCAACAGACTCTGCGCTTCACGCTTTGCTTCCAATAGCGGATTCGATTCCCGGACGCGCTTCGGCTTGATAACATTGAGCAGTCCCATGATACAACGTTTAAGTTTGCTAAGGCGGTCTTCAATGGGTGCGCCACCCTGTATTAACCGATTCGCATCCATCGCCGTGGCCACCTTCTCTCGCATCTGAGGTCCAACCGCTAGTCTAAACTCGCGATGACCATCGGGAATCACGATGAACTGCACATTCCCCTCTACTGATGCTTCGATGTATTTAAGCAATTCAACCAGTTCGTTGAGCATGCGAACGAAGGGCATTCGCAGCGACAGGACTTCTCTGAGAAGGAGGGTCATCGATACACCACTGAAGGGGTCTACAGAATCTTCCGATGGTTCGGATCCTGCTGACAGTGCCGTCGCCAATTGCTCTTGCTCTTCGGCATCGAGCAGAGCGAGAATGTCTTTTACCTGAACAGATACAACCGGCTTTTTGGGTTTGCTCACTCGTCGCCTCAGGGGGTCCGGCTTCCTGGGAGAATTAGAGTCCGCCATCAGCCCAACGGACGGTTATCCAAGCATCATGTGTGCCATTGCCACCAGCTGAGGGTTGATTCTTGAAATGTATAAGCTGGAATTCGAATTGTTCAAGGAGAGCAATAGCCGCTGCCCGGGGTAGCGCTAGGGGGTTCGGTATCGCGAGCATTGATGCCGCAACACGATTTTCTCCTGTTTTATAGGTCGAGAAGAGACCAGCTGTCATAGAGGGCACCACAGCAAGCCGGGCTTACCCGAGACATCCTTCAGGCGTTGATCCTTGATCAGACAAAGCACTCATTTGCCGATACATTCATACAATGTCTCCCCTCTCATGTTGCCAGGCCTCGACGATCATCACCATTGCGAGTGAATCCAGTTCGCAGTACCGCAACAATGCCTCTTTGATCAGTTGGCGGCTTGGTTCATCTAGATCTTCGAATTGCAATCGGGCATATGCCAGCGCTGCGGCACCCCCCTCGGCAATGCCGACGTCTTCGGCGACCAGGCTATCCTGTGCCTCGTTCCCTAACAACGCCTCGGCGTAGACTTTCAGCACCTCGTAGGGATCGATCACCTTGCCATCGGAACTCTGTGTCCACCATGTCTGACTCCTGTAGTTCCGACTGGGAATCCCATCCGGAGCCCCATACAGAGGCTTCCCATATTTCTCTTTCAAAAAACCGGAATGGTTCAACACCGCTGGGAGCACCTTTTTGATGGAATTGCTGCCCTTGGTCAGCGGATGAAAGTATGCTCGCTGAGCCAGCATCTTAAGATCCACCATGGCCCGCGTTCCGTTTTTGGTGAGTGTTTTGAGGAAGTCGAGTAGTTCCTGGATATCAGATGGCGGCCTGGCATCGTTCTCCAACTGGCTCGTAATCTTCTCCAGGATGGTGTTTTCGTGGTGGCTCCACATAAACACCGTTCCCTCATCGATCCCTATGGCGGTCTTCAGCGCTCTGGCGAACTCGTAATTGGGAAAGACGCCAGGTTCGGCCAGGAGAAATTCATCCGCATGACGAACACACCCGTTGGCTTCCATGAGGTGATGCGAGAATTGAAACGCGACTTGTTCGTACGGCCTGAGGCCTTGATGAAACGGCAAAGCCACCGCGGACGTTTCAAAATCGATGAAGTGGTAGGGATACGCCCAGCGGCCCATCTCCGCCTGCATAAATGGAACATCTAAATAAAACCCGGCCTTGGCATGATCCGATGGAAGTCCGGCTACCTGCATCCACTGTCGTTGACTATTACTCAACCCGTAATCGCCTTCTTTGTACTTCAGATCTTCCTGTGTCACGTCGCGCAGCTTGACGGTGCCTTGTTGAATGAGCTTTTCTTTGCCACGAAAATTCCAGAGTTCGACAACCGTACCTCCGTCCAGATCCTGATCACTCCAGTGATTGGCTCGCTTCCAACATTCTCGGAACCCGCTTTTGAATCCATTGCCCTCGTCGGTTTGGAACTCACAGTTAGCACACTGCGAACCGATGACCGGTTCGATGAAAGTATCGGCTTTGTAGGCCTCCGCCCATCGAGTGGCTAAATCAGCCAGCGATCCCCGACCGCCAGGATATTCGATGCCATCCCGCATCACCATATCGACATACTGATCAACATTGACGAGTGCCAGGACGCTGTCTCCATAATCGTCTCGTGACGCACGGGCATCGACCTGCACATGTGCCATGCCATTCTGGCGTCGGACTTTGAAGAGTTGATTGAGCCCGTTGATCGTGGTGCGCATCGATTTATCCGGCAGTAAGAGATAGCTCGTCACGCGAGCACCCGGATAGGCGGCACGGAGCACATGGGTCTGGAATGCCACATCGATGATGTAAGAGAGCATCTCCGACAGAATCTTTCCGCGTGTGCCGACGATGGCTGGCGCGGTGGAGTCATAGGATTTTGATTTCACTTCGATGAGATCGAAGCTGCCAGCGCGTTTAATTAAGAGGTCGATCCGGACAAAGAGCTCTCCATGCCGAATGGCCGCTTCAAAGAGCGTCATATTGTCCTGCTTGAGTAGTTCCCTAGTCTCTTCCTCAGCTGACGTATGATCCCTGGAGGTAATTTCTCGACCTTCTGGATAGAGCAGTTTGGCCAAGGCACCAACTTGGAACCCACCATCGGCCAGCATGGCCAGAAAAGAATCTTCGCGCTTAAGATTCTTGTACTCGAGTGGTCGGTCAGAAAAATAGAGCTTGGTGGGACAGTCCACGGCCAGAGAGAAGCGAGATTTGGTCAGATACCGGGGGATAGCCATAAAAGCATATAGATGATGCTTTCCATTCAATGGGTCGGCGATTCGTCCTGTACGGTATCACAAATGACTAAGGTGATTCTTCAAGAGAAATTGCATTTTGCGATTCATCCATTTTGCAGGCTGATGTGCCTCTCTAGGTATCCGTCACCATGAGAGCCTAATTGGAAGCCGTTCGCTTGAGTCAAACGTTGTCCTTCTCAATCTTATTATGAGGGGAACCCGTTTGAATGGGCATGATTGTGCCTCTCAGGATGAGATTTCCGTCCGTGTACTGACACTATAGATTTAGGACGGAAATTAGCCAATAGCTTAGTCTTGACACACTAAGTTATGCAGTCTAGCCTTCATTGCCCTTTCAGCACCGGTAGCACTGATTACGAGCGTGCAAAATATGGATAAAAAGCTTGCTTCACCCCACAGCGAGAAGCCTCTGGACAAACGCTCAATCGGGATCCTAGCCGACATCGCAAGAATTACCAGATGGACGGGCGGGGGAGTCGATGCCCAAAACTATCGCGCACAACACGACGACGACCTTGACGGGTTCTGCCCCGATTTTACGGACACCTGACGTAAGGCCCATAATGGGCCAGGAGGGGTGTCATGGCACAGAGGCGGAGGTTTTCAGCCGAGTATAAGCGAGAGGCGGTGGCGATGCTGCAGTCCCCAGGCGTGAGCGTAAGCCAGATCGCCGCGGAGCTGGGGGTTGGGGCAAATGTCCTGGGGCGCTGGCGTCGGAAGTTGCGCCAAGAGCCGGACCAGACGTTTCGGGGTCAAGGCCGACCGCGTGATGAGGAGCTGGGCCTCCTGCGTCGAGAGTTGGCCCGGGTGACCAAGGAGCGGGATTTTTTGCGAGAAGCGGCAGCGTTCTTCGCGAGAGCGTTGCGATGAAGTATCGAATGATCCAACGATGCCGCACCGCGTTTCCCATCCGGATGATGTGCCGATGTTTGCGGGTCTCGCCCAGTGGCTATTATGGCTGGGTGACTCGGTCGCCGAGTGCGCGCACTCAGGAGAACGCCCGGTTACTGGCGGGGATTCGGGCGCTGCATGCGGACCAGGATGGCGTCGTGGGCAGTCCGCGCATCTGGGAAGATCTGCGCTACGCCGGGGAGCGGTGTGGCCGCCATCGGGTGGCGTGCCTCATGCGTCGGGCGGGCTTATACGGCTTGCCCCAGCGACAGCGGTGGCAGAAGAAACCCTCCGGGGTCCGTCCTCATGGGACCCACAATCATCTGGAGCGGGACTTCACTGCGACTGCGCCCAACACCAAGTGGGTGACGGATATCACTTACATTCGCACGGCCGAACACTGGCTCTACCTCTGTGTCGTACTCAACTTATATTCGGGTCTTGTGGTGGGTTGGTCGATGAGTGCATGTCAGGACCGTCAGCTGGTGGTCCAAGCCGTGCTCATGGCGTTGTGGCAGCGACCGGCCCACACCTCGGTCATTCTGCACTCGGATCCGGGTTGTCAGTTTACCTCCGAGGAATACCAACGGTTTCTAGCGGCGCACCAGGTGACCTGCAGCATGAGTGCGGTGGGCAGCTGCGCCGACAACGCCGCCGCGGAGAGCTTCTTTGGTGTGCTCAAACGGGAACGGGTGAACCGGCAACGCTACTAGACAAGAGCTGAGGCCAGAGCGGATATCTTCGATTACATCGAACGGTGTCACAATCCGCGGCAGCGACGAAGACTGGAGATGCAGCAGCAACGCTTAACTCAACCGTCCGTGATAACGGGGTAGAACCCGCCCCGAGTGTATGCTCTTGCCACAATCGGGTCAATTCAAAGCTCCAGGAGGCCGGAGGTTTCCCATTGAAGCGGGCCAGCGCTTCAATGGCGTGTGCGGCAATCCATTCTTTGTTGGCTCCAGACCATCGTGGTGCAACGGCGAAACTTAGCCAATGCCCTAACGAGTTACATGACGCAGTTGGGACTGAAGAAAGGCGAAGCAGATAGGGGCCTTGACAATGAAAATCATGGCAGTGTAAGCTTACGGTGCTATGAGCACGTCGCTGGGAGACAGAATACGAGAGCTGAGAAATAAGAAGGATATTTCGTTGCGAGAATTTGCAAAGAAGCTTGAACATTCTGCAGCTCATATATCTGACATTGAGCTTGGGCGCAGGTATCCTTCCGAGAACCTCCTTGAGAAAATTTCCACGTTGCTAGGGGAGCCAATTGAAAAGCTTAAGACTTACGACTCTAGAGTGCCGATAGAGGAACTGAAGAAGCTTACAGAGCTAGAGCCTGCCTTTGGATTTGCCTTGAGAAAACTAGCTCACAAGAAAATATCAGCAGAGGATATTCTGAGGCTCGCCAATACGAAACCGCCGCGCGAGGCAGAACCGTGAAATACATTCCCACCTCCGTTGGCCCCTTTCCGGAGCGCCCATACTTTTCTGACCAGGAAATCGAAACGATTTGCATGGACGAATTAATCGCTGCAGATCTTCTCCCTCTCAATCCTGAACCAATCCGCATTGATAGATTTATCGAAAAGAAGTTCGGTATCAGTGCGGAATACGAGGACCTTGGAGATGGGATTTTGGGCATGACGCAGTTTGGATCGAAGGGAGTGGCGCGTATTATTGTCGCCCGATCACTTGATGAAGAAGGAACTGATGTGGCTGCTCGTCAAATCCGGACCACCCTTGCTCATGAGGCGGGACACGGACTTCTTCATGCATTCATGTTTGTTGATAGCGCGCAGGAAAAACTGTTTGGAGATCTGACTGATCCCGTCGGACCAAAGGTACTCTGCCGAGCAAGAGGAGTGGAGACTGCAAAACAACGGTACAGCGGTGAGTGGTGGGAATTTCAGGCCAATCGGGTTATCGGCGCGCTTCTCATGCCGAGAGACCTGGTGATCAATGCATTGAAAAAATATCTGATACTCAATGGTTCGTTGGGAACAGTATCCGTCAATCGTTTTTCCAAAGATGAGGCGACGGTCCTGCTATCACAATTGTTTGACGTTAACCTTGTGGTCTCACGAATTCGACTGGAGGTTCTGTTTCCCCACGATAGCACTGGTCAAATGTGGTTGTGATTTTTTTTGCTCTATGCGTACGCACCGTAAGCTTACACGTAAACCTCCAACTCAGTGGCCTTGATTGACCCTACAACAGAAAGGAGGGCTGGGCATGGAGAGAACTTGGGAGCTGTGAGGCATCAGATATTTGCGATGAGGTATTTAACCATCAATAATTTAATATTTGGAGGTCCACATGAGCGAAGATCATGGTCACGAGAAAAAAATCACAATCATTGTGAATGGACGCAAGAAAGAGGTGGCAGGAAAGGAACTGTCGTATACCGACATTGTCAACTTGGCCTACGACGACAGCCCCCCGACAGGACCGAATATTGTGTTCGCCGTTACGTATAAAAGAGGCGAGGGCAACAAGCCTGAAGGAACCCTGGTGGAAGGAGAGACAGTCAAAATTAAGGAAGGAATGATCATTGATGTCACACCAACTAATAAGTCGTAGCTTAGACCTCAAGCGACTGCGGGACGAAGGCCATGGCATCGAAATTGTCTCTCGCTATCTGCTGGTCAAGCCCGTTCCATATGTGAACGCCGAGAGACAGGTTAAGTTAGGCACGCTCGTTTTAGAGCTGACCCTGGCCCTCGGTGATGTGACGACGGCGCCTAGCACGCATGTGGCGTATTTTATCGGCGATCATCCCTGCAACCAGGATGGATCGAAGCTCTCCAAGATCGAGCATAGCAGCAGCCGCCAGGAACTTGCCCAGGATCTCGTAGTTGACCACTCATTCTCGGCTAAACCACTAAGTGGCGCCTACAAAGACTACTACGAAAAAGTAAAGACCTACGTCGCGATCATTGCTGGTCCCGCCCAAAGGATCGATCCCAGCGCTACTGCGCAAACATTCCCTCTCATCGAGTCCGAGGAGGAAGACTCGGTCTTCCTCTACCTCGATACAGCTTCAAGCAGAGCCGAGATCAATATGATTTCAAAAAAGTTGGAGCCGTACAAAATTGCGATCGTTGGATTAGGTGGTACAGGATCTTATGTGTTGGATTTCGTCGCCAAGACCCACGTCAAGGAGATCCATCTGTTCGACCGAGACGAGTTCTTACAGCATAATGCCTTTAGGGCACCGGGCGCTCCTTCGTCAGATCATTTCGGGACAGCGCCGAAGAAGGTGGCTTACTTTAAGGATTTGTACTCCAGGATGCGTCGAGGCATAGTCGCCCACGACTGTCATATCGACGCTTCGAACACCGATCAGCTGCGCGAAATGGATTTTGTGTTCCTCTGTATCGACACCGGCGAAGCAAAAAGGATCATCGTCGAGAGCTTGGAAACTTTTGGCATCACGTTCGTCGACGTGGGTATGGGGATAGACCTAGTTGATGACTCACTGCGCGGGACCCTGAGAGTCACGACCAGTACCCCTAACCAGCGCGAGCATTTCAGGAAAAGAGTCTCACTGGCAGACGCGATAGGCAACGATGATTACGATCGCAACATCCAGATTGCCGAACTCAATGCCCTTAACGCTGCCATGGCTGTGATAAAGTGGAAAAAACTATGTGGTTTCTATCTGGATTTTGAGAATGAGCACCATAGTACTTACACTATAAACAGCAACATGCTGCTGAGCGAAGATCAATTATGCAGCGAGAAATAATCCTCAAGCACGAATTTGTCGAATACATCCCAGAGAAATTAGAGGATGGAACCGTATACGTTTCCATCGCTTTTGGTACTGTAACGCACAAATGTTGCTGTGGGTGTGGCAACGAAGTTGTCACTCCCCTCTCCCCCACGGACTGGGAGTTAACTTTCGATGGCCAGTCCATTTCCCTTTACCCTTCGATTGGCAATTGGGGGTTCAAATGTCAGTCCCACTACTGGATAAAACGCAATAGGGTCAAATGGGCTTACCGATGGTCCAAGAAGCAAATCGAGGCTGGCAAACTTCACGATAGGTTGGTTAAAGACAAATACTTCGATGAAAACCGAAATCCTCCCGTAGACGATGACACGAGTGCAAACGCCGGAGGGTCTTACGAGGAACAATCGAAGAAGAGTCTTTGGCCCAAGACGAAGAGTTGATAGGTCTAGGTGACCTTCCTCCCGTCTCTTCAAACTTCCATTTTAGTTCACCCTCAAATCCTCGCTTCAGCTCTGGAATTTCTGATTATTCCTTATAGTTGATTAGACCGATAGTTTGGCGAGGAAGAGTTTGCGGTGAAAATATTAAGAGCCCTATCCCTCTAGTTGAATTGAACCCAGCTCAATCCAAGAAATTCTACATCGTCCGTCCAATCCCAAATGCTGGCCGTCTGCTCTAGATGCTTCTTTGCAGCATGGAACGCGATTGTCGGATTTGACGGTTCCGAACCATCTGTCTGGCCATCTGTAGCTGAAAGCGTGACGGCCGGCCACAAAGCCTCTTCATCTAATTGGCCATCAGCCCTGACGAATACCGGCTCAAAATTGAAGAAGCATTCGTCTCCATCTTCCCTGGTAATCCGTTTGCGTATGATGAAGACAAAAAGAAACCCAGAGCGACCAGCTAGATCAGGGAGTGTTATATTTCTCATTGATGTCAGGCCTCCGAAATCGTATGACCCGACATAGGACAACATTGCATCCACAAATGGGTGACCGAGTGCAAGAAATTGGGCGTCCGTGCGCTTGATGGCCAATTCACGATCAAAGGTTGTAGCTGTGTATCGTTCATCCAGTCCAAAACGCTTGAGAACGTCAGGAACCAAAAAGTCAAAGAACTGTCCTTTGCGTTGTAGTTGCCGGTGATGTTTAGCGAGGAACTGTTCTGAGAATCTCTGCAAGTCAGATAATGTCAGATCAGAAGCAAGTTCTCTGCAATAGTTGTCGAATGAGTAGCTTGAAACATCGCGGAACAGACTTTGCGTGGCGATTTCATAAGCTCGTTTGGCTCGTTCTACGGCCTCAGCGATCTCCCTCTGTGTCTGCCTATTGAGATCTCCCTCGACCATTGCTCGTTGATATATCTTGGTCGGATCGATCTCGCTTTCGAGTTGGCCATTGAGTGTTCCTTTGATTTCCTCCGGATCCTCTCCTGTCACCTTCGCGATTGCTTCGGCGGCCCGCTCCAAACGGTTCTCAAAGTAGGACTGAACGAGGTCTTCGATCGTTCCCTTGTTAAAGAAATTGTATGTCTGTACCACCTTGTCCTGTCCATACCGATAGACTCGGCCGACACGCTGTTCTACCCGCATCGGATTCCACGGCAGATCATAGTTCACACATATGTGACAAAATTGAAGGTTGATCCCTTCGCCACCCGCCTCGGTTGACACAAGAAACCGAACCTGCTCATGATCACGGAACAACCGCTGGCTTGTCCGTTTGGTCGTGGGGGCCACCATCGCCCCGTCTCTGGCGAAGGGTGCCCAAATCGCATCAGTGCTCTGTTCAGCCTCTCCAAGTCGTTCGAGCTTCATGCCGCCATGGATGACTACTACCGATCCTTTGCCATACTTCTTCTCCAATTCTTCGACCAAGTAGTGTTGCGTCTGGCGGTACTCAGTGAAAATCAAAACCTTCTCTTGGTCGCCCCTCGGACTTTCTTGGGCGATGTGATCTGTCATGCGAAGAAGTTCATCGAGTCTGTGGTCACGCTTTACTTTGATTGCGATCAGCTTTTCGAGTGTGTCGACTTCGCCTTGGATTATCTCCCGATCATCCTTGAGAACTTCGCGCTCCTCGTGCTCACCCGCATAGCGCTCGTCATAGAAAGCCTCATCTGTCTCTTCGGCTTGCTCAGGCAGGTTCTGCATTTCACGTTTCAGTCGGTCCACGCGTGTTGATAGAGCCGCCTTGATCGCCATTGTGGAGCTTGCGTTCAGCTTCTGGAATGTTGTAAGCAGGAATCCCGCGGCGCGCCGGCGACTCGGGTCATTCACTCGCTCCAGCATCTGGTAACCGTCCCGAATATATGCCGCGACCGCTTTATAAAAACGAGCCTCATCGTCGTACATCTTGAATGGCATTCGGTGTGTTTGTCTGCCCTTGAAAACCTTTTGTCCATGAGCGTCGGTCACATCCTTCTTTGGGGTGCGGATCACCAATTCAGTGAAACGCTTGCCACTGGCGGAAAACAGGCCAGTATCCTCCAACCCGCTAAAGTCAACGTCGTCTTCCAATAACCCCAGGAGGTTCTTAAATCGGCTATGGTTTTCTTCCCCTTGGTGTGGTGTGGCAGTCAGCAGAAGGAGCGCCTCACAGTAATGCTTGTGTCGGATTTCCTCCGCCAGGCGGTAGTTCTGGGTCTTATCTGTTTTGCCCGATCCGTAGTCCATTGCGCTCAGACGGTGCGCTTCGTCGAAAATGATCAAATCCCATTTGCGGTTCTCAAGGAGCATTCGTTTATGTTCGGCCCGCTTGAGAGTGTCGAGCGATGCAATAGCGGTGGCTTTGAGGTCCCAGATGCGCGGGTTGACTGACCAAAAGTCTCGGCCAAAGACTTCGAACGTCTGTCCGAATTTGTCCTGCATCTCTTCCTGCCACTGCGTCGTCAGACCTGCGGGGGTAATAATGAGCGTCCGCTTGGCCTGACCACGTTGCGCCAGAGCCTGCCAGATCATCCCGGCCTCAATCGTCTTACCGAGGCCGACTTCATCCGCAAGTAAAAACCGACGACGAGGGCTAACAACAACGCGCTGGGCAGCAAATATCTGGTGGGGGAGAATCTCTGTTCGTGCATTTAAGAGCTGACCGCCCTTATTGCCCGTTAAAAATCTAGCAGCCAGCATCTTCAGTTCAAATCGCCACGCCTGGTCCCACTGTCCCCTAGAGGCCCGGTCGAGTGGAGAATCAACCAGTTCAAGCTCGGCTAATTGGAGAATCTTGTTTTCCGAGCGGTACGGAGGCTGCATGAATACAGAAGGATTGAACTCTACCTTCGCTTGCGCCCCGCGCACCTTTTGAATCCGCCCGATCCCATAGCCCTTATAAAGCTCGTTGATGCTGCGGACCAGGTCGCCATCGGCGTGATTGGGGGCTCCGACTGCTTCTTTAAAGGCAGCCAAAGCCTGTTCATCTACAATCAAGGCGTTCTGCCATCGTCGCTCAAAGATGGCGATGGCTTTCTGCGCCGCCATATCGTCGGTAATGTCTGGATGCGTAACGATCGCACCACCTTCATCGTTGTGCGTAAGACCGTGATAGGTCGCGTTAGCCGACGAGGTGAGGACGGTCAACTTTCTGCCCGCTCGAAATTGGTAATCCTTGGGGTGAAAGGCCGTGTCCTCCAGCCCGAAGGCAACTTGAGTGTTGTCGAGATGGAGTAGCTCCTCAACCGCTTCGGGACTGTTCTGCCGAACATCGCGTCGCACGATCATGCGAAGCTGACCACCCCGTTCAACCGCCGCCGTCAGACCTGGCTTCAGTTCCATCCAGCCGCGATAGGACAGAAAAGCGACAGCGATATCTATGCGCTCGGCATTGGCCGAAAGATCACGGATGGCATCAAGAGCCTTGGTTTCAAAGTTATCGATGTAGTCAACGCGGAGCATTGCTATCTCGGGAACGCTTTCGCAGTTTTTCCACTTCATCTTTGGGCACGTCCCAAAGCGTTGCGGTGAGCTCATCCAGCTCGATTTCTCGTTTTGCCAAAAGAGGTTCTTTCTTATCCTGCGTAAGTTCGTGACACGCTTTAGACATGTTAGCAAGCGCCAAGTGAGTTGGATCTTTCCGCGAAAAGCGGTCGATTCGAATGCGCTTGAGAATACCTGCCGAACCGAAACCTCGCCCCGCAGATGAAAATGATTGGACACAACAGCCAAACAAGAACGAATTCACTACGGCACAAAAAAAGTGGGCCTCTTCCTCTGTATCAAAAGAAACAATCGTGGCTGTGTCAGTCGGGATTATTTGTTTGGCGCCGAGGCATGTATTGATCTCGGAGACAACACTCGCTTTGATTGAGTTACTCATCCGTGACCAGCAAACGCGAAATCGAGCAAAAGTGTAAGGGCCAATGTTGAACATCGAGTAGAAAGGGGCTTCTGAAATTTCATAGGTAAATTGCTTTCCTTCTCTCGATTTCAGCCTCACATGATTTTGGTCTGATTCAGCTTTCAAGGGCACCGAAGATTGTTGAGTGTGCCCAAAGAATTTCCAGTAGTTTGGACGGCCGAGAAGAATGTCCCGAAAGAGGTTGAAGTACGAAAATGTTAGAGGCCATGTTCGCCGCATTGTTTTCTCCTCGACCCAATGCTCCCGCTTCGTGCTTTTGTTCAATATAAAGGCCCAGACGTTTTGTTCGAATGTCCAACGTTTAATGTCTCTCCCTCTTAGAACAGGAAACAAGAAATCAGGTTCAATGGCGCGAGGTGAAATCTTCTCGATGGCGGATTTCCCATACTCGGGAAGATTTACAATGAGAGGCTTGGCAGGGTTCGATGCATCAACGATCTCTACCCAATAGACGCCGTAGGGCTCTACGCGCGCTCCTATTCGTGCCTTGTATGCCGATTCGCCCGCCAATTTTTCCAAACTCGGATATGATGCTATTGGCATCGTTTGCCAAGCTGATCCAGCCTCACCGACTGGATTGGCGATTTGCTCTGTCTGTGTAAGATGCGCTTGAGCTTCCTCCAATGTCATTTCATTCTCAGGAACATTGGCTGTCGGTTTTTTGCTCCAAACAAAATATGGGACAGGATACTTCGGCTTCTCGCCCTTCTTCAGAAAGATGCAACTTGTCTTGTTTGCAGCCTCAAACGGCTTGAGTAAAGACAGGTCATCCGCTCGGTAGGGACAAAGGCTAAGATTTCTCTCGGGCACGAAGAATCGGCGAAATCCTTCCGCAGCCCCTTTATTCTTAAAAACTTCCTTTGTGATTACGAAACCAAGCTTTGAGTTGGTTGACTTAAGAAAAACGTCGGCGCTTGCGTAGGTGAAAAGCATCGAAAGGTCTAGTTCGGCTGTACCCATTCTCGATTCGATCCCTCGCTTTGTGAAAAGGCCGTAGGTTTTCCAGAGGTGTGCTGTGTCTTCCCGGTAGGCCGAAGGTAGATAACTCCATCGCACCCAGGGCGGATTGCCTGCGACGTAATCGACTTGGCCAATGAACAATGGCGCAAAAGCATTTTTGATGATCCGAGCCCAGACTCCATTCTTATTGGCCTTATCAAGCTTGACTAGTTCGCAATAAAGGTCTGTATGTAATGACTTAGTCGTGATTAGTAGGCCCTCATCTTGGCAACGCTGGATGAAATCTTTGGGGGAGTAGCCGTTCTTGACACAGAACTCTAACTGCTCAGCGTACTTCGCCACGTCGTCGCGCTTGGTGGCGATCTCTGTTGGGATCATGAATCGTGCTGCTGCGGTCTTGAGTTCCTTTACAATTCCATGCCCACCCGTGAAAAGGTCTCCGTATTCTGAAGGCGTCATGATCGAATCGCAGAGGTAAACGGGAATCTCAATTCTATCAACACGGCCGATAAGGTCACGGATGGCTATGAGGTAGTTAGTCCGAGAAGCCATCACGGCCAGTGGGTTGAGGTCGAAACCGATTATGTTGTCTAAGATTTTCCGACAGAGATCGCCCTCATCGAATTTACACCTTTCTCTGTTTTCGTCGTACCATTTGCGGATTCGATTAATCGCCATGACAAGGAATGTGCCCGAACCGCAGGCTGGGTCGAGCAGGCGTTTGTCTGGATCTCCGACATAGCCGAGCTCATTGAGGACGTGTTCGGCGAGCCAGTCGGGCGTGTAATATTCGCCGAGATCGTGGCGGACGCTTTTGGGGAAAAGTTGCTGGTAGAGTTTTTTGAGAAGATCGCGGCTGCTGGCTGGGTCCTCGGAGAGGGTGCCAGGGTTGTAATTGTCCAACCGCGCAACCATATCACGCACTAGCTTATCAATCGGCTCGGACCAGACGGAGATGTACCAGGCGAACAGGTCGCCTTCGAGGAAGTTGGTGATGTTGAGGTGATGGAAGATGCTGCCTGCTTCGAGGTCTTCCATCTCGCTCTTAAGCTTGTTGCTGGTGGTAGATGCCATCATTTTCTGGAGCGGAGTAGGGAGCTTGTGAAAGAAGGCGACGATCTCCGAAGCCATCAGTTTCATAAACAGCGCGTAATAGGTGTGAACGGCAAAAAGCAACTCGGCAGATTTCGGTGATTTGCCGCCTACGCCGTAGAACTCAGCCAGCTTCTTGATCTTGTCCGAGGGATTATCCACGTCGTAGCCACACACTTCTCCGAACAGGATTTTCCATTGGCTGAAGAAGGTCTGGGCCTTTGGGTTGTCGGTGGCGGCGATCGTCTTGTACAGAGCGTGAATGCCTTCACGTGCGAGCGGCGCGTCTGAACCAAAGTCGCCTGCCAGATATTCCGGTGAGAACGGCTTGCCCTTCGTGCCAAGGTTGAACAGGGCCCAGAGGAACCGTTCGGCCGAATGTTTGTTAACTTCAACTGGTTCCTGGATGTTCCACTTGTTGTCTCGGAAGCGAACGAAGATGAAGCGGTTACCGTCCAGACCCACACCGAAGAGGGTATTGAGCGCCTGGCCGTGCTGGGTGCGCATGTCGTAGAAGCGTTTCTTTATCTGTTCGACGACTTTCTTGCTGCCTGGAGAGTCAGCGTTAGGACCGATGCGCGCGCCTGCGCTGCTGGGATTCTTGTATTCGATGATGACACGATCGTAGACCGAATCGACGCGACCGCTTGCGACAGTAAACTCGTGTTTGCCCTCCAATTTGATGCCCGCTTCTTTCTGGATAAAGGCAAGCTGTTTCTCTGATTCAATCCGGATTTCCTCCTCATTGTGTGCCATTGCGGCCGCAGCTTTGATCTGGTCTGCATATTCCACCGCCTTCTTGGCAATGAGGTCATCGAGAGAAACGATATTTTTCATTTAATCCTTTCGGGCGGTAATCATTCCCTATCGATACGCGGTCGGCCTTAGCGCTCGCGGAACGTATGATTGGACGGAAGAATACCCCGTTTCCTCAGAGAAAGCACCCTTGCTCAGAGCGGACTTGCTTGGAAATGGAACCATTCATCCTTTTCCCTCGGGTTCAATCCTACTGGGATTGGCATGGAGAGAACGCTTTTTCACATAATTTCTTCCACTCTGCATGGTCGATAGCCTGTTGGACACCTGGTCGCCCTTCTTTCGTACTATTTCGTTTTCCTATCTTCGTGCGCTAATTTCACATCCTGCCGCTGTATAGCCCTGCTCCCTTGAGCACCCTAAAGCATCCTTAAGCACACTTAAGCATGCATAAGCCTAGTTCCCAGCGCGAGATGTCTCGCGTACGTTCAGCACCGACGATCGGTGCTTTTTGAAAGGAGCGAAACGACGGATGTTACTCACAGCAAAAGAATTAGCAACCGCCCTTGATGTGCACATTACGACAATCCGTCGGGCGTACCGCAGCCAACGCATCCCGTATGAACGTCTCTGTAAGCTGTATTTCTTCGATCTGAAAAAAGTGCGGAGCGCGATGCGCCGGGATGGGCTCGATCTGACCGTGACACGAGAGAGTGGGACAGCAACGCGCGATCGCCGGCGCCTGCCGGCGGCGCGCCCAGCCAAACGCCCCCGTTCGGTAAAACGGGGGCTTGTATAGCAGAGGAGTGAGAGGACCATTCATGGATGACCGCACCTTTACAGAAACGCTTGATTGGCTCGCGTTCACCGTTCCTCTAGCCACAGTCGAGGAGATCCGTCTCGTGGTCGGAGGAGAGTGGTTCGCGACGACGACGGGCTTTCGTGGCTATCCCACCTGCTGGCTCACCAACCAAGGCCGTCACGGCATGGGCAAACTCGGGACTGGTGCCCCTCGCAAGCCGAAAGAAGTCCACGTCGATCTCTCTGCGGGCATCGTGTCCACCTGGGAGGAATCGAAAATCCGTCGCGTCCTGGCCTGGATCTTTGCCCGTGGAGGCCACGTGACCCGGATGGATGTGGCACTGGATGATCGGGTAGCGGGGGTCTCCATCGCACAGATCAAACAGGCCGTCGACGCCGGACAGGCCGTCACCCGGTCGCAGAAGTTCCAGGTCATTGCCGGGTCCTCGTTGCGCTCCGGCACATCGACGGGAGACACGCTCTATTTCGGGAGTCGGGAGAGCCAAACCATGTTGCGCGTCTACGACAAACGACTGGAGCTCGAACAGAAAGGCCGTGAAGAGGCGAAGGACTATGGCGTCCGGTGGGAACTCGAACTCAAAAAAGACCGGGCGCAAGCCTGCGCCAAAGCTTTGCTCACGCTGCCGCCAGAGGATTGGCGTGAATTCCTCGTCGGTGTGCTCCGCTCCTACGTGGATTTCCGTGAGACCACCCGAGACGCCGAGCCCTGGGAGAAGTACCGAGCGCCGCTGCTCGCGTGGTGGGCCTCGTTGACCGAAGGCTTCACCCGCTGCCGCCTCGTCGTGGAGAAGGTCCAGCAGACGCTCGATGAGGTGTGCCAGTGGCTGGGCCAGTCCATCAGCGCGATGCTGGCCCTGGCCTACTTTCATCGTGGGGAATCCTTTCTCCAACAGTTGATTTACGCGGGGTCGAAAAAATGGAAAGCCAAGCACCTCGCGATGCTGCATGAGGGAAGGAACCAGCGACCCTATGTCCTCCGTCCCGTCTAAGGAGTGGAAACGCATGTGTCCAGGCTGTGGCGCGAGAGGCTGCGGCTGTCGGTGGATCAATGGCGCATTAATCCTGACCTGCCGGGACTGTGAGTCGGAATTTACGTTTCTACCAAAGACCCGGTCAATAGGCCGGGGCCACTGGGTCAGAAATCTCTCTGATCCCTCATCTCAACCAGGAGGACCGCATCATGATGGTGAAAGCCGAAGGCAGCGTGCAGGGATATGTCGAACGCAAGGGGAAGGAGAACCGGGTCTATCGGTCGATGGATCTCTATGTGAAGGGCAAAGATCCGGGGAACTTGCGCCTGAACATTCCAGAGGAGCATCACGCCCTGATCGAGGTCTGTAAACAGTCGGAAGGCAAGCAGGCGCGGGCGTCGGTGGAGATTCGGAAGTTCGAGCAAACCGGCAAGGTGTTCTTTGACCTGGTCGCGCTGGAGATTTTGAAGTAAGGCATGGGACGGGGGAAGGCCAGTGGACCTGACGAGCACCATGCTGATGGTCCTGCTTCTGGCCTTCCTCTCCGGCCTGCTGCTTCAACGGTGAGTTCGCAAGGAGCGTCGGAAGAGGACATGGTCTGGACCGTACTCACAGTCTCTCAGCAATTGTCGTTTGCGGCCCTGTTCGTGGTGTGTTTTGTGGTGGGGGTGCTATGCGGAAAAACCTAATGCTCGCCCTCTATCTGGGGTTGGTCGAAATCTTGTCCTACACCTTGGTGGTGCTTCCTGCCTATTCCTTCCAAGTCTCGTCGTCCTACACGGGGTATGTCAGGGTGGCGAGTTCTGCCGCGACTGCGGCCATGATCTCCGCCCAACGGTCGGCGACGCTGGCATCGATTGCGCCGCTCGTGAGTTCGGCCAGCGGCTCGATGGCGGTGCGGATGGTGGCGGGTTCTGTGGGCTGGCCTGCGCTGGGCATCGTGGCGGGCATGACCCTGGCGATGTTGTATTACAACGCGACGCAGACTGCGGCCATCAAAGCGGCTGCCGGTACGCCTGGGACCTGGTCGATTCCTGGGGTGACGCTGCCGAAACCTCTGGTGAATTCCTTTGTGTCGAGTGGTACGGAGTATGTGATCCTCTGCAATAGTGCGCAGTCGGGTGATTGTACCGCGTATGGACAAGGGTTCAGCCTGTTGACTTCGGCGGGGTACTCCTGTGTCGTGTCGATTTCGAACACGAATCCTCCAGTGTCTGGGTATTTCCTCGCGTGTACGAAGGGCGCAACTGCGAGCGGTCCGCATGCGGTCCAGGCGGCGGGAACTCCGGCGACATCGGCTCAGGTGTCGACGTACATCGGCAATCTTCCGGCTGCTGATCCGAACTCTATCGAATCGAACACGGTGCCGGTTGGGGCCCAGGGTACGCCAACCCCCGCGGATAACACGGTGTCGAACCCAGTGCAATCAACGGGTCTGCCGACATCTGTTGTACCGGCGTCGAGTGTGCAACCAACGGACTTGGTGGTCAATCCGAATGCGCCGGCTCCGACTGGCACGGTGACGACGGTGACGCCTGCGCCGACAGCCACGACGGGAACCAGTACCAAGACCACGACCACCACCACCAATCCAGATGGCTCGGTGACGACGGTATCCACGTCAACGGACACGGACACACCTGGGCCGATGTCCTGTAATGCGGGGAATCATGAAACGCGGACCTTTGGGACCATTCTTCAGGACCATATGAACCTCTGGCAGGGCACGGGTCTGCTCTCGGCGTTGAACCTGCTCAAAAACCTGACCTGGCCGACGGCCATCCCAACCTATACACTCACGTCAACGCTGTTGGGCACCTATACACTCGACTTCTCGCCGTGGTCGGGCATGTTCGCGGCGATTCGCACCATCATTATCGCGATTGCCTCGTTTGTCGCGTATCGCATTGTCTTTGTGGGGTCACAATGACCGCGATTCTCAACATGATTTATTGTTTTTTGCAGGACATGATTGCGTCGTTTCACGATGTCTGGCTGCGTGGGTGGGACTCGTTGCTCTCTCCTGGTGATGCGATTGTAGCGGGTGTTGGCACGGGTGGGCTTCTTGTCTCTCCTATTGCCGACCAGTATGCGTGGGTGCTCGGTGTAACGGGCTGCTCACAAGCGATTGCCATTGTTGCGGGTGCGATGGGCGTTCGTTTCCTGCTTCAGTCGGTTCCGTTTGTTCGGTGGGGCTCCTAGATGGCACGTGATCTGTTAAACCGCTCGTGTCACTGCGTGTATCGGGCTTCGAAGTCTGAAGTGGAGTTGACTAAAACGGCGGCAGCTCGCGCTGGATTGTCGGTCTCAGCGTACATTCGACAGTCCGTGCTGTTCATGATTCTGCTTGAAGGGGATGATTCGGAAGTGCTCGTGGCGTTTCGTGCTCTCGGGCGAGATGCCTTGCCTACGGTGAAGGCGCGGCTGAGACATGGTGAAAGTCTCCTCGATGATTGAGTTATTCGAGGGCGTGCCAGGGTCAGGGAAATCCTACTATGCGGTGTCGGAACGGCTGCTCAAGTGGGTGCGGGCTGGTCGTCGCGTCTATGTGTACGTGGACGGCTTCTACCTGGATCGCTTGGCGCATTTCGAGGGGGTTGCGCTCGCTGATCTTGAGAAACAGATTACGCTCTGGCATTCGGTCGAGGAGGTCAGGAGCGGGCTGCTTACAGTCGAGCCAGGATCGGCGGTCTTTATCGATGAAGTGCAAACCGCATTCAGGTCGAGGGAAAAGGTCGATCCTGAGGTGTTGCGGTGGCTAGAAACCCATCGGCATCGGGGCGTCGATGTGGTCTTGATGTGTCAGCAATTTGGCCAGCTCACGCTCGGGGTGAATCGGCTCGTGGAGTCTACGACCAAGTTTCGTCGTCTGGATCGGTTCGGCCTCAAAAATCGGTATCAGGCTCAGGTGCGCGGCAATCCCGAAGAAACGGAAGTGATCCGCATGTTCACCGGGAAATATTCCTCGAAGGTGTATGCCTATTATTCCAGTTATGCATCGGGAGCGATTCGAGAAACGGCAAGAGGGGGGAGCATCTTGAAAAGTCCTATGATCATGATTGGGCTGGTGGGGTTGGTGCTGTCGGTGTGGTTCTTCTCGTCGGGGAAGTGGCTCTCTGCCGAGCTGCCGAAAGGACAAGCCGCAATCGTTCTGCCTCCTCCACCGCTGCCTGTCGATCGGAGGGCCACTCTCGCGGTTGTGGAGCCTGCGCCTATGGTGTTTCCTGTGCGCATTCAGGGCGGGATGACGCTTGAGCGTGAGGGACAAGAGGTCTGGGTCTGGGTCGCACAAGATGGGCGCCTCATGTCTGAGGATGAAATCGCGGCTGAGTCTGGTGGGACGGTGCGGTCGAAGATGGTGCGGGGGGTTCGTGAGATTTCCGGAACGGGTGTGCAGTATGGGGGAATTGCGCCTGAGCGTGTGCAGGAGGTCAGACCCATCCTTCCCTACGTGCCACCGGAGAATCCGAACCAGGGGCCCATGCCTGACGTCTATACCGGCCTCCATCCTGGTTTGCTGGCGACGCCACCGGACCTGCGATAGGGGGGAGTCATGGATCAAGCGGCCATCGATGCCGTGGTGTACTGGGCGGGCGCGTTTTTCCTGGGAGGCTTTGCGGTCGGGGTGATCGTGAAGTTGTTGCTCGGGAGTACGGAGTGAGAGGGGGTGAGGACAGATGTGGAAGAAACTAAGTGTGGCCGTGCTCGGATTACTGCTCATGGCGCAGTCGGCTATGGCGCAGGTGTTCCCCGTGGATGCCGCGACGACGACCACGATCACGAGCGTCAAGAGTGACATCGTAGCGTGGGGCGTGGTGTTCATTGGGGTGGCGTTGACGATTTTCGCGTACAAGCGCGTGAAGTCGTTGGTCCATTAATCGGGGTGGTGGGACGGCAGTCTGTGCACGGGCTGCCGTCTTTCCTTGGGGAAGGGGATGACCGATGGTACTTGCGACGGTCGCCACAGATCTGCAGCAATTAGGCCAAGCGCTCGCGGGGGATATCATTGGGTGGGGCACGGCGGTGATCGGGATCGCGCTCACGGCGTCCGCGGTGATCTGGATCCTCCGGTTGACACGGACCTAAGCCCTCACCCACCGGGCCAACCCTGATCGGCGAAACTGTAGCAGCGCTCGTCAGCGAGGACGAGATGGTCCAGTAAGGGAATGCCGAGGAGATCCGCTCCCTGCCGGAGTCGGCTGGTGAGCACGAGATCTTCCGGGCTCGGTGTGGTGTCGCCGGACGGATGATTGTGCGCACAAATCCACGCGGCGGCATTCATGAGAATCAGTGGTTTGAACACCTCGCGCGGATGCACAATGGCCAAGGTCAGAGAGCCGATCGAGACGACGTTGACCCCGATGATGCCGTGCTTGGCATCCAGTCCGCAGACCACGAATTGTTCCCGGTCCAGTCCCGCAAAGAGCGGTCGCAGCATCGCGGCGCCACTGACCGAATCTCGGATGGGAGAGGAAGGTACTTGGGCCCGGTTGTCGCGCACGAGCATCACCCGGAATCGAGGCACCGCGTATGCCTTCCTGAGCTTCGGCTGCCGGATAACATTCAAACTGCCCTGTGAACCGTGAATGGCCATGTCCGCCTCCTTCTTCATCAAGATGTTTAGCCCCACCCTTCACAAGCAGAGGGTGGGGCGTCGAAGAAGAAGGCGGGATGGCGCGCTCGCGGGGGACAGGCCTGACGCGGGAGGGACCCATGGGAAAGGCACCGAGAAGGCCTGGCCGCTGCTCTTCAGCGCCGGCTCGCACCCATTGAGTGTTGGTTCCGAAGATGACACTGGTGGCGCGACGCGGGGGGACGGATGCGGGATGACGCAAGCATCCCAAGCTAACATGAATTCGAAAGGTACTGACGGTAATGGGCTTTCTTACATTTTCGGGGAGGACCATGAGCAAGCTTTTGACAATCGACGAGGCATCGGAGTATCTAGGCATATCAAAATTGACCCTGTATGGCTGGGTGTCCGCGCGGAAACTCGGTTTCATCAAAGTCGGGCGTTTGGTGAAATTCAAGCAAGAACACCTTGACCGGTGGATTGAGCAACACACAGTCATGGCGCGGCCAGCAGCGCAAGTTGGTTTAGAAGATCGCTCAAAGCACGACTAGCAGGGACGGAGCTCCTGGCAGCTCGTATAGGCGACTAGGGAAAGAAAACATGGGACTGACCAAGCGACCTGACAGTTACTATGTCGAGTTCCGTGTGATCGAAAGCGAGGACGCGAAATCCTTGGTGTTGGCGAGTGGCGTACCAGGGGCGAGAAAGAAACGGTGGAAGGTCGGCTGTCTGAATAAGACCATAGCCAGACAAATGGAAGCAGCCATCAAGACCAGGATTCTTCTCGGAAAGGAATCCAGCGAACGTGGAAGGCCATTGTTGTTCAAAGAGTGGGCCAAGGCCTACCTTGACCTTGCGGAAGTGAAAACTCTTCGTTCATTCGTTGGGCGCTTGCACAGTGTGGAGAAACACCTTGTTCCATTTTTTGGGGGCAAACTGTTAGGGGAGATCAAGCCGGAGAATGTCGAGGCCTTTAGAGCACAGCGGAAGAAGCCAGACGGGAATCCAGCGAGCGTCCAGACTATCAACCACGATCACATTGCCCTGAAGCATTGTCTGAACGTGGCGATACGGAGAGGACTGCTTCAGAGTAACCCTGCATCGAAAATCCCGATACCCAATCCGCAGAACGAACGCGATAGAGTGTTGAGCGATGAGGAATGGAGCAAGTTGTATCAGGTATCCAAGTCTCATTTGCGGCCTGTCCTTCTCACTGCCTACCAGTTAGGCCAGCGGTTCAGTGAAATTGTCGGCCTCACTTGGGATCGTGTCGATGTAAAGAGAGGCTTTATCACCTTGCGTGCTCTCGACACAAAGACGAAGACCGCTCGACAGGTGCCTATGACACCGGATGTGAAGTTGACATTACAGCGTCTAGCCAAGCTTCGAGGCCTTAGGTCTGCGGCGACTGAAGCCGCCTTCCGACACGTCTTCACGTATGAGGGTAAGCCACTTCAGCGTGTCAGCCGGTCTTTCAAAACTGCGCTGAAGGATGCTGGGATCAGAGACTTTCGATTCCACGACCTACGCCACTGCGCCTCAACGAACCTTCGAAGAGCAGGAGTTGACACGGCGACAGCCATGAAGATCGTTGGACATAAGTCAGAGAAGATGTGGAAGCGGTACAATGCGATCGATGAACGGGACTTGACGCAAGCGGCTCAGAAGGTTCACAAATACCTCCAAGAGAACACGCCGGGAACACTTGCCGAAACCGTTGCTAACTACTCTGCTCGTAAGTAATTGAAAATATAGAGTGCGCCCGTAGCTCAGTCGGATAGAGCATCAGCCTTCTAAGCTGAGGGTCGCTGGTTCGATTCCAGCCGGGCGCACCATGAAATCAGCTGATTGGTTCGTCCCTCCTTTTTCGGTTCGAGTGCTGGTTAAGGTGCCAAGACTGCCTTTTCAATCCCTTCTCGGACATGGCCAGGCGCAAGTGGCTGTAGCGCATCGTTGTCGCGATTTTGCTGTGCCCCAAGAAGTCGCACGGCCGTTGATGAAGATCTGGCATCATCAGCCCGTCGCCGTTCTGGCGCTTCCACGACACCTCTCGCTAGACCTCATCGCATTGCGGAAGGCTGAACTGACAGGAAGAGCCATGAGGTTGCGGGCTCACTGGCGGCTGTTCCCACACGTTGGTTAGGGATTGGTTACCCCGAGCCGGGCAACATCGGTGGCCGCCTATCACTCAGGAAATCGTGGCTCAACAAGAAACCGGTCCTGGAAGTCTTTGCGGGATAGCGGGTAGGCGAAGCCGAGAGAAACTTGGCGGCAGTTCAGACGGTCTCGTCATTGTTGAACAGACGGCGTGCGAGCGGCCGCTGGCGCTGAGAAAGGGGAGTCCTCATGGACAGCGGCACTATCGGCGATGCCATCAACAAAACGGTTTCATTGTCGCCGGATCAACGCATGCGGGTGATCCAGGGATACCTCAACAAGGCCTTCTCCCATGGGTGAAACGGGAGCCATCGGGGCCGTTAGGGAACGATGGGATTCGATGGTGTGGGCGCGGCCGGTGGAGTCGCTGGATCGCCATCCGCAGCAGGCGTCGTCAGCTGTGGGGAGCACCATGCAATGAGGGGCCAGATATGAGTGGTCAACCACGAGTCGTGGGCGGTGCCTTCTCGCAGTTCCACCGTGGTGGATCGATCGTGCGCCACGAACCGCAGCTCGAATCCCACGACCTGTCGAAGACTGAGGGCGTGTGCCACATGAGTGCCGATGACGAAAAACTCTCGTTTATCGGGAGCCCTGCCGAGTTGCGGGACAAAGTGAGAGTCACTCTCCTCAATGGCCCGTTTCACACAGTAGGAGAGATCTGCAGCGGCCATAGGAAACTCACCGGCATGCGACGGAGGCGTCTGTCGCACCTCCGCCAACGTCAGCGTACAGCCGGAGAGCAGACAGAGGAACGAGGAGGTCACTAGACGATTCATGGAGGAAACTATGCCAGAGCCTACGGACAAAGAACAAGCAGGAGCCAGCCTGATTTTCTACGACCTGATTGCCTGCCCCAATGTTCTTTCGATCCAGAAAGATCGCATCGATGTCGAGCGGTCGGCCGGCGGTACCGTCAAAGATCTCATGCGCTCGATCGGCTGGACGCCAGAGAGGCTGTCCGTGCGCGTCTTTCTCGACGGTCAATTGGTCAGAGATGCCGCCTGGGGTGTCGGTTTGACTCCGGTTGCACTGTCGGTTAGATTTCTCAGTATCACGCAGGCATACTCCTGAACAGGTTGAACAGGAGAAAACGCCGGTCCATGGGCCGGTTCCGCGTTCGTAATTCACTCAGTATCGTATAGTATCGCCTGGCTCTGATTTTTCTTCTAAGCTGGGGGTCGCTGGTTCGATTCCAGCCGGGCGCACCATAGGGTCTTCCATCCATGCGCTGGTTGCTTCGCCCCTATCGCCTTCTCGTCATAGCCCTGATTTTTCTTGTTGGCTACAGCCTCATCGGATTTTTCCTTCTCCCCTATGTCATCAAGGCGTTCGTCCTTCCGTCTGTCTCGGAGCGACTCCACCGTCCGGTGCTCGTGAAAGAAGTCGAGTTGAATCCGTTTGTTCTTTCGCTCCGGATAACAGGCTTCGAAATCCAAGGGCCGGATCAGTCTTCTTTGCTTGGTTTCGACGAGTTCTTCGTCAACTTTCAGGCGAGCTCCCTGATTCGGCAGGCCTATGTGTTCGATACGATCAGGCTCACCTTTCCGTTTGTGTCCGCCAAAGTGTCTACAGAGGGACACCTGAACCTGGTCGATCTCGTGCCGCCGGCTGGAGAGGGGGCCAATGCGCCGACGTCGCAATCAGACAAGCCACAGGCCCGGATTCCTGCCGTTGAGATCGGTCATTTCGAGATCGACCAAGGCGTGGTCGAATTCCGGGACGAATCCAAGCCGAAGCCGTTTTCATTGGATATCGTCCCGATCCATATCGTGCTCAAGAACTTTTATACCAGGCCAGGCGGTGAGAACACCTATGCGTTCACGGCGGAACTCGGGAAGGGAGAAACGTTGGCCTGGGAAGGCACGTTATCGGTCGAACCGATACGTTCAGTCGGCAAGCTGGCCTTGTCCGGCGTGAAGGTCCGCACGCTATGGCGATATCTCGGCGACCGGTTCCAGTTCGATCTGACCGACGGGGTGGTGGGGATCCATGGGAACTATAACGTGGATATGCAAACGACCCCCCCGACCATTCAAATCAAGCAGACACAGATACAGCTGGCCAATCTTGCAGTCGCGGAAGCGGGAGGGCTGGATCCGGTTATTGTCGTGCCGGTGCTCAAGGTCGAAGACGTTGCAGTCGATGTCTCGCGGCGGGACCTGACAATCGGCAATATCCTGGTGGGGGATGCTCGCTGGAAAGTCTGGAGGAACCTGGATGGGACCGTCAATTATCAAACGATGTTTGCGCCAGCGGGAGAGACCGATGTCCCTCGCCCTCCGGAATCCAAGCCGCCACAGACAACGGACGAGAAACCATGGTCCATCCTGCTCGCGCAGATCGCGATTGAGAATCATGCCATCGATTTCGAAGATCAGATGCTGCCGACGCCGGCTCATATCCAGATCGGGGCGCTCACGGTTCGTACGCACGATGTTCACGTTCCTCTCAAAGGCCCTCTTCCCTTGAATGTGGACATGCATGTGAATGGGGCAGGGCGAATTCAGATAGACGGAACGGTGGAGGCGAACCCGTTTCGGGCTGATGTGAAACTAGGAATGAATGATATCGCTATCAAACCGTTCCAGCCCTATTTCGAGAAAGCGGTACGACTCGATGTGCAACTCGGCACCGTGAATCTGGATGGGGCACTCCATCTCGCGGTGGAGCACCAAGGAACACCGCTGCTCTCCTTCGAAGGGAATGCAGGCGTGGCGGCCCTCTCTGTCACCAACCGAGGTCAGGACGACGAGTTGGCTTCATTGAAAAACATGGTCCTCAATCACGTTCATCTGACGGTCGATCCCACCTCCGTATCGATCGAGGAAATCGCGCTCCAACAGCCGACCGTGCATGTCGTCCTGCAGTCCGATGGTGGTCTGAATCTGTCCAAGCTGGCTCCGGTTGAACCGGTAGCGGCTTCAAACGATCAGAAGCCTGAGATTGCTTCAAATCCAAAAAGGACTCCTGTACCTGTCACGATCAAGACAGTGAAGCTACTCAAAGCGGCAGCCACGTTCAATGATGAGAGTGTTCAGCCATTCGTGCGCACGGGAATTTCCGACCTCACCGGGACGATCAAGGGATTGTCGTCCAAACAGCTCGCCCGGGCCGATGTCAATTTGATCGGCCGGATGGATCGGGTTGCGCCCCTCAAGATTATCGGGACGATCAATCCGTTGAGCGAGGTGGCCTTCACCGATCTCGCCATAACGTTCGAGAACATAGACCTGACGACGGGCGGGCCATATAGCGGAAAATATGTGGGGTATGGCCTCTCCAAGGGGAAATTGTTCCTCGATCTCAAGTACAGGATTTCTCAGAAGCAACTTGAAGCGGAAAACAAGGTGGTCATCGACCGGCTTACATTCGGAGAGAAGACGAACAGTCCGGATGCCACGTCGCTCCCGGTTCCGCTGGCGATTGCCTTGTTGAAAGACCGGAAGGGGAAGATCGAAATCGATTTGCCGATTCGTGGCGATCTGAGCGATCCCGACTTTAAATACGGCAAGGTCGTGATTTCGACTCTACTGAACCTGCTAACAAAAATCGTCGCCTCACCCTTCACCTTGATGGGAAAGCTCATTCCGGGAGGGGGGGATGGAGAAGAGTTGCAATTCATCGAGTTTCAACCGGGCAGTGCGGCGGTTGCAAGCGAAGAGACGAAGAAGATCGATGTGTTAGCAAAGGCCCTTGAGGAACGCCCCGGCCTCAGGCTCGACATTACAGGGACGGCTGATCCCACTCGGGATCGTGACGCACTCAGGGTAAACAAGTTGACCGAACAATTGCGCGCCATGCGACAGCGTGAACGAGGAAAGGCAGCAGTCAAGGACGAGCCCCTTTCACTCGATGATGAACAACGACTCGTGACAGAGTTGTATGAGCAGCAGCGCAAGCAGCTCGAAGCGACGGTGCCTCAAACGGCAGGTACTCCTCAAAAACCGCCTACGATGGAAGAGATGAGGCAGGAGTTGGCTGCTTCGCTTCCAGTTGATGAAACGGAGTTACGGTCCCTGGCCCGCCAACGGGCGGAACACGTACGCGACCAATTGATTGAAGTAGGGAAGCTGGCAGAGGATCGAGTGTTTCTGCAAGAAGCCGATCCGACGGCGTCAGGGAATGAGAAGGTCAGGAGTCGGCTCACGATCACGGCCGGATCGTGAGGACATCATGAGGATGAGTGGAACAGCATAACCTCTCGCCCGGCTCGTTCCTTTCGCAAGTTGCGCACGCCATGCGATCCTCTTAGAGCCGGTCCTCGTCAACCTCAATGACGTCGGTCCAGGTGGTGATGTGCGGGAGTGTTGAGACGGACACGCCTCGCTTCTGCGCGATGTCTTTGAGCCGCCGTTGAAATCTTTCCCTTCCTGCCTCATCCATCGGTCCGCTCGTCTCGATTCGCTTGTTCCACTGGGCAATCTCTTCCAGAGACCGGTTCCGCATGTGCACGCGAATCCAGTCCAAGAGTTCCGTATCGGTTCCTCCAAGAAGCACGCGTTGTTCGAATGCAGAGGGCTCGACTTCGAGGAAGTCGAGAAGATAGCGATCGAAGCCGACGGTCAAATAGTTATAGTCTTGAATCTGCCCGGCATGACGGAGCCGAATCTTGTCGATGATTCGCGCAAGATGAGCGATGCCTCCCAGCCGGACTTTCGGACTTCTCGGATACTGAGTGCTCATGATGTAGTCCCCGAATCCCTCTTGCACTTGGTCTAAGAAGGACAGTATCGTATCAGGATCAGCGATGTCGAGTCATTGGCTTGAATAAGGGAGGCTACCATGGCATTACGACTAGGAGACGAGGCACCGAATTTTACGGCAGAGACCACCGAAGGGACCATCAACTTTCATGAGTGGTTGGCCGGAGGGTGGGGGATTCTGTTCTCACACCCCAAAGACTATACCCCCGTCTGCACCACCGAGTTGGGGACTGTTGCCAAGATTACTCCGGAATTCAAGAAGCGGGGCGTGAAAGTCATCGCCGTCAGCGTCGATCCGCTGGATTCACACAAGGGCTGGATCAACGATATCAACGAAACGCAAAAGACGACGATGAATTATCCGATCATCGCCGATCCGGAAAAGAAGGTCGCAACGCTCTATGACATGATTCATCCGAACGCGCTGGACAACATGACCGTCCGTTCAGTGTTCGTCATCGGACCGGACAAAAAAATCAAGCTGACCTTGACCTATCCAGCCTCATGTGGCCGAAACTTCGATGAACTTCTTCGAGTCATCGACTCGCTCCAATTGACCTCGAAGTTTAAAGTCGCCACGCCGGCCAATTGGAAGGACGGCGAGGATTGCATCATTACCCCGGCCGTGAACGACGCTGAAGCAAAGACGCTCTTCCCCAAGGGTTTCAAGACCGTGAAGCCTTATCTGCGCTATACCCCGCAACCGAATAAGTAACGAACTGACATGGAGGGAGGGAGTCGCTCCCTCCCTCCATGTTTCAAACAGGCTGCTGAAAAGGCCGGCCTTCTACCCACCCGTCCCCTGCGTGCCGGGACGCGCTTTTCCCGAGCTTCGTTCTCGCATCGTTCAGGCCCTCAACGTACCGAAAAGATTCTCGGAGGTCGGAAGCACTGGAGGGGATTTTCTGTTCGCCAAGATCCATTCAAGGGGCGAACGGCCCCACACGAAGCGCGGTTTGTACCTCCTCGAATCTTCACTCGCTGCGACCTCGCCGGACGGCTTTTTGAGCAGCCTGTTGGAGAGTTTCCCGGCGATCTACCGTCCCGAGTCAACCAGATCAATTCACAGGTCAGGGATTTCCTCCGACGCCACTGCCTTCGGTAAGCGGAGAAGGGGACGGTCGATTGATGGAACAGGTGAATTGTGCTAGGGTCAATTCTCAATGAAACGGATATGCGACAAGCCATCGTGTTCGCGTACGCTCCTCCTCATATGGGCGTCCATATGGATGCTCATGATTCCATTCTTCCACGAGCATCCCGAGGCGGATCATCATCATGGGGATGCGACCCACGTTCATGGCGGAACAATCCATACAGTTTTCTCTCCGGACCTTGAATGTGAGTACTCGGATGATGTCCACGATCCGACCTGTCCTGAAGCAGCGCATCAGCACCTTCAAACTCGTGCACATTCCGGTCATGCCTTCAATCACCCTGAGGTTGAGTTCTCGCTGCTGACTGTCCCGGTCGATCGCCCACCACTGCACCCAGGAGTGACGGTTTCTGTTCTACCAGTCGTCGACAGTACAAAGCCCCAACGGGCTGTTGCAGTTGCTTCGTTCCAACCAGGCACCTCGCACACAATCCTGTTTCTCTCCGCCGCACTTCCTCTCCGTGCTCCTCCCTCCCAATCCCTCTAATTCATTTTCTCGTTTCTTCATGATCGAGTAACGCAGGCCTGTCGCCGTCAGATATCGGTGAGGGCGGGTGCCCTTTCTTATTTCTGACCGTAGGTCTTCCGGAGATCGCGACCACTTCCGCCTTGAGCCCTTCGGCTTATGGTGGGTGGTCCAAGCGCATAGCCTGCGGAAGAAGGGAGACAAACAATGACTCGTCGACTTTTGGCATGGCTGGGAATCGTGGCGTCGGTGGCCGAGATCCTTGGGCTGATCTCGTATGCGGGTGCGGCTGCCGGCGAATCTCCTTCCACCCATACATTGAACACCGTGCTTGAATTGGCACTCGCGCACAATCCGACTATGGCTGGGGCTCAAGGGTATGTGCGGCAAAGTCGAGGGCAACAAGTTGCCGCCGGCGCCTATCTCAACCCATCTATTTCTGGAACGGCCGGGCGAGGGAGCATTCGCGATCCGAGCACAGGGGTGAAGATTACCGAGCGAACAGTGACGGTTGAACAGCCGGTGGAGTGGCAAGGGAAACGTCGTGCCAGACAGCAGGCAGCGGACGCTGGAGCGGCAGAGGCCAGCGCTGCGGTAGAGGAGACACGACTCAACGTGATTGCCGACGCGAAGGTGGGGTTTTACCAGGTGTTGCTCGCGCAGCGCGATGCCGAGTTGGCCGGCCAAAACCTGACGATGGTCGAAGAGGTCCTGCGAACAGTGAAGGCGCGTGTGGCTGCAGGCGAAGCCACGCCTTTTGAAACGATGAAGGCCACTGTCGAGGTTCAAAAATCCACGAAGGAAGTGGCACGCGCTCAGAGTGCGCTGGTCGTGGCGAGGACCAGGCTTGACATGGTGACAGCCGGGATGTTGGGTCGACAATTCTCAATCCAGGGCGATTTTGAACCGCTCCAGCCAGGTCTCGATACCGAGGCTCTTACCGCCCATGCCATGGAACAACATCCGACCCTTCGACGGCTCGGCAAGCTCGTCGAACAGGCGCAGTTCAGTGCCACACTCGAACGCGAGTCGAGGATCCCGAACGTCACGGTGCAAGGCAGCTATCATCGTGAGGCGGGCGATGAGTCGATTACCGCAGGACTCAGCGTTCCTCTTCCACTCTGGTACCGCCGCCAAGGAGAGATCGAGACGGCGCTCGGGGCCAGACATCGCGCCGAAGCCGAGCGGTTGCGGGTTCAAAACGAAATTACCCAAGCCATCACGCAACATGTCCAGGACGTCCGCACCGCGAATGAACAACTTCAGGTCTTCGAGGGAGGGTTGTTGAAACAAGCGGAGCAGACGCTGCGGATCGCACGTGTCAGTTTCAAGCAGGGAGCCGCCAGCCTTCTGGACCTGCTCGATTCCCAGCGTGTGTATAGGCAAACGTTACTCGAGTACGTCCAGGCACGCGCGGACCTTTCCATCGCCCTCGCCAGGCTTGAGCGTGCCACCGGTGGAATCTGACGATTCAGAAGGAGCCCGATGATGAGAACCAGATGGGCCGCACAGTCCGGATCCGGTGTGCTCGCATTGTTCCTGTTCGTCATGGCCTGCGGAGACCGCGGAAGTGAACAGCCGACTCCGCCGCCGAACGCGAGTCCACCGTCGGGCGCTCCTCGCATCGGCATCATACAAGTCCCCCCGTCCGTGCAGGAACGAGTACGGATCGATACGATTGCAATGCACGTGGTCCCGGAGACGGTAACAGCTCCGGGCGAAGTCGCGCTCGATCTGAAGCAGGTCGCCAAGATTACCTCCCGGATTGAAGGACAAGTCCAGTCGATCCACGTCCAGTTGGGCGATCGTGTCCGACGAGGTCAGCCATTGCTGGCCATTGAGAGCCTGCGCTTGGATGAATTGGTGCAGGAGTATCTCGTGACGAAGGCCCAGGTCGATGTGGCTGAGAGCGGGTATCGGCGGACTGAGAAGTTGTGGGCCGATCGGATCGTGACGGAACGTCGACTGGTCGAAGAACGCGGCCACTACGTTGAAGCGCAGGCCCGTCACCAACATGTGAGGGAGAAGCTTCTGAACATGGGCATGACCTCTGGAGAGTTACGTGAGTTGGAGCATGGAAGCCACCAGGAAGGACATCGCTATACCCTCACATCGCCGATCGCCGGGACGGTGGTTGCGCAAAATGTTGTGCGGGGGCAGGGAGTCGCTCCCGGCAATGAACTGTTCGAGGTCGTCGACACGAGCCGGGTCTGGGTCTTTGCGAATCTGCCGATCGAAGAGGCTCGAAAATTCAAAGAGGGCGATGTCGGGACGATCTTGCCCAAGGGCGGCGAGCCCGTTACCGCTCCACTCACCTATTTGTCACCGGTTGCGGACGAGACCACGCGCACGATCCGGGTCCGATTCGAGGTCGAGAACCAAACACACCGCCTGAAGCCACGAGAGTATGTCGATGTTCAGTTGGCCATTGCGAGTTCACCGACCTTGGCGGTTCCCGTCTCTGCTGTGACGATGGTGGACAGCATGCGTGGGATTTTCGTTCAGCGGGAGACGGGGTATGCATTCATCCCGATCGAAATCGGCCGCGAAGGTGGGGGTTGGGTTGAAGTGCGGAAAGGACCGGCAGCGGGCGAACAGGTGGTGGTCGACGGCGTCTTTGACTTGAAGAATGTTCTGCTGAAAGAACACATCGGGTCCGGAGAGGAAAGATAAGATGGAAAAGCTCTTCACCCTCTCCCTGCGCTACCGTTTCTTCACCCTGGTGGCGGCGAGTCTCGTCATCGTCATCGGCCTGTGGTCCTTCACCCACCTCACCATCGATGCCATGCCGGACTTGACGCCGGTCCAGGTGCAAATCCTGACCCGTTCACCGGCGCTTGGCCCCGTTGAAGTGGAACAGTTCATCACGTTTCCGATCGAGGCCTCGCTGAGCGGATTACCTGCCCTGCGCGAGCTTCGATCTGTGTCGCGCTACGGGCTCTCGGCGGTCACCGCGATCTTCGAAGATCAGACAGACGTCTACCGCGCGAGACAGTTGGTCACGGAGCGGTTGACCCGCGCGATGGACCGTATCCCAGTTGAGTACGGCCGTCCGATCATGGGACCGCTGACGACCGGATTGGGCGAAGTCTATCAATTCACGCTAAAAGGAAAGGGCTACAGTGCGATGGCGCTTCGGACGCTCCTCGAATGGGATATCGGGATGCGGCTGCGGGCGGTGCCTGGCGTCGTCGAAGTCAATATTTGGGGCGGAGAACCCCAACAGTTCCAAGTTGTGTTGGATCCAGCGAAGCTGCTCTCCTTGAAACTCTCGCTTCGCCAGGTGTTCGAGGCGCTCGAACGCAACAATGCCATCGCCGGCGGCGGCTATATCGAGCGTCAACGGGAGCAACTGCTCATTCGTGGTGAAGCCTTGGCGACACAGGTGTCCGATCTCGTGAGGATCGTGGTGGCGCATGGCCTCGGCGGAGTGCCGATATACATTTCAGATATCGCGGAGGTGAAGGAGGCGTCGGCACTGCGCATCGGCGCGGCGACCGCGATGGGAGAAGGCGAAACCGTCATCGGCATGGTCCAGATGCTGGCCGGCGAGAATGCGCAACGGGTCGTCGAACGTGTCAAAACCCGGGTGAGAGAGATCGAAGCGACGCTCCCTCCTGGTGTGACGATTGAACCCTACTACGATCGAACGCTGTTGGTCTCGAAGGTGATGCGCACCGTGCGCAACAATCTGCTTGAGGGTGGACTCCTCGTCATTGCCGTGCTGTTTCTCTTTCTTGGCGATCTCCGCGCAGGCGTGATCGTGGCGTCCGCCATTCCATTGTCGATGCTGATGGCATTCAGCGGAATGATGCAGGCCGGGCTCTCCGGCAACCTCATGAGCCTCGGCGCCATCGATTTCGGTTTGCTCGTGGATGGCTCGGTCGTGATGGTCGACAACATCCTCCGGCGATTGGCGAAGAAAGGCGTCATGAGCCAGGAAGCCCGGTTGAGTGAGATTCAGGCAGCCGGCCGGGAGGTGCTTCGCCCTATGACCCTCGCCGTCAGCATCATCATTCTCGTGTATGTGCCTATTCTGGCGCTGACCGGGATCGAGGGGAAGATGTTCCGTCCGATGGCGGTAACCGTCATCCTGGCCCTGGCCGGATCACTCCTCCTCGCAGTGACAGTCACGCCGCTTCTTGCCTTCTGGTTTGTGCGCGCCAGGCCTGAACAGGAGGATACGCGGGTGCTCCGAATGCTGCGCCGTGCCTACGAACCCTGTCTGAGATGGGCCATGGCGCGTCCGGGTCTTGTGGTCACGCTTGCTGCGGGGCTGTTTGTCGTGAGTCTCGGAATCAGCGGGTGGCTCGGCATCGAATTTGTGCCTCGACTCGACGAAGGAGACATGGCGATTCAGGTGTGGCGGTTACCGAGTGTCTCGCTGAGTGAATCGGTTCGAACTGCCTTGGACGTCGAACGAGTGCTTCGCAGATTTCCGGAGGTCGTGCAGGTGGTGACCAGGACCGGGAGCCCTGAGGTGCCGACCGATGTGATGGGAGTGGAGCTGTCCGATGTGTTCGTCAATCTCAAACCACGGCAAAAATGGACAACCGCCGGCACTCGCGAGGACTTGATCGCCACGATGAGGTCTGCCATTCTCGATGCGGTGCCTGGCGTCGGCCTCGGCTTTACGCAACCGATCGAGATGCGCTTCAACGAGTTGATTGCGGGGACACGCTCCGATCTCGCGGTCAAGGTCTTTGGGCCTGATCTGGAGGTGCTCAAGCACCAAGCCGAGGCCGTGGCGCGTGTGCTGGAAACCGTACGCGGCGCAGCAGACGTCAAAGTCGAGCAGGTGGCCGGGCTGCCACTTCTGCGAGTGATTGTGGACCGGGAACAGATCGCCCGGTATGGGCTCACGGCAGATGAGGTGCTCACCCTCGTCCAAACGACACGTGTAGGACACGTCGTCAGCACCGTAGTCCAAGGCCCACGACGGTTTGACCTCGTCGTCCGCTTGGACGATCGCGCATCAGTCGATCCTGCTTCATTGGGCAATCTGCTCATTCCAACCGGCCATGGTGAACTCGTTCCCCTCTCCCGTGTGGCGGCCATCCGAGCGGACACGGGGCCCGCTCAGATCAGCAGGGAGCATGTGCAGCGACGGATCGTGGTGGAGAACAATATCCGAGGAAGAGACTTAGGGAGCTTTGTCGCGGAAGCTCAACGGCTGGTGGCACGCGAGGTGAAGCTTCCGACAGGATATGAATTGACCTGGGGCGGCCAGTTTCAACATCTTCAAGAAGCCACCAGCCGGTTATCCGTAGTCGTGCCGGTCACCCTCCTCCTGATTCTGGGGGTGCTGTCTGTCATCTTTGGGGCCATGCGTCCCGCGTTGCTGGTTTTCCTCAATGTCCCCTTGGCCCTGTCCGGTGGCATCGTGGCCCTCTGGCTACGCGGATTGCCACTCAGTATTTCAGCAGTCATCGGATTCATTGCCCTGTTTGGCGTTGCTGTGCTCAATGGTGTGGTGCTGGTCAGCCACATCCGGCTGCTCGAAGTAGAAGGGCTCCCAACTGATCAGGCAGTCACGCAGGGAGCAATGGACCGACTCAGGCCCGTGCTGATGACGGCACTCGTCGCCAGCCTCGGCTTTCTTCCGATGGCGGTGGCCACCAGCATGGGAGCCGAGGTTCAACGGCCTCTCGCCACCGTCGTCATTGGGGGCTTGTTCACCTCGACTATGCTCACGCTGTTGGTCGTTCCGGCGCTCTACAGCCGGATCATGGGCAACCGGCAGCTTCCACTCAAAGCCATAAGGACGCAGTGATGTCTATATTGTTATCGATAGGACTGTATGTGCTCGCAGGTCTTTGCGAGATTGGAGGCGGGTATCTTATGTGGCTCTGGTTCCGCGAAGGACGGACGCTCGGTTATGCGATTGCCGGAGCAGCCATTCTCATCCTCTACGGCATCATTCCGACATTTCAGACGGCCCACTTCAGTCGGGTGTATGCCGCATATGGCGGCATGTTCATTGTGCTCTCGCTTCTCTGGGGATGGGCTGTGGACAGTACCCGCCCGGACCGATTCGATATCATCGGGGCTATCATTTGTCTCGTGGGTATGGCGGTCATCATGTACGCGCCTCGCGTGACTGTGTGAAATACATTCCTCTCACACACGGTCATAAGCGACAAGGTTCCACCTTCGGCAGGACATCTCGCATCGCACTCGCAGGTGAGGTCAGTCATGGTCAGGAGGGGACAGATGCATTAGAAGGGGAGTTGAAGATCCCGTATTAGTATGATGAAACGCTCAATAGAAAATCATGGATTCGATCAGTAATTTCATTTCGTACCCGGTTGAAAATCTGTCGTCGAGCTTCGTCCGATCCAACAGGAGCGGCTGGATCTTCAAGGCTCCAATGGATCACATGTGAAGCGTGCGGCCAGATCGGACAGGATTCCTTGGCTCGGTCGCAGACTGTGATGATATAGTCAAACGGTTGGCCAAGAACTTCGGTTATGCTCTTTGATCGGTGACTTGAAATATCAATGCCGGCTTCTTCCATAGTGACGACCGCGTCTGGATTCAGACCAACGGGATGGGTCCCGGCACTGAAGACCTCAAAGCGATCACCGGCTAGATGCCGTAGCACTCCTTCAGCCATTTGGCTTCGAGCAGAGTTCCCGGTACAGAGGAAGAGGATCCGTTGCTTCATGATGTAACTCGTCACTTTTTTAACACCGTCAAACCCCGTCAAGTCGCGTTAATACAGTTCTCTGAAATAAATACCGTAGTGAATCTGGTCTGTAGGACTGGCGGCGTCATGCCGCTGACGCTACAGGGAACCAGTGCTTGGTCCGATTACAGAACCGACAGACTGAGAGCATCACCGGCACTTCCACGAGCACGCCGACCACGGTCACCAAGGCGGCACCCGATTCAGGACCAAAGAGGGCTATCGCAGTGGCCACGGCCAATTCAAAAAAATTGCTGGCCCCGATCAATGCGCCCGGTGCCGCGACGGCGTACGGAACGTTAAGCCATTTCATTAGCCCATAGGCCAGCGACGCATTCAGGTAGACCTGCAGCAAAATCGGAATGGCAATCAACACCACATGCCAGAGTTTCCCGGTAATGTTTTCCGCTTGAAAGGCGAAGATCAGCACCAGCGTCAGCAGCAGCGCCACAATGGTGACGGGTCCGAACCGGGCCAAGACATGCGCTTCGAACCACTCTGTTCCGTGCTGACGAACGAACCAGAGCCGCGCCGCGGTCCCGATGGCCAACGGAATCACAATGAACGCAATGACTGAATACAGGAGGACCTCGAATGGTACAGTGAGAGATGATGCGCCACTGACGAGGAATCCGACGATCGGAGCGAACAGGACGAGCATGATGAGATCGTTGACCGCTACCTGGACCAAGGTGTAGGCGGGGTCGCCATCCGTCAGATAACTCCAGACAAACACCATGGCGGTGCAGGGAGCTGCCGCCAAAATGATCGAACCGGCGATGTATTGGTCGGCTTCAGCCGGAATGACCCAGGCGGCAAAGAGGTACCGAAAGAACAGCCACGCGAAGAAAGCCATGGAGAACGGCTTGATCAGCCAATTGACCACCAAGGTCACGGCAAGGCCCCTGGGTCGCCTGCCGACGTTGCGAACGGACGCAAAATCCACCTTCATCATCATCGGGATGATCATCAACCAGATCAATAGGGCAATGGGGAAATTGATGTGGCTCCCTTGGCCGAATTCCAGGTCACGGAAGGTCTGCACGAACTCAGGCAGTGTCCTTCCGATGATGATACCCGCCACCATGCAGCCACCCACCCACAGGCTCAAATACCGCTCAAAGAGATTGAGTTTCTTGCTCTTGTCTCCGACCGAAGCGCGTGCTAAAGCAGCCTCCATGTCAATTCCTTTCAGTCTGTGTCTGTGTCATCAGGGCTTTGTGTGGATCTGTATGGATTCGGAATGCCCACAGGATTTCCGCAGCGAGGGGTTCGCTTCTTCTGACATATCAATTATAATTGATATGTCAGAGCCAAAAAAATCTAGCAACACTTGGATGAGGAGCCGACTCTTTGACGCGATGGCTTTAACCCTTGGACCACCTCTTCCAATTCCGCCATGGCTTCTGCGTTGAGGGAATAGTAAATCCATCTTCCCTCGGGACGATCCGTGATGAGCCCTGCATCTTTGAGCACTTTCAAATGAAAGGACAGACGCGACTGCCCGCTCTTGAGCGCGTCGGTGAGGTCACACACACATTGTTCGCCGTCTTTCAGGCGTTCCATGATCTCCAGCCTCGTTTCGTCTGACAGGGCATGAAAGAGACTCACGGCCTTATCTCGTCGTTTGAGCGTAATCATCACGTCCTTGTATATCAATAATAATTGATATGTCAAGGCAAGGAAAACCATAACCTTGGCCGCACTGTACCTTGTGGGGATGGCAATCATCATGTATGCGCCTCGTGGCTAGCCTCCGTGGTATGGGAGGCCGAAGGGCTCGCACTTACCACGGAGAGCCGTCACCTTCTCGCACGCCGTGGTAGCCCCCCAACGTTGCGCGTACACCCGTCCATCCGGAGTGTCGAGGTTTGGGACTCCGCTAAGCATCGCGCATCCTGCCGCACACATCAGCGCAAACAGTCCCGTGACAGATATCCTTGTGCCTTGGGTACTCCAGGCCCCTTTCTCGAGGTCTTTGGCAACCCCGACCCTCATAAGAAGAGCTCTCAGGGCAGAACACGAAGCCTCAGGTCGTCGAAATAGGTCACCGCGTCCGATTTTGTCCAGAGGCCGATCCGTCCTCGGCCAAATGTCCGGTCACACAGATCAAAAACAGGCTTGTCATCGTAAAACACTTGCAGCCGGCAATCTTTGGCGATGACGTGAAGCGTATGCCACTTGGTCACATCAATGATCTGATCAAAGTTCTGCAGCATGTGCCGGACGCCTTTCACGACCCGATAGATGCGGAGATTCTGCTCAAGTGGGTTTGCCCGAACAAGATAGTAATTCCGATCGTCAGCTGCCCGCCAGATCAGGCCGCCCCCCATATCCGCTTTGCCTGAGATTGATAGGAAGGAGACGTTTAGATCAAGATCGGAGGAGTCGGTTCCATTGACTAAGACGACCTTGTACGCGTGTTCGGCGCCTTTCCCCTGGAGCTGGCCGAACACGTGTGGCGGAATTTTCGCTTTCTCCGTTTGCACCACTTTCCATTCACCTGCGGCCCTCCCATCGAAAAGGGTTCCCACTTCAAAGTCGCTAGGGAGCGTATTGGGTGCGTCGGCATCAAAGTTCCAGGAACGCGATGAGGATGCGTTTGATGAAGTGCTTGATAACGTCACGATTAGCAAGCACGAACAACTGACGCGAACGAAATGGAGCCAGTGGCTTGAACTAACAAGAGGCAGCTTGTCTGGCTTCAGCGCCATGTCACTTCTTCCCAATAGAGATGGACAAAGGTCTCAAAGGGAGGAAAGTTGTTGGTATTTTGCTCTTTAGACCTGACCCACAGATCAATTTCCATTCCACTCGGATCGGTTTCTCCGCCGGGAAGGGTGCGCTTCACGGGATAGGGAACTTCATGAGTCTGGGGATCGCGGGAGCGTTCCATCACCATGAAGTGAGCATCATAGTCTTTGTAGAGAACCTGATCGTTCTTGTACATCGTAGCTGTGCCCCATCCACCAAGGTAGAGCCATGTTTTGGGATACAGGGGATCGCCATTGTTCGAGTCACCATGTTCATAGATCCTGGTGGCCAAGCCTCCGTCCTGATACGGCTGCTTCGCCGCAAAACGATCAAACACGATTCGGTAGCGATCAGTGCCCTCGATAAACTCGGCCACCACCCGCCCGGTGTTGGTCAGCTCGTTCACATCGATGTGAATAGTGCCGTTCACAGCATTCAGACGCTTTCCTGCATAGTCGAGGTGGTCCCAAGGCGGGCGTATCTCGCATACTGCCGATCAGTGTGGCTCGTTCCCCTTTCAGGTGAAACTCGCCGCTGTAAAACGGATGCTCGGTCGCGTTGAAAATTCGGGTCCCTTCCGCACCTTTCGGGGTTCCAAATTGACCTTCTTCTGCCTCCGCCCACAGCAACTGAGGCAAAGAGGGTGATCACCCACGCTGCCACACTGTTTGAAAATGGCACAGCCCACCTTCTTTGGTTGGCGGAATTGTTGGTCCAAAACCCCTCCGAGATGATGGGCACGAAGGGAATGACAATCAAGGGATTAGTTAGAGCTAATAGGATGTTTAAAAACAACTGTTTTTGGAGTACCCCTCAACGCATAATCACACTCTTGCCACTCGGGGGAAAATACCAAAAGACAGAGAAATTTGGATAAATCGACCCAAGAGAGTTTTGCCCTGCGACCGTAAATAGGACACCAGCGGCTCCCACAAGGTTCGTGTCCCCGAAGCGCCACTGAATGCCCGGCTCTAACCCGATGGTGCTAAATCCATGGAGTTGTCCTCTGTTCAGGTCATGCCCGTCAAGGCGCCACGGCACCCCATGCAAGGATACGAACTCCAGGTTGTACCCAAATCCGTGCTTATCGTCGAGGATATGTTCGACGACCAACCGGGTATTGATGAGATCAGGGGTATATGTATTTTGACCGGCATCACTTCCCGGCAGCTGATACGTATAATACAGGCCGCAGCTGATGCGAAAAGGCTGAATGATTTTTCGGCACGTGACCCCTTCTGTGAAACCAAGACTGCCAAACTGGGTTGACGGAAAGCGTCCGAGTGGCGCAAACCCACCAGGAGGGGATTTGGTGCCTGTGAACCATCTGCCGGTCGGCAAGGTGATTTCATTCTGAATGGTGATGGAGGGCCTCCATGTGTCTGGGTCCTGCACAATAGGGCGGTACTTGATCATTGTCGAGGTATCACCCAATCCCGTATTGGTTGTCCATGGACCACCCTGCCCTTTGTTAAACGCTTCTGAATCTTTGGCCCAGAATGTATTGACGGAACTTCCAATGACAAATTCGAAATGGTTTGTGATCCCATAGCTAAAGTTTACAAAGGGGTCTTGGATTGAATACAGGTGGACCGGTCCATTCTTCTGTTCTGTTGCCAGAGTGAACCGATTGCCGAAACTGTGTTCCCCGATCTGTGAGAAAATGAACGGTCGGATAGACCACTGCCCCTGCGGCATGATGTCCACCGACTGCTGAAGCAGTGGCCCATGTGAAAAGGGATTCCACGATTGTCTGTATTTCTGTATCTCTTCGTCAGAAGGCACCCAACTCCACGCGAAGACGAATTGTGGCAACAGGCAAACGGCAAGGATGAGGCATCCGAGCCCGAGGCTGCCCTGGTTTCGTCTCAAACGAAAGCGCCCGGTATAGTTCAGATGCTCCACGGCTTTGAGGATATGGGTTCCTTCCTCACCCATCGGAGTGCCAAATTGGCTGCTGTTTGTTCTGTTCCAGCGGATTGGCTCGGATCAGATAATAGTTCCGGTCATCTGCCGCCCGCCAGATGAGTGCGCCGCCCACATCGACTTTGCCCGAGATTGGGAGAGAGGACACTGAGAGATCCAGGTTGGCCGCTTGGATAAGGTCAATAAGCATCACATTGTAGTGATGTTCAGCCCCTTTCTCCCGATGCTGCGCGAATACGTTCGGCGGCCTCAAGGCCTTCAAGGTGCCGATCGTAAACTTCGCCGGTAGTTGTTCAGGGCGATCTTCGTCGAAGTGCCAAGTGCGGGCCTCTGCGCCGAAGCATCGACGTATGCCGGCACCCAGAGGCCGAGAAGAAGGAGTCGCAATAAAAGCGTCACGGAGTCTCCTTCTCACCTTTCTTTTTCATCGCATCCAGGCCCGCGCGAAGGCCTTTGGACACCTTCTCCGCGCTATCGTTTGCCCAGAAATGCATGAAGAAGAGGTTGGGCGAGCTGTGAACGAGATGGTTATGGAGTGCCGTCACCTGAATGTCGTGTGCCGCTAGTGCCCGGGCCACGTGATTAACCTCGTCCTCACTCATGACAAAATCGCCGGTCGCGGCCACCTTGCCAGCGCCCGCGCCCTGAACATTGATCGCTGTCGCCGTCCCCATGCTCGGAGGCAGCTCGACGCCACTTTCCGTGATCGTTTCCGGCCTTGGCAGGGACACATGCAGGACGCCATTCTTTACCGTCCCTTTATGACCCAGCGTTGCCTGGATCTGCTCGGGGTCGAAACCCACCTCCTCGGCGGGAGTCTCTCCCTTCTTCGCCTCGCCGATCGGGGTCTTCGTTTTGCTTAACGCCTGCTTTAAGTGATGCGCGAGTTTCCCAGCTTCCCCTTGTCCCCAAAAATGGAGGAATATCACGCGCGGTAATTCATGCATGAAATGATTGTGGAGCGCCGTGATCCGAACACCATGCTCCTCTAGCTCTCGCACGACTGGGGTCACCTCGTCTTCGCCTAACACAAGGTCCCCGTGCGCCACCGCGCCCTGTCCCACCGGCCTAAAGGCGATCCAACTGCCCAGCGCCAGGCCGGACTTCAGTAGCACACCCTCGACGGTGACCTGAAGGTCCGTCCGAGGCAAGGAGATCTTGTACACATCGCCCAGGATCTCACCGGGTTTCCCAATCTCACGCTCAATGGTCACGGTATCGAGCGTCCCTTTGGCCTCTTTTTCTAATTCCTTCCCGGTGGCCAAACCAGGTATTGTGACAGCGATAGTCAGCACGAGGAACCGAGTGATGGTCGTAAACCAGGTCATGGTGCCCCTCCCTTCGTGAGTCTGCTCCTGTACTTAGAGTAACAGGTGTTACATAATGATGCAACATAGTACAATGGCAACAACATGACCTGGTTAGTCCTTTCATATTCCTTAACATCCCAACGTAGATCCAGCGCGCGGGTTGGATTCTGGCGTCGCCTGCAGCAATTAGGAACGCTGAGTCTGAAGAACGGGCTTCATGTGCTTCCCGATCGCGAGGAATGTTTAGAGGCATTCCAATGGCTCGCGCAGGAGGTCCAAGAGGCGAAGGGCGATGCCACGGTCATGCGCGTTGACCACTTTGAAGGCATCACCGATGCGCAACTCATTGGGTTGTTTCATGCGGGGTGCCGAAAGAAGTACGAACAGGTCGATCGGCAGGTGGCAGTGCTAGGGAAGCGGCTTCAGTCGACAGCGAAAAATAAGGATGCGACGTCCATCGGGCGAATCTTAACAAAACTGCAGCGGCAGTTGGAGGAGATCGCCCGTGTCGATTGTTTTGATTCGCCGTATGGCGGGCAGGTGGCCTCGCGGCTTCGTCAACTGAGACAAGCCTGCGTTCCGGAGCAACCGTCCGCTCCCAAGCTACCCGCTGCAGCAATTGCTGCCTATCGGGACGGAACATGGGTCACTCGTCCGCGGCCCCATGTGGATCGCCTGGCGTGTGCATGGTTAATCCGACGGGTTATAAATCCGAAGGCGATCATTCGGTATTCCACTCAGCCTCAGAGCAATGAGGTTCGCTTCGACATGCGAGGCGCGGACTTCGGTCACCATGGCAATCTCTGTACCTTTGAAACGATGGTACTTCGGTTCGGGCTTTCGGATCCTGCGTTGCAGGCGATGGGCGAGATCGTCCATGAAATTGATATTCGCGATGGCGTCTATTCGCGCCCAGAAATTTCCGGCATTGATGTGATCCTCAAAGGCTGGTTGCTCGAAAAGTTTTCCGATCAAGAATTGGAGAGCCATGGCCTGGTCCTCTTTCAAGGGCTCTATGCGAGCCTGTCTCGCCAAGTACGATCTGGAGCCACCAAGACTTGATCTTCGCGACCTCCGAATGACAATCACAACGCGACGCGGATAATGACTTTTGAGGTCGCGACAGGGTTAGTGTGAATGGGTCGGCAGTTCGTCATGTTCATGATTGCCAATCCGATGATGCTGTTCGCCAGAGGCCGTGGCAGGATCGACGTGAATCGTAGCATTGCCAAGGTACGGCAAATGATGCATCAGTTGATGCCGAACCTCGTGGGCGATCTCGTGACCGTGTTCGACCGAGAGATCAGCCTTCACCGCAATATTGACATCGGCCAACAACCGATGCCCCACCCATCGGACTCTCACTTCAGTGACTTCTAAGACTTGGGGCACATGTTGTGTCGAATGCGTCACCTCATCAATGACTGCTGGATCGACCCCATCGAGCAGGCGAGAAAACAGAGATTTTCCTGACTCCCACACGATCTTGAAAATCACGAGTGTAATGACCAGCCCGACGAATGGATCAGCCTGAGGATATCCCAGCCATACCGCAACCGCTCCAAGCAGAACTCCTAAACTCGTCAACGCGTCCGTTCGAGCGTGATAGCCATCAGCGACGAGGGCCGCGCTGCTAATCTCTTTCCCAACACGAATCCGCAACCTCGCCACGAGTTCATTGCCGGTAAAGCCCAGCAGTGACGCAGCGGCTACCGCACTCAGGTGATGGATCTCCTGAGGCTGGAACAGCCGGCTCAGGGATTCGTAGGCCGCCATCAGTCCGCTGGCGAACATAATGAACACAATCACGATTCCCGCGAGGTCTTCCACGCGTCCATACCCGTAACTAAATCTCTTGCTCGGCTTCCTTCGGGCCATCAAGAAGGCAATCCACAGTGGGACCGCCGTTACCGCGTCGCCAAAGTTATGGATCGTATCAGCGACGAGGGCGACACTGGAGGTGAGCATGGCAACGGCGGCTTGCGGGAGGGCAGTCAGCAACAATCCGATCATCGACCATTTAACTGCCCAAATCCCTTTCTCTGTCGTCAGGAGGGTTGGATCGATGGCACCATGAGTATGATCATGGTCGTGGATACCAATATCCGCTTCTGTCTGCCTGTCGTTATGACCGATGAATGGGATTCGCATAGGTGGTGTCAGGCCCTCCCTGCGTCATATTTCCAGACAGCGGCAGTAACGAGACAGATGTTCTTCCTCTGTCTGTCAGGTCAGCGCCGACTTGTTCTCGCCACCTGTTGTGTGAGCATGATCATGCGGTCTGTGGATTTCTGCAAGAATAAAAAACGCGGAACCGACGCGAGAGCGCTCATGCTCACCTTCTATAGAAGGGCCGACGAAGGATGATAGAAACGGGGATCATCGTCCTGTGTTTATTCACCTCGAGCAACTGATGGGGCTCCATTCTATATGAGTAGCAGGCCGGCGGTTCGAACCTTTTTCCAGGAGGGACTGCTGAGGAAGGTCTCGAATTCACGAGTGGTTCCTGGAAATGTGGTTTTCGTTTCTCTGAGCAGAGGGTAGGGATATGAAGGAGTGTTTTGTGGTGTGGATCGCCGAATCAGATCGTCAAGCCACTGGGCCTGTCGGTTGGCGAGCGTGACCGCGTGATCGCTGATACGTCCCGGCAGAATGAGTCGCGTCCTTCCTCCGACAGATTCACAGACTGGTTGCCCACCGAGCCATACGAACCGCCGTTCTGCCCGTGGGTCATCTTCAACAATTTTTCCCTTGAGGAGACGCTGCACCCATGTGGAGGAGACGCGCGGTCGTGGTACGGAATGGTCGAACCATTGACGAACATCGAGTGTGAGCCCCCGTCCTTCGAGGTAGTTGAGCATTGATCGCCGTAGCCCTTCGCCGAGCCATTCAGGTGTTTCGCCACATTGATCCTCATGTAGAAAGTCATTCTCCGCAAAGCCCTGAAACTCTGGCCCAAGGATGCGCAACCCATGAGCAGCCGGCTTGAGTCCGATGGGACTATGGGCCGTTGCGGTGAAGCGGTGCCAAAAAGCGGATTGAATGAGGTCTGCGGCCACCAATTGGCGTACCCGCTCCAACGAGTCCACTGTTTCTTGAACCGTCTCAGAGGGGCAGCCATACATGAGATAGGCGTGAATGAGAATGCCTGCGTCTTTAAATGCTGCTGCGACATGCGCCGTCTGATCGACGGTAATCCCTTTTTTGATCTTCTCCAGCAGACGGTCGGAGGCAGCTTCGAGTCCTGCCGTCACTGCGATGCAGCCGGAAGCGGCCAGGAGGCGGCACAGATCTGGCGAGAATGCTTCCTCAAAGCGGATGTTGCCCCACCATGAAATGGTGGGGCCCCGTTCCAATAAAGCCAACGCGAGCGATTTCAAGGCAGCGGGAGGCGCGGCCTCATCGACAAAGTGAAACCCCCGGCGGCCCGTTTCGGCGATCAATTGCTCGATCTGTTGGATCAGCCGATCGGTCGGCGTCATCTCGTAGCGACTGATATAGTTGAGTCCGACATCGCAAAACGTACACTGCTTCCAGTAGCAGCCGTGGGCGACCGTGAGTTTGTTCCAATGGCTTTCCGACCAGAGGCGATGCATCGGATTCGTGCTGTCAAGAATCGTGAGGTATCGGCCCAAGCTCAGCCCGCTATAGGTGGGACAGCCGACCTCGGCCATGCTGAACTCCCGATCGGACACATCATTTGCAAAGACCACTCGATCCTTGTCCCGATAGAACGTCCGGCAGAGTTGTGTGCGCGGTCTGGTCCCAGTCAGATGTTCGATCAATGAAAGTAATGGCCGTTCCCCGTCATCGAGGGTGACATAATCGACATAGTCGAACACGCGCGGGTCCGCCAGGCGGCGAAGTTCCGTGTTGGCATACCCGCCCCCTATGGCAATCGTGATATCGGGTCGTTGAGTCTTGATCGAGTGGGCAATGCGAAACGCGCCATAAAGATTTCCAGGAAAGGGAATGGTCAGGCAGACGAGTGAAGGATTGAGACGATGGAGATGCTCCCATAAGGATTCGAGCATGAATTGATCCGTCAGCGTGGGAGGGATCTCGATCGCTTCGATGATGGTCTCAAACGACGAGGCGGCCCTGGCGATGTGTTCGGCATAGCGGCTTAGAGCAAAATGGGGAGACACGGTTGCCTGGATCAAGTCGGCCAGGTCTTCGAGATACAAGGTGGCGAATCGCTTCGCGCGATCCTGTTGCGAGAAGGCCGGCGATGAAGCCACGTGTTCTCTCTGGCCGGCAAACCGGGGGCCTTGGGGAAGAAATCCAGGACGAGCGAGGAGCAAGGCTAATGAGGGATTGCGTCCTTGTAGAAATTCGATGACCGGCTCGATCGTATTCAGATAGGCCGGCTCAACCGCGAGCATTTGTCTGGCTTCACCGGACAGTTCGTCTTTCTGCCTGCGCACCTGCTCAAACACGGATTGGAGGCCCGCTCGACAAAAGAGCCGGAGCACCATTTCAATGCCAAGATCTGCTTGGGAAGCCTCAATCCCGCGACCGCGGAGAAATCCAGTGAGATATGCGGTGGACGGGTAGGGGGTATTCAGTTGAGTGAGCGGAGGAACGAGGAGCAAGAGGCGCTGAGTGGGCATAGCCGTTGACATAGCACAGGACTGCTTTGCAACGCCATATTGCCCCTTCTGCCGCCTAAGTCTCCTTCAATGCTTCCACGGAGGAGTGGATGAAATAGCCGGTCCATCGTGGAAGGTTGAGATAGTCAGATGCCTCCTGCGAGAGCTCATTCCTCGGTATGCTCCGCACAATCGACCGATGGATGCCATGGCTCAGGTTGACCACATTCGGGTTGGCCTGCTCGACGGACGGTTTATGCCATAACCGGTTCGTGGGCCTCGAATATTTGTGAGGCCTGCCATGCCCAATAGGTCCCAGGCTTCTGACCCGCCCAAGCCGGGTGGGTCAGAAGAGCAGCTCTTTCAGGCTCCTCTTAGTCCACGTCGAGACTTGCGACATAGTTCTGCAGCTCCCGTCGTTGCTCTTCTTCAGTGCTCTTCGCGGCCTCGATCTCTTTGCGTAATTTCTCCAGCTCGGTTTCCTGCTGATCCAGCTTCTTTACATAACGCGTATAGAGGTCGGAGTTCTGCGGGAGCCGCTGCATGTTCTCACGAATACGGCCATGTTCAACCGTGATCTCTCCAATACGTTGTTCCAGCCTCGTCCGTTGCGCGCGCGTATCATCCGATTTCGTGCGGAGGGTTACCACTTTCTGAAGGGCCTCCCGGACTTTCTGGCTGACTTCTTTGGCACGAACATAATAGGCCATGAGGTCGATGCCCGAATCCATCAACTGTACCGTTTCCTGTATGGGCAACGTTTCCTTCACACGGAGCGAAGCCGTTTTTGCCGGTTCGACCGGCACGGCGAATCGATAAAGATCGCGCGTCCGTTCCGTCGGTTCCGTCGGCTCAACCAGTTTCCAATCCGATCGAAAGGGCTGTTCAATCAGCACCATTTTGGTCTTGCCATCGCGATTCTTGATGAGGTAGGTCCGATCTTCAATCCGGCGTTTGGACACCACCATCGTCCCTTTCTTGAGGGTCACGGTGACCAATTCTTGGGTGCCCCCGTTGAGTTTGGGCTCGATTTCGGTCTTGAGGTCGAGGGCATAGCTGATCAGACGGTCCTGACCGGGAGGCAGGTCTTCGATACGCGCGTCTCCGACGTAGGCGCCGCTCTCGAAAAGGGTGATCGGTCCTTGCATCAGATACAGCGGCGAGGAATTTTTCAGACGGTACCCATTCAAGGGATGTTTGGCATGGACAGACTGATTGTAGACTGACACCTTCTGTCCTTGAATGGTCTGGCCGACGATCGGGAGCATCGCGCTCATATGTTTCGCCAAGGTCACAGGAGCCTCGATTCGATATTCAAACAGCTCGCCCTTGTCTTGAGCGAAAGCCATTGCAGTGACGCCTTCTTCCAGGCGGCCCATTCCCATATCGGCGGCGACGGTGGTTTCAGCCGGGGCGTTGGCCCGGCCACCGGCAAACCCTTGTGCCATCTTGCCGAGTAAGCGCTCTTTCTTCATCTCACTGCGGGCGGCGGGAGGGGAGGCCATCGGCTTCAGTTCGTCCATGGCATCGCCGTATGTTTGAGGTCTGAGGTTGGCATACAGCTCAGGCTGAACCATCGGACGGGGATTGTAGAGTGGTTGATACAGGTCCATCGTGAATGAAATGGGCCGTCCCGATACGAGCGAAAGGATCACGTTGCGCCAATCCAGCTCCGTCGTATTTTCGACGATGGCCCAACCTTGGATATAAGGAGGCTTGTCGCCGTCCAAGACGAGTCGATAGGATGTTTTCCAGACGGGGGTTTCCGTCACATAGGCAACGCGAGCCTGACGGCTGCCTGTTCCATCGAAGGTAATCGAGACGGTTTTCTTCTGGACATCGTGATTCGAGGCCAGGACAGCCAGTGCCTGGTTCAGTTCAGCGTTCAACGCAGGATTCGTCAATCTGATGCGTTGGATGTTCGCAAGGGAGAGTAAACGAAACCCTTCCTCAGTGAGGAGATTGACATATTCCTGTTCCACGATTCGGTGCTGCGACCCCTCGCCGACGGACTCCGTTTTCTTTTCCACACCGAGCAATGTGCCGACGATGGGATTCGGTGCAGCGACTTCAACTGGCTCCCCGCGGACTTGGGCCAGGATTTGTCCCAAGGTCGGATTGCCGTTCAAGTTGATGCCGAAGCTGCCGAGCGTCTTGGTCACTGGGTCGCGAGAACCATAGGTGACGGTCGAGATTTTGCCGCCACCGAAATCCTGTACGACCAGGCTTTTCAGAATGTCGTTGATCTGCGACACATTGAAACGCAGGTCGAGTTGCGTACGATTGCGGAGGGACCCGTCATGCTGAAAATACCCGACGCCGCTGGAATAGAGGACGATCTTGGAGAGAGGGAGCGTCGGCGTTTCCTGCGCCAGTGCAGGCCAGGGGAACAGCAGGAATGATATGAGGATCAACCGCCTCACGAGGTCGTGAGCTAAACGATCAGAAGATGCGCACATGGGGGCCTCCATCGTGGGGGTTCTGTAGCGATCTATCCTGCCCCTGTTATGTCGTCAAGTGGGCAATCCTTTCAGCTGAGGCGGAGAATTGTCCGAGTCGTCCGACTCATGGTACGGTTCATGTCATCTGTCAGAGGAGGGGAAGGATGTCAAATCAGTCAGCGTTGATTATCGACGAGATTCTGAAAAATTGCCGCACGATTGCCGTGGTGGGATTGTCGTCGAATCCCGCGCGGCCGTCGTACAGGGTTGCGAGTTACATGCAGGCACAAGGCCATCGCGTGATTCCCGTGAACCCGAACGAAACGAATGTCCTCGGCGAACCGGCCTTTCCATCGCTCGCCGCCGTGTCCGACACCATCGATCTCGTGAATATCTTCAGAAAGTCTGAAGACGTCCTTCCTATCGTTGAAGAGGCGATTGCTCGTGGCGCCAAAGCGATTTGGATGCAAGAAGGCGTGGTCAACGAGGCTGCTGGCGCACGAGCGGCACAAGCAGGCCTGCCTGTCGTGATGGATCGTTGCTGGCTCAAGGAACATGTGGCGCGATCACACCGCAGCCGATAGTTCGTCAGATATGCCAACGGCAAGACCACTCAATGACCATCAACGTGAAGCGCTCGTCGTAACGGCTGAGTTGTTGGCAAAGGTCTTAGATACCGCTGTCAAGATTCCCGGCACACGTCTCTACCTGGGGCTGGACCCTCTGGTGGGACTGATTCCAGGTCTGGGAGATGCCCTCGCGAATCTGCTGGGGACCGTCATCCTGGTATTGGCCGCGCGACTTCAGGTGCCCAAGATCGTCATTGCCCGCATGAGCCTGAATCTCCTCATCAACGGAACGATCGGAGCGATTCCCATTGTCGGCGATCTCTTCTCCGTCTGGTTCAGGAGTCACGCGAGAAATGCAAATCTATTGCGGCAGGCTGCCTCCCAGCCACGCAGGAGGACAGAACAGGATTGGCTCTACGTGACCGGTATCATCGGGGGTACGGTCATACTTATGCTGCTCGCCATTGCGCTGGTCCTGTGGATCGTCGTGAAGCTCTGGGCTGTAATCGCGCTATGATTCAGACGGATCACCTTATTCAGGCCAACTACAGATCAGTTGCCTCCAGGTCAAACATCTGCACAGTTCAGGAACAGTAGGAGTGGAATGCCGAAATAGGGGAGTGCCAGAAAGCAAAATCTGACCTTGCTTCATCGTCGCCTCATCGTTTTGGCGAGGGGGGCGAGATTTGAAAACCCTGTAGCCTCCGAGACGATAGGTCGTGATCTGGTCCAATCGTTTCAATCTCAATTACTTACAGGCGAGTCAGAGGTAGGGGATGGACCGGTCAAACCTGATCGGACACGATAGTTCTGCCACAGTTTAGCCACAGTGTTCTTTCCGGCAATAGAAGGGCCACTTACATATCGAAATAAATAGCCCTCATCGCTGCGTCTAGCAAATCCATTCTGGAACATCAAACGGCTGAGACTGCTGAGCAAGCGGTATTGGGGAGGGAATGACCATGAAAGAGATCTAATTGAGGAAGAGGAGGAGCGAAACTGGCAAGAAGACTGGCTACCGGCGATCCTCATTCATCGGGGTGGCTGAAAGGCTGCTGAGTTATGCGAAATTATTGACAGGCGAGACGGAAACGCTAT